>JYMV01042472.1_pt1 | contig 10415 bp, 4 predicted proteins | sample 338911 | NCBI WGS metagenome assembly JYMV01 (sample SAMN03354496, study PRJNA234377) | hydrothermal vent metagenome | biome: Deep sea; feature: Hydrothermal plumes at the Eastern Lau Spreading Center, Western Pacific Ocean; material: Seawater | place: Tonga | collected 2009 | depth 2000 m m
TCATACGCCATTAGAACATTATTAGTTGTGTTCCAATATAGTGCGCCATCTACTAAAGCACCGCCATCGTTATCAGTTGTTGGGTCAGAAGCCTTGGTGCCTAAATATCTAGCATCGAATGAGTCGTACGCTGCTTCAGCTGCTGTTTGAGCTGTTTCGGCTGCCGTTTGAGCAGCCTCTGCATTAGTTTCTGCGGTCTCTGCACCAGCTTTAGCCGTTTCTGCTGCTGTCTTTGCGGTCTCCGCTGCTGTCTTGGCTGTCTCTGCGCCAGTCTTAGCAGTCTCAGCATTAGTCTCTGCTGTCTCAGCATTAGTCTCAGACGTTGCTGCAGCTGCTGCTGATAAGCCTGCTGATTCTGAATCTACAATCATCGCCCATTTGCCTACATCTGCATTAGATGATAATGGCGCCGAGCCAGAAGATGTGTGTGCGGTTACACAAAAGTAAACGTTATCATTAACCGGATCTTTAATTAAGTCTCTAGCACCGTATGCTGTTGATGTTGCCCAGTCATCTCTAAACACACCGAGTTCTTGAGTAATGTTTGGATTACCGTTAATATCAAAGCCTAATACTTTTCCTGCTCTGTCTGTGTCACTTTCAATAAATTCACTTAGTGGAAGTCCTGTCGTCCACTGACCAAATCTTAGTGTACGAGTGTTCAAGTCAGACTCAAGTTGCTGCACCATCATCACAAGTTTGTCTAAATCATCGTTTAGATTTTCAGCGAGTAGTGCGCCACCAGTTGCATAGTCAGTTGTTCTTGCTACCGGGAGATCACGATAAATTGTGACGACATCGCCAGTGGTTAAAGCAGATCCGAAAACAACCGTACCGCCAGAGCTTGTGCCTGCAGTAGTAACTGTGTAATCAGTTGATAATGTTTTAAGTATAGGCCCAACGTAAACTTTTAAGTCTGAGTCGTTGAAGATCGGAAAACTGTAAGTGAACACAGTCTGTCCAGAAGTTGCTGTATATTGATCTCTAGGTGTTAAGTCACCAACTGTTAATGTTGCCATTTATTCCCCTTAAAACTGTGTAATGATTGTACCATATTTAAGATATGGTTTGTATCATACCGATACAGTGCGTATTGTTGAAAATTCATATCACCTTCCCATTGCAGCATCGAAATCTGGCGCTCTTCTTGGCAAAGCCTCTCCAGGTTTCCACCAAAAATCCTGCTTATAATCTTTTTGTTTCTTTCTCATCTGCCTTCTAAACTTCCTATGCGCTTTTGGGTCTGCTTCTTTTTGTAATTGATCTAGCAATGTTCTCTCGAATATCATCCGTGTGTACCAAATTGATCCGCCCGGTGTGTTATGTCGCAAGAATTGTATTAGATCTGCGCTAATACTTGTTTCTTTTCCGGCCTTTGCAGATACAAAATTTTTACCCACCACGTCTACAACAAATTCGTTTGCAGAACCTATGGCTGGCCCTGCCACAGTACCTAATAGACCCCCTCCAAATCTATTTGTGCTAGCATATAGGAAGTCGCCAAAAATACCTGCACCACCACCCTGCAAGTAAGCAGCACCCCAGAATTTAGAGTCTGACATGTCTCGGGGGTCTTTGCCTTTCGCAATCTCTTTAGATTGTAGGGCAAGCGCACCAAATATCGTAGTTGAGATTGTTAAATAAGCAAGATACTCCATCTTATTTTGCAATCCCTTTTGAGTGGCGCCACGATACAAGTGTGTTGCGATCACTGTCATCGGGAAGGATTTAAACATCATGCCGGTACGTGTTAGCTCTCCCATGATTGTTCCACGCTTTAAACCGCCACCAGTAGCAATAGCTCTAATTCTTGCATCTGGCGTTGGCACTGCGTAATCAGTCTCAGTTAAAACCATCTCTTTGTACTTGGTCGCTAAAGAGATCTTTTGAGACTCATTAAGATCTGTACGCTTCATAATCTCTGCTGGAGAAAAAAACTTAACACCTTTAAACTCTAAAAGCTCAGTCGACCTCATTAGATCCCAGTCTGCTTCATCAATACCGTAATTTTTAAATCCGCGCTGCAATTCCATCGAAAGATCACTTAGCTTTTTGCCAGTATGATCTGCAATAAATGATGAAAATTCCATGCCAAAACCTTTACGTCCTGCATCTGTCCAGGGCGATAGTAACGACGCCTTCATAACAAAATCTGAAAACTTGGCACTGGTGCCAGCTCCAGTAACTTCAGTAAAACGGTTTGCCGCTAATCCTCTTGCTTTCCAAGCATCAGCCATTAATTCTAGCTTGACTGCGAATAAGCGATCTTCTGCGTTTGCCGGGTTCATTAAGCTAATAGCTCTCTTTAATGACGCACCGGCCGGCATACCCATATATCTTGACGCCATACGTTGATAAGCAATATCAGATAATGAAGATAAGAATGCGCCACCCAGTTTAGCTGCAACCACGATATTTCTGGTGGCTGTCATAAAGTCAGCCATCACGACTGACTCGGTAGCCTGCGACTTTCCAGAAACCGTATTCCAAATCGAATCCATAACATCGATTATTTTCTTTCCGTCAATGCCCTGGTCTTTTCTAACCATGTCTTTTAAATAACGATAAGTAAACTCTGGGTTTGGCCCCATGATCTCCAACTTAGCAATATCATTTGCCATAGACTCTAAGTGATCTAGCAGCGTTGTGTAAATATCTGTATGACCGAATTTATCGTGATACTCTAACCAAGCTTCGCCATCTTTAAAATGTAAGACTCGGTGATCCTGGCGTCTGTTGGCTAACTTAGAGCCGCCTTGTTTTCCTGGCACCAAGCTAGATAAGCCGTCTGTGGAAATTTCATCGTAAGCCTTTTCCATCATCAAACGATATTCCATGTCTGTCATAGGATGGCCGACATTGTTTTTCATCTTAGATCGATCAAGCCTCGGCGTGATATATTCAATCCACTCTTCTTTAGAGACTTTATTAACTAGGTTTGCGTCATGAAACTGTGGCAACCACCCACCCTCAAGCTTACCAATTGCACCACCACCTCTATTAAATCTAACTCTAGCAGTCTCAGCAGAATCCATCCAGGCTCTAGCATGAGCTTTCGCTGACGCATTGCCAGTATCAGTCCCCATTAGCTCACGAACCATGTCTCTCATGCCTTCGGTATCTTGCATTAAGCCAGCACCTTTAGTCCGATATTGATCCATAGCATCTGCAAACTTAGCATGTAGCTGTCCGATCACCGTGTTTGCTCGGTTATCAATATTTGAATAAGTTGCATTGCCATTAGTGTCTTTAACTAATAACGAAATAACGCCTGCTTGCAGGCCGTCTGGATGTGCGGTGGCATTCTGGATAGCTTCTTGCAGTCTTAAAATCTTTAATCCTTCCTGGCGCCTTCTTAATGCGATCTCACCAGCTTTAGATTTAAGTGCGGCTTCTTCAGCCATCTTTCTAGCAGCTTCTGGAGAGATAGATCCATCCGCAGCAATCTCGTCTGCTTTAGAATCAACACGATCAAATAAATCATCTTTTAGCTGCTCTGCAATTGTTTGTCTTGTTAGACATTCTTTGAAACTGGCCATCTATTCCCCCATACACTTAAACATATCATCAATGACTTTTTGCTCATCGTCTAATTCTTGCATTATTTCTTTCGCAGTTCTAAACTCAATAACCTCGTTACCGTCCACATCTAATCTCGCGCCGGTTGGAATTTCCATATCGCCATGCTTCGCCAACAGATCGTCGATCTGCTTTAATTCAGTTGCGTATAATTCATTAAGATAAGGATCGTCCAGATCTAAGCCGGAACCCTTGAGTTGATCGTTTAATTTAACATTGCTAGATTTCAATTCAACCGGCTTTGCTTCATTGACCTGGCCAACTTTTTTAAGTTTTTCTGGAAAGAATATCTGATATGTTGTGCTATCCGGATCAATAAGTTTTAGGCCGTCGTAACCGCGATTGATAAGCTCCCCGGTACTCCATTTGTCGGCTTCACCCCAACCACCTAATTTAAGATCTTCTTCGTTAATAACACGCTCTAATATATGGCCTTTTCCAGAAGCTGCAACTTTGCCGCCCTCTATCTGGGATTTATTATCAGTAAACCAAATAGTTCCGTCTGCCGTCTTTTCAAGATCAAAATCATCAAAAACATCACCAGTACCATGATAAATAGTCTTTTCTTTAAGAGATGTATAAGGATTATTAGGATCAATTAACTCATCTGGAAGCAGTCCAATCTTTTGATCTGCAAAAATAGTATCTTCCACTTTAGCAGATTTATTCTTTCCCTCATGGGGGCCGAAGTTTACCCAGCTATTCTGACCTCTGGTTTCTGTGGCTAGTGCTTTCTGAGCTATCGGCGAAAACATAGCTGAATGCGCTAAAAATGCGTTCTCTTCACCGTTAGATCTAAATCCAACACCTTCTTTAACATGACCAAAATAATCATGAACAACTCTAAATAAATCGTTAGCAAGTGCCACCTCTCCAGATATTTTATAACTGGTTTCTACTAATAGTGGATTCTCTAATGGGTTGAATTTAGCATCTGAGCCGAAGCCTTTTCTTGTAGAAAATACATACATGTGATTGTTTTCTACAACATCATCAATTACACCCCATGGAGTCGGATATGGGTCTGGTGCGCCATCAGCAATAAACTCTATCTTGAGTCCAGTTTTTAGAATGGCATCGTACTGTGCAGTAGTCTCATCGACTAGCGCTTGATAAGCGACCTTTACTTTAGGGTCTTGTGGGTTGTGTTCTAGTTCATCGAAGGCATCTGCTACTTTTTTAGCAAATCCTTGATTGACGTCTCTGTATTTAGAAGGAGGATTGTATTCTAATCCTGCGTCTTTAGCGTATTGCGCTGCAACTTCTTGAGCCTTATTGTAAGGCTTAATTTTTCTATCATTGTCAAAACCTCTCTCTAGGCCTTGGAGACCTCCGTCGTCTGCTCTGTCTGGGTCACTCCGGGTACCTTTCTCATAAACTGACTGGCCTTCCTCTTCCACCAGGCGAGAGCTTCCTCGAACGCTTCCGTCGTCTTGTAGTCCGCTTCTATCGGCTTCGGATAATCCTCTATTTGATACATCAAAATCTCCTAAGTTTTTCTTGATAGTGTCTAGTAACTCATCAGTAACACTTGATATGCTCTTGCCTTCTTTAAGCGCCCTTGCAGCTTTATTAACTGCATCTGATACTGGCCCTTTCATATTGGCAAGTTTAGACAATGACATCAACAGATTATCATCGCCTAACAATCGCGCTAAATTAGCCTCACGATCAAGTACGTTACCCTCACCCATTATACGCTTTTCTTGATCTGCCAGCGTTTTGAACACTTGCTTGTCTTTTTTGAGCTTCTTCATGGTGCTATCAATTACTTTAGCACGCTCTTTAAATAATGACTCTGTGACCGTATGACCACCAAATAAATCTTGCGTTTTTGTTTTGGTAAATCCAGCAGCTTTCATGTCATTAATCATGAATCTTGCCTGGTTTGCGTTGGATGGCTTTGCTTTTACTAATGCTCTAATGACTGCGGCCTGCGCTGCGGCATCACTAATTAACTCACCAACAATAGCGCCATACTTCTCATCGATCATTTCATCGATCACCATACGGAACGAAGCATCATCTAAATTAGCTAGACCTCTAGCGTTTCTAACAAGTGCGGAATTAGGCGGCAACGTATCAATAAACGCACCACCAGTCTCACTTGCAGCTCTTAATACTTTAGCGGCATCAAGTGCTGTGCCAGTACCTTGAGAAATGTTTACTCTTGCTGCCATTTCTCTTGCTACCGCTGGAGTAAAGCCGTCTTTCTCACGAAGCACGAACGCGTTTAATTCTATACCGTCCTGGTCTACTCCTAACCTCTTTGCTAATGCTAGTCTTTGATGTCCATCAACAATAAATCGCTTACCAGAAGCATCTTCAAACACCATAACAATGCCTGCCTGGTACGGATCCCATTCTTTAACACCATCTAAGCGATCTGTAATACCTTCTTTATCTGACTCTTTGAATTGATAAGTCTCAGCATCAACGAAAATCTCTTCTGGTTCAATCCTCTCTACACCAGTCGCACCAGTTATCTCATCTAAATCAGCTTGTTTTGGAATAGTGCCAACCTCTAACGCTTCTTGCACTTTTGTATAAGCGAGTATTTGCTTGTCTTGGTCTGAAAGGCCTAGTTTTTCTCTTGCTGTTGGCGCATCTGCCATTAGATCAGAATAACTGTCTAACACATCAGCTTCAGCAGTCTTACCTTCTACTCTTAATTTTTTAGAGAGCTTACTTAAATGAACAAGATCGAATGCAACACTACCACCACTTCTAACAATGCCGGCGCCACCAGCAACCATAACAATTCTCTCAACCGCGTTTTTAAGACCAAACGGCGAGTTAATATCTTGCTTCTGCAACGTAATGATAGGCATTCTAGCTGTCTCTAACGTGCCTGCATATATAGCTTCTTTGACTAATGCCGTGCCTGCAAAGCCTGGAATCTGTCTTAGAGTTTTTGCAGTTCCAACAGTCGGGCCAATAAGCGCGAATGGCGCTATCATCGGATCAGATAATTCTGTTAATCCAGAAACCAACCCAGTTCCAAGCTGCAATCCTTTTCCAGTTTTATCTTGTTTTATCGCTAAGTCTTGTCTATTAGCTGCGAACCAAGGGTCGATTGTCTGAGACTTTAATTCATCCCAGGTTTGAAACTTTTGATCTGGATATTTCTGTTGCAGCGCCTTGATCTTCTTTGTCACTGAATCGGTCTTGTAATAAGCAATCCACTGATTACTCATCATTGTGCCAGTCACATCGTAAGCCATAGCAGGGTTTGAAAAAGCATACGGATCCGGCATAATTTCCGAGTCAAACTCTTTCATCTTGTTAAACGACTCAGTTACGAATCCAAACTGAGTACGAGCAGTTGCGCCGCCAATTTCTTCACTATGAATAACCTTAAGGCTTGCATCCAGAAGATCACCGAAACTAGAAGGTAAATCGGTCTCTGCACTGGCTGGATTACGCAACGACTTATCACGTAAGTTCTCAGCACCAATACGATCAAAGTTCATCATTTCTGCTGACCTTTAACACCATAAGTTAAATTAAAGTCCGAGCCGTCTGCTTTACTGAAAAATCTTCCGCTATACGTCTGCACTTTGTATCTACCGTCGCCAGCACTGACCAACTTAATGACGCCATCGTTTATCATTTCTGCTGCATCTTTAGACTTGAAACCTTTAACACCACCCATGGCATCAATATCGTCAGCAGTAATAGACTCCATCCAATCTTCAACATCATCTGTACGCATACCTGGTACTGGTACTTCTATTTGATAATCGTCGTCGCTAAGATAACCAGATCCATTCCACTCAATATCAGCTAAACCACCAGTCACTTCTACAATGGCTTCATTTGCTACATCAACATCTGTTGCTGCTGTTTCTGCCGCTCCTTTATGGAGATTACCTTGTACAGCCATCTTTTGTGCATATAAAGCGCGAACACCCTGCATGATAATAGCTTGTTGTTCTGGATGGTCTGAATACGTTGCTTTTAAAACACCACCAACAGTAAGATCAAAATCATTAGGGATAGCATCTGGGTTTAACTCTAGTTGCTTCATGCCTAAAAGTACATTTCTGGAAACTACCGCTCTTGACTGCATGTTATGTTTTTTAGACTCTAACAACATTCCACCAGCAACCACGTGAGCTTTAGGCCCAGAGTCTTTCATCTGCTCTAAAACTTCTGCTGAGTTTTCACCGAAGCCATTAACAAGATTTCCAAGAATTGAACTTTGCTGCTCTACATCGCTCTCAGAAATTAAGTTTGTTAGTGATATGGCTTCTTGTTTAGTTAGTGGAGAAACGTTGACGCCATAGTGAGCGCTAGCCGTTACAGAATGTAATAAGCGCTGTTGTAATGATTCCGGGTTTGCTATATCAAACACCACTGGATCTTTAACAATTCCTTGCTCTATCGCTAAAGATAGCGCATCTTCTTTAAGTGCTTTTTGTGTGTAGTCGTAAATCTTCTCTAAACGCTCGATCACCTTAACGCTTTGTGCGCTAATGTTTTTCTTAGACTTTGCTACAGAAATAGCATTGGCTTGTTCGCTTGGCTTTTTAGCTATGAAATCAACCGCAATCTTTCCAAACGCAATAGCACCTTTAACATCTTTTTCAAACTTAGTGCCTTTTGCATCTTCATAGATCTGATCCATATTCTCTGGAACATAACCTTTGTCTAGTGCATAGTTAAGATCTTTTACTTCTCTCTGTAGTATTTTCTCTCTTGCGACTAGCTGTGCCTCTTTAGCAGCCTTCTCTTTATTTATAATCGCATTTTTACTGTTAATCTTAGCCTGCACCTTATAGATAATGGTATCTTCTGTGTCTGGATGTAGAGAGAGATTTTTTCTCGACTCTTTATCGTTACCTTTTCTAAAATCATCAAGCTGTTCTTGCGCTAATTCATGCTCTCCGTTCTCAATCAATCCATAAAAATGCCCAATCATGATCTGCTCATCTATTTGCTCATCAAGTGCGTCTAGTTGAGCTTGAGCCTTTGATTTATCAAGCACATTATCTTTAACGCCTTCATCATATAAGGCGGTTAATTGAGCAAGCTTCTGCTCTAGCATTATGGGATCATTTTCCCTTGCAGCAATCAAAAGATCTTCTTGCATGCCGGTTGCCGCAGTATTAATTGTGGCTAGGTTTTCGTCCATCTGCTGTCTGTAAACATTGTCTTGGATCTTGGATCTTGCGCTTGCAGCATAGCTATTAATCTCTTGTTCTGCATGTGGGCGTAATATCGGATCAACTTCTTTTAATAGGCCAGTTTTCATGCCTCCAACTTGAGCGTCAAAGCCTGCAATATTAAAAGGGTTTGCTCTTAAATAGTTTGCGACATCAGATCTAACATCAATCTGAATCTGAGCAGCATGAGCAATCATTGCGCCTTTATTGAACGCTTGACCTCTGATTGTGTCTGCATCTTGCATCTGAACACCACTACTCTTGCCAGAAGCGGCCGTTTGTCCAGCTAATTCACCTTCTCTTGCAGCACTTTGATCTGCTAACTGTCCTTGCTGGTTAGCAAATGATTGTAATCTGCTTGACAAAGATTTAAAGCTTTGCGCCTTAGCATTAGAAACACCACCAGGTGTCACCATTTCAGAGCGTTGGTATCTTTGAAATTCAGCCATTAGGTACCTCTCTTCGCTCTATCTGATCCGTATTTGAGCAAGCTTGATCCAGCACTTGAATAGCCAGCTTGTTGTGCGTATTTACCAGAGGTTAGCAAAGAGCTTGTTTTCATTGATAAATTAGCATCACCCATAAGTTGATCGTAATCAAATTCTTCTCTATCAGCTTTCATCATTGCTGCTGGAGATCCTTCAAATGCTCGAACACCCGTAGCACCACGATAGGCATTCTGTGAAGCCAGAGAAGATATTAGGCGCTTACGCCTTGCGATCTCTCTATCTTTGGCCGCAAACTCTTCTTGCTGTGCTTGTTGTTTATAGGCTGCTGCTTCTGCATTGCCACCCATAACGCTTGTTAGCATAGAACCAACCGTACCGATTGTTGACCAGGTGGCCGCTGACATTCCTAGAAAAGATCCTGCTGTTGCTGTTGCCGCCGCTGTTCCTACTGCTGCTGTTCCAGCTGCTGCTCCAGCTGTGCCTAACATTGCTACGAATTGACCCATCTCTTATGCCTCCACTTCTAAGCCGATACCTAGCAACGTCATTGGTGCTGGATCCGCTTGTGTAATTTCTATTTGCGCTAAGTCTGTCCAACCTAGCAAAAACATTTGTTTAATACCGGTAAATGGCGTTACACCACCACCCAAATTCATACCAAAACTACGATCAACCAGGTATTCACCGTTGACTGAAACTCCGATAGATTCATACAAATTAGCCTCGACTCGAACGATACGTTTCTTTCTTGTTAATATCGGCCCATCTTGGAAATCTTGATTGACTGGCATGGTCTTAATCTTGGTGTTGTAATTCAAACCAACCTCAACATCAGTACCAGCCGTTAGCATGGTAATCGAGCCACCAGAAGGTGTTGCGCTAGTAACCACTGCACCATCAGATCTAACCCTACACTCTTCATCATTAAGGTGGGTTAAGCCAGTAATCGTAGCGCTAGATGTTTGTGTCTTTCTAACATTAGCATCTGTGTATGAATCTGGATCAACCTTCTCTAAATATCTTTTTGTTACGCCATTGATTGTGCGTTTAACTAGAAAATAAACATCTTCAACTACCACCGAGACACTTTCAATTGTTCCGCTAGTCGTCCATTTAGTCCAACCACCAACCTCTTGCGCTCTAAGTGAGTTATAAACAGCCACTGTGCCGTCAGAATTGACGAAATAAACGTAGTTAGCGTCTGCTGAATCTGTACCCC
>JYMV01013318.1_pt1 | contig 10413 bp, 18 predicted proteins | sample 338911 | NCBI WGS metagenome assembly JYMV01 (sample SAMN03354496, study PRJNA234377) | hydrothermal vent metagenome | biome: Deep sea; feature: Hydrothermal plumes at the Eastern Lau Spreading Center, Western Pacific Ocean; material: Seawater | place: Tonga | collected 2009 | depth 2000 m m
ATGATTAAACACGATTTGCACTGATAATTGATGAGTTTGTCGAATTATGAAGCATGGTCAATTTAGCAGACTTTTGTACTTCCTGACCTTTATCTTTTTTATGGGTACAAAGAAAAACAAAAAGAAAAAGTTAGTATCAACAAAAGGCAAAAACTCAGGTAGAGAAAGTCGTTAAAGTTACTGTTGAGGCTATAGCCTGACAACCTCAACCAGACACAATGGTGTGCTACCATGAAGTATCATTATAATCGTAAATTTAAACATAGTTTTGATTTGGTTTTAAGTTTGGTGCAACGCTGGTAATTGTCTATATTGTCTTAACCTAATACTTCATTCACTTCCTTTTCAAACATTTTTTGAGTTTCTTCAACTTTTTCTGAATTTATCTGCTAAGATGCGTAATAACTGAGCGTAATAGGTCAATGCGCATCACAAAATTGACTATATTGTGTCAAAAATATATTATTCAAAAGTATAAAATTGAAATAAAGCATTGTTCTAAAGTGCAAAGTATTGTCAATAAAAAATGTTGAACATAAATTCATTGTTCCAGACTCAGTTGAGTATAGGGATTATCAGATCAATCTTGCTAATCAGGCAAAAAATGAAAACTGTTTAGTTGTATTGCCAACTGGGCTGGGAAAAACAACCGTGGCATTGCACGTGATTGCTGATTATCTGTCAAAGGGCAATGGCGGTGTTTTGTTCTTGGCACCGACTAGGGTGTTAGTAAATCAGCATTATGAATTTTTAAAAAACACGCTTACAATCGATGATATCGCATTAATAACTGGAGAAACACTGTTACCAAAAAGAAAAAAACTTTGGATTAACAGTGTGATATGTGCAACACCAGAAATAACCAAAAATGATATTATACGAAAAATAGTCGACATTGACCAATTCAATTTGATTATTTTTGACGAGGTGCATAGAGCAGTTGGTGATTATGCTTACGTGCCAATAGCAGAACAATTTCGTGTTACAACCTCTAGAATATTAGGGCTTACCGCTACGTTGCCCAGTGAAAAAGAAAAAGCAAAAGAAATCTGCGATAATTTACACATTAAGGGCATAGCACAGAGGAATGATTCTAGCCCTGATGTAAAACCATACATCCAAGAAACTCACACAGAATGGGTTCAAGTTGATCTTTCACCAGAGATGAAAATCATTCAAAGATACCTCAAACTTGCATTAGATCAGCGATATACTGAACTTAGGAGAAACGGTCTTAGACTCTCTGATAACAAATCTCTTTCACAGTTGCTAAACGCTAGACAATTTGTACTGAAACAAAATCTTAGGTCTGCAAAGCCGTTATTCACAGCAATTAGAATTACATACGCGTTAAATATTTTTGAGGCACATGGAATTACATCATTTTTGAAATTCTGCCAGAGAACAAAAAACAAAAAGGGTGCGGGGATTAAGGAGCTTTTTGAAACTGATCCAAACTTTACAACTGCAGTTAATTTAGCAAAAAGTGCACAGAATAATGATATCGAACACCCTAAAATTAACAAACTAGTGGAGATTTTACGGGATGTTGAATCCAAAGTTTTAATTTTTTCTAGCTATCGTGATTCTGTTGATGTTATTCACAAAAAACTTGTTGGAATGGGCATTCAGTCGGAGATTCTAATTGGAAAGGCTGGTCAAACAGGATTAAAACAGCAAGAGCAAGTTGAAGTAGTACAAAGATTTCGAGATGGGATAACAAGGGTCCTTGTTGCAACCAGAGTTGGTGAAGAGGGTTTAGACATTTCAGAGGTTAATTTAGTAGTTTTTTATGATAATGTACCGAGCTCAATTAGATTTGTGCAAAGAAAAGGTAGGACTGGCAGAAAAAACACTGGTCGATTAATAGTGTTAATTGCAAAAGATACTATTGATGAGGCGTATTACTGGATTGGTAAGCGAAAAATCAAATTAGCGGATAACATGGCTGATAAGCTCACTAAGCATCTTGAAAAGACTGAGCAGGTAATGGATGACTTTTTTTAGTTACGAAAGTCTTTTGATTATGTGGTAACCATACTGGGTTTTTACTGGCTCTGAAATTTGACCCGCTTGTAGATTAAATGCAGTAGTTTCAAACTCTTTCACCATTTTTCCCCTTCCAAAATAGCCCAAGTTGCCATCCCTTTTTGCACTTCCTGAATCAATAGAGAGTTCTTTTGCCAGTTTTCCAAACTTTTCACCATTCTTAATTCTCTCTAATACGGCTAGTGCCTCACTCTGTTTCTGCACCAAAATGTGAGAACATTTTATCTTGTTTGCCAATCAATAATATTTATGAATGACATTACACAATCATGCATAAACTAATTTGATTCTATCAATTATCAAACAATTTCTAAGATTCTAAGACTAGTTTGATTTGTTTTGTCAATTCCATGAGGAAGGGCACACCTTCGTAATTCCTTTGTTGAAAAGCCTCTAACTCTTTTTTCATCTGGTCAAGCTTTCGTAAAGCTTCTTCGATTTTTTCCTTATCTGTTAGTGTCATTTTTCCATAATTTTGAATCTTAGTTTTTTCCGATTTTATGACCTAGCTTTTTCTTTTTGTTTTTCTTTGTACCCATCTAAATTAGATTTGATTAGTTTTGATAAGAACATATCGTCAAATTATGACTGATTTCGTCAAAATACTCGAATAATCATGCAAAAAACTATTTGATCATGTGAATAATTCATGCCAAAATCATCACATCAAGTTCTTTCATAAAGAAGAAATAGGTAGTATAATTATCGTAATTCAATATGGAAGGTGATCCGACAGGAGGCATGTGGATATATCTTATCTTTTTCGCGATTCCACTAGTAAGAATAATTCCGCGTATTTTAAGAAAGTATAGACGCAAAAATGCCGGATTGGAACCGGAACCAGCTGAAAAAGATCATGCAGGACAGTTTTTCACTAGTGAACGAATGCCAGAACCACCAAAATACAGGGAACCACCTCCATCGGAACCACAGTCAAAACCTGACAGTAAAGATGGTTGGGTCGGCAAAGACGATTTTAAACGATAAGATTGTTCATGCTTTAAATTATTCATGTTTTAATCCTGTTTATTGACATCATACTTCACTGTTAACGAAGCAAACAAAATTCTTCCTACAGTTATTGAGAAATTTAACTATGCAAAAAAGCTAAAGGATGAGATTGTTAAGACGGAGCAAGAATTAGCCACAAACGTATCAGCAACCAGCTCTTTAGCAGAATACGCCACTTTGAAGCAAAAATTAAACTCTATAGTTTCCAAATTTTATCAATCAATAGAGGATCTTGAAAGTACGGGCGTTATACTAAAAGGACTTGATGAGGGTTTACTTGATTTTCCTGCAAGACGCTTTAACGAGGAAATTTGGCTTTGTTGGAAAGAAGGGGAAACTGAGATTAAATTTTGGCATGAAAAGGATGTTGGATTTATGGGAAGAAAACCAATTAGTGTAAGTACTGAATCTTTAGTGTAATGATTTCTGTCTGGTTACGTGTGATTCGCATCCGTTTTTTATTAGCATCAGTGATAGCAGTATCTGTAGGTTTAGCAATTACTTGGTGGCATACTGGAAGCATAACAGTATTTGATGCAGCATTAACAATGGGTGGCGTGCTTGCCCTTCATGCAAGTGTTGATTTGCTTAACGATTATTGGGATTTTAAGCGTAAAATAGACACAGTAACTCAAAGGACAAAAATGAGTGGTGGTTCTGGTGTTCTACCTGAGGGTTTGTTAAAACCTGGACAAGTTTATGCAGCAGGCATTGCTTTTTTGGTACTTGGCACTGTAATTGGAATATATTTTGTTATTACATATGGCATAATTATTGGGGCAATACTTGGTTTTGCAGTAGTGTCGATTTATTTTTACTCAACTAAAATTGTTGATTGGGGCCTGGCGGAAGTTTTTGTTGCCATAAAGGGAACTATGATTGTTATAGGAACTTACTTTGTTCAAACATCTCAGATTTCAGAATCCGTCATATTGGGTGGAATTGTTGTAGGAGCATTATCATCACTTGTGTTATTTATTACCTCATTTCCAGATCATGATGCGGATAAATCAAAAGGAAGAAAAACACTTGTCATAAATCTGGGAAAACAAAAAGCATGCACATTTTTTTGGATATTTCCAATAATTATTTACAGTGTAACTATAGTCGCCGTCATAATCAGTGTTTTTCCTATTTTCTGTCTAATCATCCTTGGAACTATTCCCATGGTGATAAAATCAGGCAAAAAACTAAAACATGGGTATAATGAATTGAATAAAATTATTCCAGTCATGAGTTCTACTCTAGTTTTTAGTAGACTTACTGGTGTATTGCTTGTTTTTGGTTTCATTATAAATATAGGCTAACAAAAATTTTATTTTTACTAATGACACAAAATATGATTAATAAGAAAATATACTTATAGATTACATGAAGGTGATTACTTGTGCCAGTTGATCCTGTTTGTGGAATAGAAATGGATGAAGATATTGCAGTAGTTCATGAATTAGATGGGAAAAAATACTTTTTTTGTTGTGATGGTTGCAGAAAAATTTTTGTGAAAAAGCCAAAAAAATACAAAAAAAATGTTTAGATAGGAAATGAACCGCACATACGACAAAATTTTGAATCTGGTTTTATCTTATACCTACAATTAGGACACTTGAATTTAGAAGAATGAAGATTTATTGGAGCATCAAAATATTTTCTGTATCTCATGTAATAATACAAAGATTCTTTTGATTTGATCAAAACTTTATCAGCAGCAGCGATTTTTTTTGTTTCTTCCTTAAAAAATTTATCAGATATTGTATTATTAAACATGCTAATTAGTCCAGATGTACCTGCCCCATCTTGCATGGCTGCTTTTTTTCTCCAAACAACTGATTTTGGAATCTTGTTTTCAAATAATTTACGCAGTATCCATTTTCCATATTTTTGACCATTTTCAACTTTAACTTTATAATTTACAGGTAAAGATTTGGCAAAATCTATCACTTTTTCATGAAGAAAGGGAGATTCAACATTTATTCCTAATGACTTTGCAATTTTTTGCGTTGGGAAATGCATTATTTCCCATAATCGTTTTAGACTTTCTTCAAGTTCTGTCTCATTCATTTTTAAAAAAAAATTGTATCCCGCAAATAGTTCGTCAGCACCATCTCCTGTGATGATTGCCGTGTGTCCCTCTTTTTTAATTGCATTTAATGCTAAATACATAACAACTGAGTTTCGTATTTCAATGTCATTGAAAACCTGTAAAATCTTAATTGTTTCATCAATGGCTGTTATGATTTCTTCAACACTTGCCATTTTTAGCGTTAATGGAAATCCAAATTTTTGCGCAATAGTCTGACAATACAATAAGTCAGTACCAGGGAACCCATCGGCTATTACACTTATTGCGTTAATTTTTTTTGGTTGTAAGAAAAATGATATGATACTGCTATCAAGTCCACCAGATAATGAAATATGATGCGAATTACATTCTGAAACAGACTCATCTAAAATTTGATATAGTTTTTTGAATTCTTCATTCAATATGGTTACATAATTTGGAATCAATAAAGATATTTTGGCATAAACTTGAAAATATCATTAATACCATGTTAGTAACTTTATCATTTAATCCTATTTTTTCTCTATTGTAGAATCATTTTTCATGTACTACATTTAAATAATTTATTAAATGAGTTCTGTAACATGTTACTACCAGCTGAAATAGAGTCTAGGACACTAATTCCTGCGTTGCGTGCAATTTTATCTAAACGCCTTTCTGAAAAATACAACATACATGAAGATGAAATATCGAAAATGTTAGGTGTTACACAAGCTGCTGTTAGTAATTATATTCGTGGAACACGTGGTGATCCTAAATTAATAGAGAAGTTAGGGGAAGAAAAACAAGTTACTGAAATGTTAACTGATATTTGTGAAAATCTAGCTTCTGATAAAGCATATACACCTTCAAGTCTGTCAAAATTTATCGGATTATGTAATTACATAAAATCAAGTCTTTTGATATGTGATATTCATCATAATTTAGAATCAAATATCGATGATGAAGTTTGTAAGGAATGTGAGAACATGCTTTTAAAAGGACCTGGCAGTGTTTTTTAATTAATTAGTTTTTATTAAAACTAGTTCTATTGTTGAGATCATTTGCCCATCGTCTAAAATTTCACTATCCACAGTAATATTTTGAATTTTTGAGTTTCCTTTTAGTATATTTTCTGTGATTATGTTACATATAGTGACAGCATTATAGCATAATTCGCCCTTTCCTTTGATTATAATTTTATCAGTTTTTAGATTTTTTGCTAATATTTCTAATGCATTTTTCATAACTGGTTCATCGCGCACCAGAAATTCATCTTCGATGATACTATTTTCTGATTTACTTATTTCAGTGTCTAACATATAACAGCTAATCTTTAAGCGATTCTTTATTCTTTTAAATTTTATCGACGATTCATCTATTGAAATTGGTCAATAGCAATGTTTTGATAATCACCATTAGGTAATGTTCTTCTAATTACTATTGGTATTACTTTTTGATGTAACTCTTCCATTGCAATTTCTAGTGATGTTGAAATATTTTTTGAAAAATCAATGAAAGGAGGAGCACCAAGTGATAATTGTAATGCACGCGAACCCATAATTCGTGCTTTTTCAAACCTAGTCAACGTTGGCGGTCCAGTAACAATTGTACCTGTGGAATTTTTAATTTCTACTGGTTCATGGTCTACAGATTCTGTTATTATCTGACGCTTTTTAATTACTTCAATGGCACGATCGATTTCTTTTTGTTCTTTGGAACCTTCTAACATTTCTTCACTTCCATGAATTTTTTTGTACATTTCAATAGCTTTGTCTAAACTACCATCTACCTCTGATGAGTTATTTTGATTAGTATCGACTTCAGTATTTTCAACTTCCGTGTCTTTAGTGTTAGATTTTGAATTAGACATCGTGATTACCTAAAATTTTATGAAAGTGGTTATATATTCTACTAGTTTCATACTGAAAAAATGGTATTAAATTCTGTATCAGCAGTTAACCTGATTCTAGAAATAAATGGCAACTCAAAACTTTTTTGTCAATTAAAGCGACATCTCTCTCCAAAGACAGTTGGTTTGATTAGTAGGGCTGTGCCAATGCAATGTAACGCGCATAGGATGGGAAATTCTGTTATTTATATTCAAACAACAATAGATTCAGGCATTGAACGTACAAGAACTGAATTTAAAAAAGGTGATATTGCATTTATGCCATATGAGGGCAGCATTTGTTTCTTTTTTGCTGATTCATCAAATGTAAAGCCTATGAGTTTAATTGGTAAAATAGTAGACAAGATAGATGTTCTAAAAGAAATAAAATCTAGTGATATAATTTCACTTTATTCTGAAACTGGTTGATATATACGATGACCACTAAAACCACCAGTTCTTTTTAGAATACCGTCTTGTATTGATTTTTGAATATATGCATTTGCAATAGAAATTTTCACATTTGCCTCCTTTGCTAAACTATACGCAGTGATTACTTTAGAATTTTTAATGTATTTTGCAGCCTGAGATTCATTTATGCTCACTGTATCAATACCTATACGTTTTCCTTTAGCTGATTTGCTGGTTTTTTTATCTTCTACGTCCTTCTTCTGTGTTTTTTCTTTTTGTGCAGGAGATTTGTTTTTTGATCCACCCATTAATCTAAAAAAGTAATTACTATTTATAAACCAACAAAAGGTGTAGCAGTGATTTTTATCTAGGTACTTACTAAAAATGAATATGGGAATTGTCTCTAAGGGTGCAAAATGTAACGTTTCTGGTTGTGATAATGATGGAATACGTTCTCTTAATACTTCCAAAGTTGAAGATGCTGGGTTACGTGTATCATCTGGTGGTAAAAAGACAGTACTTTGCAAATTACACTATAAAGAATGGAAAAAAGAAACTAAAGATGATAGATCGTTGGAACGAGCAAGATATGATAAATTTTAGGAAATTCATATTACTATGCAGGAATAATGTGAGTTTATCTTGCCATTAAGAAAAAAAGGAAAGCATTTGAGACGCGCAGATCAAAATGCTAATCGTAAACGAGGAAAACAAAAAAAGCGCTAGTCTTTATTTTTTTAATATTTATTTAGAATAAAATTTTTCTGGTGTTTTCATAAACTCATTTTTTAGATTTTTATAATATTTGTTAAGTTTTTTGTAGAGACGTTTTGGTTTTCTTGATTTTTGATTACTTAATACGTATAGTGCAATAATTGGAAAGGCTATAGTGGTGTCGGCATACACGGTAACCATATCATTATGACTATCGTGTATTTTACCCCAACTTTTTCCTTCTTCTAGTGTAGCGCCTGATAATCCACCAGTATCAGGTCTAGCATCAGTTATTTGTATGATATAGTCTTGTCCACCAGTATCGTGATGAAGAATTTGGTCTAGAAGTGGACCAGTTTGTTGTGCACTATTTTTTGGCACTCCACCACCTAGTTCAAGAATGCCTGATTTTTTAGAATTATAAACAATTGATGCCTGTTCCAAAATTTCTCTTACAAAATCCAAATTGTAAGTTTTATCCCTTAATCTGTGAACAGCTAAATTAAGCGCAAGTGACGAATCCTTTAAAGTTGATATGTAAAGTGGAACATCATAATCATATGCAGCAGTGACAAAACTTCTCTCTGGATATTTTGATCTTTCCTTGCTTATCATACCAATGATATTTGAAAATTCAGCAGTTGTGAACGGCTTATCGATAAGATTATCTTTAAAAATTTTTTGAATTACCTGATCTTCAGCCTCCAGCGTTTCATAATATTTGATAAATACATCTCTAATACGAACAATTTCTTTTTCATATAATTTCATATCATCAACATTAAAGCTTCCCTGTTTAATTGGAAGCCCCCAAGCGAAGTGATCTTCATGATATACATTTGCACCGGTTGTAATTATCCAATCTACGAAACCACGTTCGATGAGAGTTTTAAAAATTCCACCAAAACCAACAGGGGTTAAAGCACCAGAAGCAGTTAAGCAAATAGTGGCATTATCATCTATCATTTTTGCATAGAGCTTTGCAGCATTGCCTAGTTGTCGTCCATTATATCCTGATTTTGAATAAACATCAACCAAGTCTTCAATTGTCATTTCCGGATTAAGATTAATGTGTGGAATATTTTTTCCCTTAAAATTATGGTGATCCATAAAAAAGCCTTAATTGTGCCAAATAAACCTGTTTTGGAATTATTTTATTTGTAGCAGTTAACTTTTAGAACAATTTTTAACTTCTAGAAATACTGAGATAGTTGTGCAATTGAGTAAGGAATTTTTGGACGGTCTAGCTACTGAAATACCAAAAATGGTTGAAGCGTTTTCAAATCCTACCACTGAACAAACGGAATCAAGAAAAAAATGGAACTATGATCATGCATTCGATTTTTTGTATGGTGAAACCATTGGTTGGATTGAAGGATATATCATAAGATCATTCATTGAGACATACAAACGTGAACCATCAACATCAGAATTAGCTGAAATTAGTTCTGTTATAGTACTATATTCTGATCAGATTAGAAAAAATTTTAGAAAAATAAGATGATACGTAAATTTTATCACCAAAAATTATCAGATTATGATGAAAAACCGATCTGTTCACTATGTGATAGTTTTTCACTTTACTACTGTACCATTAATGATCAATATTATTGTGAAAATCATATTTTAGGTCATGATGAAAATGAGTAACCACACAATTTTTTAGTCTCTAAAACCTATCTTAATTATGACAGAGACTGAGCACAATAAAAGAATCAAGGAAATTTCTGAAATGATTATCTCGGATAATCTATCTCTTGATGAGCAGGATCAAAATAAATTGGAAAAGTATCATAATTTTCTAAAACAGAATTATAGTCTTGATCATGACAGTGCTGTAGAATTGGTTAATGAAGCATTCCTATATCTAAAACTGAAGGAATCCCCTGATATAGATCCATTAACTAAGGGTGATGAGTTTGGTGCTGGATTTAGCTAGTTAAGAACTATTGACTTACTCGATAAGCTAAGTTTTGATTCGATATGTTGTAATTCTTACAATATTTTATCCAAATTTTGATATGAGGTCAATCTTCGAATATTATTGCTGATGATTATAAATTAGACGAGGTTCTCTCTGAGTTCCTAAGACGGTGATGAGTTGTACAGATGTACTAGCATCTGAGCCGAATTATGAAGCATATTCAATTTTCTAAGATTTTGCACTAAATTTTGAGACTTTTGTACTTCCTGACCTTTCTATTTTTATGTCTGATAAATCAGATATGATACATACTAAGGAATGTACATACAGAAATAATCACGACTTTAGGCATGACAACTGTTTTTGTACATGTCA
>JYMV01042982.1_pt1 | contig 10412 bp, 9 predicted proteins | sample 338911 | NCBI WGS metagenome assembly JYMV01 (sample SAMN03354496, study PRJNA234377) | hydrothermal vent metagenome | biome: Deep sea; feature: Hydrothermal plumes at the Eastern Lau Spreading Center, Western Pacific Ocean; material: Seawater | place: Tonga | collected 2009 | depth 2000 m m
TCCCATCACACCCGCCAGTGACATTCTCCATGAACTCAGCAAGTACAAACATTTTGCGGTTCGTACCTTTCAGGCAGAAGACGAGATCGCTGCGGTGACGTCGATGATCGGAGCCGCTTTTGGAGGAGCGATGGCTGTCACTGGTTCCAGTGGTCCTGGAATCGCCCTCAAAGGCGAAGCGATGGGATTAGGAACGATGCTGGAACTCCCGATGTTGATTCTCAACATCCAACGAGGAGGTCCCAGCACGGGCTTACCTACGAAAACAGAACAATCGGATTTATTTCAAGCCATGTTCGGTCGCAATGGGGAGTGTCCCCTGCCAATCATTGCGGCACGTAGTCCGGCAGACTGCTTTGATGTCGCTTGTGAGGCCTGGAAAATCGCTACCCGTTTCATGACGCCGGTGATCATTTTGTCAGACGGTTTCATCGCCAACGGTGCAGAACCATGGTTGATTCCCGATCCTGAACAATTGGAACCGATCCCCGTAACACACCCTGGCCCCATGCCCGATGGCGAAGATTTTCTGCCTTACGCAAGAGATGAGCGACTGGCGCGACCCTGGGCCCTACCCGGCACGCCCGGATTGATGCACCGAATCGGTGGCCTGGAAAAAGAAGACGTCACTGGAAACGTCAGTTACGATCCCGACAACCACCAACATATGACCAACGTGCGGGCTCAAAAGGTAGAAAACATTGCACAGGAGATTCCCCCTCAGAAAGTCGAGGGGGCGGAAACAGGTGACCTGTTAGTGCTGAGCTGGGGCGGCACTTACGGAGCCTGCGCGACAGCCGTTCGCGAACTGTGCTCAGGAGGTGCCACCGTGGCTCACGCGCACTTGAGGCACCTGAATCCCTTCCCCGCAAATTTAGGGGACTTGCTGCAACGCTACCAGAAAGTGCTTGTTCCGGAACTTAACATGGGCCAGTTACGTTCCTTGATTCGGTCAAAGTACCTCATTGATGCCCACGGTCTGAATAAAGTGCAGGGCAAACCATTTTCCGTGAGCGAGGTGGTACATCGGATCAAAGAACTACTAGCCGATATCGATTGACACGATGAATGCAACATGGTTTCACTTTTGTTTATCCACAAAAGGTAATCGCAAGATGTTCGGTGGCTATCGCCAGGCTTTGAATAACGACGATTCCTGCGACCACGACCTACAAGCCCACAATCTGTTTTCCACTTGACTCGACGCAACGAATTTTTTCCAAATTAATTTTTCGCACAAACTTATCATGCCCACTGAATTACCAGTACTGACTGCCACCGATTTTGCCAGTGACCAAGATGTCCGCTGGTGCCCTGGGTGTGGCGACTATTCCATCTTGGCCCAGATGAAAAAAGTGATGCCGACACTTGGCATTCCACGTGAAAAGCTGGTCTTCATCTCTGGAATCGGATGTGCCAGCCGGTTTCCTTACTACATGAACACCTACGGAATGCATAGTATTCACGGGCGTGCACCTGCCATCGCCACAGGACTCAAGGCAGTCAGACCTGACTTGACGATTTTTGTCATTACCGGAGATGGTGATGGTCTGAGCATCGGTGGCAATCATCTGATGCACGCCATCCGCCGTAATATCGACATCAACATTATTCTGTTTAACAATCGTATCTATGGCTTAACCAAGGGCCAGTATTCACCCACTTCACCCTTGGGGAAAGTCACCAAAAGTTCGCCCATGGGAGCAATCGACAACCCGATTCACCCCCTGTCGATTGCGATCGGTTGCGAATCAACGTTCGTCGCTCGTTCCATCGATCGCAACATCAAGCACCTGGAAATGGTCCTAAAGCGTGCTGCCGAGCACAAAGGCGCTTCCTTCGTCGAAATTTATCAGAACTGTAACGTGTTCAATGATGGTGCTTTTGAATACGCGACCGATCGGACCCTGAAATCGGATACAATCATCGAGCTCGAACACGGCAAGCCTCTCAAGTTCGGTGCCCGGAATCAAAAAGGGATTCGGCTGAACGGCATGGAGCCTGAAATCGTTGAATTGGGCAAGGGAATCACGGACGATGACTTGCTGTTCCACGACGAAAAATCACCGGAACCCAGTCTCGCTTATCTTCTTAGCCGTATGCGTCACCCTGATTTTCCAGAAGCGGTTGGGGTTTTTCGCGCCGTCGATCGCCCCAAATATGACGAGGAGTTGAACAAACAGGTGGAAGCAGCGCGGGCCGAGAAGGGACCGGGAAATTTGGCCGAACTTTTCGAAGCCGCTGATACTTGGAGCGTCACATGATCGCTTGCCCCTATTGTGGTCACGAAAACATCGAAGGCACGGATGAGTGTGAACAGTGTCAGCAATCGATCCACGACACGTATCTTACACCTCCAACGTGTTCGGTCGAAGAAGGTTTACTTAATGACCGCGTGGGGGTATTGAATCCGAAGGTGCTCATTACAGTGGAAGTTTCGGACACCGTACAACAGGTACTCGATGTCCTAGTCAACAAAGAAATCGGCTGTGTAGTTGTCGTCGATCAAGGGCAGCCCGTAGGAGTCTTTAGCGAACGCGATGCTTTGATGCGGCTCAATACCGACACCTCTGCGTCCAAAGACCGTCCGGTTGTCGATTTCATGACTCCCAACCCTCGCATGTTAGATAACGAGGCCAAAGTTGCCTTTGCCACGCAACGCATGGATTTGGGTGGTTACCGTCATATTCCAATTACCGACCGTGACGGTGCATTGCAGGGAATCATTTCGGCACGGGACATTTTACGATACCTCACCGACAAGCTCGGCTCCGAGCAACAAGCTTCTTAGCGGCCTCGAGAAATCTCGTGACGATACTGGCACCGTGCACGCTTGTCGAAGCCCAGAAGTTGCGCCACAAACTTCGTTTGAATTCCTCAACTTCTGCCTGCCAGAAATAAAGCTGCAACTGAATTCCGGGTGCAATGACTGTCGATCGGCAACCAACGGGATACCGCTGGCAACGTAGTTTCCCGTTTCCCCGACTTGAACTGCTGGTCTGCAAAGTAGTGTCTTCGCATTCCGTTGGTTTTTACATCTACACGGAGAGACCATCATTCGGAGGGGTTGTCCGGAACGCGTGGTGCTTTTCAAACCATTTCGTCTTCGCGTTCCGGTCGCCCGGCAGATTCATTTTCACCCGGCTTACTAACAACAACATCCCACAACGAAAGTGACTACGTTGAAAGAAAAGAACCTCTCTGTGGTAATTGTCGGCGCGGGGATCACCGGGTTGAGCACTGCCTTTCATCTGGCAGACAAGGGTGTACCGCGGATTCTGTTGATCGACAAAGGACAAGCCGGCAGCGGTTCCAGCAGCAAGTCCGGAGCAGTGACTACCATGCTCATGCCGACGGAAACTGGAACGTTGGCCCGAAGCATCACCATGGATATTTTTGAGCGTTTCAGCAAAATCCTCCCTGACTACTCATTTCATCAAGCCGGGTGTTTGTTCATCTACGACGAACCGGAATTCCTCGAAACCCAAAGCGAACGAGAAATGCAACAGCGGGTGGGCGCAAAATTCGAGGTGCTGCGACAGAAAGAAATGCAGCAGCGTTTTCCGGCCCTCACAATCGGTGACAACGAATATGGTGTCCTCGACCTGCGAGGTGGCTGGAACGAACCGGATACTTACATCCATGCGCTGCAAGCCAAGGTTCGCGAGATGGGCGTTGAGATCCGTGAACACGAACCGGTCGAAAATTTTATCCTGGAAAGTGGCCAGGTGAGGGGCGTGCGCACACGCACGTCAGGCGAACTGTATGCCGATACCGTGGTGTGCACGGTGAATGCCTGGGCAAACTCGTTGCTGGCCAGCGTCGACCAACTGACCCCGGCCAGACATTTCGTCCACGAGAGATTCGTCACCTCGCGGCTGAACGATGTACCTCACATTCCGGCAACCAATGACAATGCCAATCAGGTCTACTATCGTCCCACAGAGGATCAACGTTTACTCTTCGGGACCACGGCCCAAGATCCCCTGGAAATCAAGATGCCGGACATCGATTTCGACTATGCAGCCTTGATATTGGCGCCCAACGCGGCCCCATTCATCCAGCAGGCCATCGCGCATCGTTTTGCCCAGGTGCAGGAATTGAAATTCGAAAAACATCGTATCGGCCTGATCAGCCTTACGGCGGACCGCCAGCCCAACATCGGCCCTGTCCAGGCGTTACCAGGTCTCTTTCTCGGCAGCAACTTTAATTCCGGGGGATTCGGCTACCATGCTGTTGCCGGTTTATTGCTATCCGAGTTCATTTTGGACGGCCACACCCGTCTGGATGTGAAAGCCTTCTCTCCTGATCGCTTCGCGGACTTCGATACCAAAGCCTTTCTGGCTAAAGAAATCAAATACAAACAAATTATCCGGCGGCACTAGGACGTGCTGACAGTCGAATCCCTGAAGTGGCGCGACCGGTGCTTCCCACCAGGATCGTGGTAAGGTGACGGATAGACAGTTTCATGCAGTCTAGCCGGGACAACACTTCTGGTTTTCGTGAACTTTCCAATGCGCACACCAAGTTATGTATTTGTCCGGAAATAGTTTCCACACCCGCCTCGTCAATCACCCCCTTTTACCCGCTGCCCAAATCATGGATGCTTGAGGACTTGATCAACTGGTGTTTTTTCGAAGGAGAACGGCGATGGTCGAACATCTTGTGATTCTCAAGTTCAAACCGGACACTACTTCTGAGCAACTCGAGGCCTTCTTAGAAGGCGCCTGGGGACTGCGAGACAAGATCGAAGGAATTGTGGATCTAAGTGTAGGAGCCAACTACACCGAACGTTCCCAAGGATTCACGCATGGCGTCTGCGTGCGGTTCACCGACAAGGCCGCACTGGACCACTACCTCCCGCACCCGGCACACGTGGAGGTTGTTGAGAACTGCATCAAGCCGATTGTCGACGACATCATCGTGATTGATTACGAATTCTGAAGTGCCGGCACAGCTAGTACAGAATCTGGGTGTTAGACAACTTGCCATGCAGATCGCTGACGCCTGCCTTGGTGACTTGCGCCCCGGTGAGGTCCAAGGTTTCAAGGTTGCTGAGTCCGTGCAGGTGTTTCAAGCCGCTGTCGGTGACCTGGGTATAGCGGAGGTCCAACTGTTGAAGCCTGTTTAAGCCTTTCAGATGTTCCAGTCCCGCGTCAGTGACTTGGGTCCGGTAAAGGTCCAACTTGTGGAGGTTGTTCAATCCTTTCAGGTGCGCGAGTCCGGCATCAGTAATTCGAGTTTCATACAGGATCAATATTTCAAGGCTCGTCGACGCTTTGAGGTGCGCGAGGCCCACGTCGGTAATTTGGGTCCTGTAAACGTCCAGGCTTTGAAGGTGCTGCAGCTGGCTGAGATGTGCCAATCCGGCGTCGGTTACCTGAGTACCGTAAAGTTGGATCGACCGGAGGTTGGTGACCTTTTGGAGATGTTTCATCCCGGCGTCCGTGACCCGGGTTTTGTAGAGATTGAGAGACTGAAGTTTATTCAGCGCCTGCAGATGGATTAAACCGGCATCCGTGATATCAGCGTATGTGAGGTCTAAACTTTCTAACTCCGACATGCCCGTCAGGTGCGCAAGTCCGTCGTCAGTGAGGCTGATAGCGAAAGGCATGTGCAGTTGCCGAAGACTGGTCAAACCCTTCAGTTTTTTCACTCCCTCTCCAGTGACATTTTTTGTAAACCAGAGTGTAAGAGACTCAAGCCCAGTTAACCCTTGAAGGTGCACCAAACTATCATCCGTGAAGTTGGGCGGAGCGGTAAAACGAACTGCTACAACCAATCCTCGTTGGATTTCAATCTGGCCGCCTAACTTTTCAATTTCAGCAATGGCTGCTTGCTGATCTTGAGTTGCAACGTTGGCTGTTTCCTGGCCCATGCAAACCACTGACCTGGCAGCACCTATTCCGGCAAGCACGAGTAATGCTGTCCAACGCCACCATAGCCTTGATTCGCTCATGAATTCACTCTCCCCTGGAAGCACCTTCCGTTCGAGGTCGTTTGATTATAGCACGGCCTGGATCACCCTACAAAATCAAATCAACTGGCAGTGAGTGTGCGCAAACTCGATCGCATCTCCCAAATCCTACTTTTCTCCCGGCTACCGGATACCAACCGGAATCACCTCATCAAATTTCTCTCGGCCAACGCTTATTCGTTCGCTGCCCCTTCCTTCTCGCCAATTCCCAGGGCTGTTGCCGCGTTGCGCCAGAAAATACCTTCGATCTGATCGGCAGACAGTTCCGCCAATTCGGCCGCAAATTTCAATGCTAGAAGTTGTTCGTAAATCGCCAGGATGGGCCTTCCGTCGCAGTGAGGAAACTGGAGTTGTCCCCTGTCGGCATCATAATGCTGCCAGGCCCGTCCGAGCGCCACGTACTGACCGTGAAAAAATGCCGCAGTGACACCGTCGGACCCCCAAAAAATGCGCTGCGTATTCTCTTGAGTCAACAAGGTGATGTAGGGCCTGACATCCGTCACCGCCGAAGTATCGTAATGGATGTTCGGCATTTCCCGGAGGCGCTCCACCGCATGCTGGATCGGCCAGTAAGTAAAACTGCGTGCACAGTGAGCAAGCAGCCACTTGATGTTGGGATAACGTTGCGTGGTGTACTGTTCCAGATCGTCCAGATTTTGCTGGTCGGCGCAGCCATGAAAACGCGACAGATGCATGGTCACCCACAGTCCGTGTTCGTTCGCAAATTCCATCTGTTCGTGAGGAAGAAAATCGTGGATACGGCACTCCGCAATGTCCCCGGTCACGGAAAATGTGCGGTAGGGTTTCAGTCCCGTGAACTGTGGATTTTTCAGATCACGTTCGATGTCCTCAATCTTGCAAGCGGGCGTTACAACACGATGATGTCGAATTCCGGAAACATTTTCGATCTCTTGACGAACTGACTCCACGTGCCGTGCAACATCAATTCCGGGATGAGGTGTACCAAGAATCAGGTATTGCATCTTACGGGCCGGATAAAGTGTTGCGGCCCACTGATTCAACGTCTGCAGGTCGGCGTCAGCACGCTCATGCTTCGGTGGACCTCCTGGGAAATTGGAGCGCCAATAACAATGGATATGGGCATCCAACATCCGCGCGGGAACAAAGTTGTCCAACTCTTCTTCCCAGATTTGTCGGTCCGTTTCGCGATATTCAATCCTGGCTTGGCTCATGTTGGCTCATCTGTGGTTCATGGTCTTTCAGATTCAATTCAGAGCTTCTAGTTTGTTAAAACCGAAAAATCCGCAACGACTGGCATCTCACAACCCTGTGAAAAGACGGCAGGGACGCACTTCCATTTGTCGTGTATCTTGTTGGGAAAAGTCAAGGCACCTGCCCATGACTCCTCAACTACTTCTGGATAAACTGCCCGCATGAGCAATCCTACGCCCATCCAGCGTCAGGTCACGCAAGCCCAAGCTATTGATTTCGACTCGCCAGCTCGTCCGTGACTATTGGGTTGCGTTGGCACACGACAGCGTCTGGGGCGACCACCTGATTCCATTGACGGTATTCGTAGGACCGGAAATGCAGACAGGGCAGGGCATCGTGGCGTTTGGTTCGAATCACGGCAATGAGTACGAAGGCCCGGTAGCGATCAAACGATTATGGCGAGAGATTCAGCCGGACGATGTCCGCGGGCGGATCCACTCTGCACGCGTCCGGCGGGCAAGAGTGCCGTAAAACAAACCCATGCGGCGACATGTGGGGCGTTCATTGTAATATCTGCCAGAAAATACAGCCTGACATATTGAAATTTACGTCGAATGTCCCTCATCCTGGAGTTTTGGATGAAGGTCTGGCATCGAGACGGGCAGCCGTGAGGGCATGGATTGAGCTTCATACAAGAGCTTTTTCACCGTCAACTACCTTATCAGGCACATCGCTTCAGTGAAATTCTGCTTCTGACAACGACCGTTCTTCCTGAATGTAAAGTAATGCTTTTTCAAACTGCTCGGCCAGGTTTCGAAACCGGTCGATATCCCCTCCTCGATCGGGATGCATTTCTTTCGCGAGACGCCGATAGGCTGTCTTCGCCTCAGCCTCCGTACAAGGTGCCCGCAATCCCAAAATTTTTAGGCAGTAGGGAGTTTCACACCACGCCCAGGCAGGTATTTCGGGAACCAGGTGTGTGGCCAGAACCAGGACACGTCGAAGAGACCGCCAGTAGGCCCTGATGTCGAGGTAGCAGCAGACGTAACCCAGCAGAGGAAGCCCCACAGCCAACAGGAGGAACAAGAAGACCGTGGACGAGTCAATCGAGTCGGGCCACGGTGGTCTGTCTGGAAATGATCCCATCACATATCAACTATCTTCGCAAATGCTTAGGACTTTTTGGTGGTCGAAAGAGCGCCTCAGGGCTGACCAGGGATCCAAACTGCGTCAGACACCCGGCTCACTTCTTGCCCGCCAACCTTACTGCGTATGGGCACTTCTACTTCCCCATAGCGTAATCTCCGAGGAGTATTCGTGCAAACAGGAAGACTCCTGCTAAGGATTCTGGCGCTCTAATTCTCCAGACTGCTCCGCGGAATGGGACCAGGCAGGTGGGTGCGATGATTCTTCAATGCCAATATTGATACCTTCTCCAAAGTAATATTTTCGTGCCTCAGGATGCTGCACTACTTCGGAAGGTGTTCCCTGGCAAAGTACTTTTCCGTCCCGGATGACATAGCTCCGATCGGTGATGGCCAGGGTTTCACGAACCTGATGATCGGTGATCAGAATGGAGATGCCCTTGTCCCGAAGTTCGCGGATGATCGCCTGAATGCTGTCGATGGTCACCGGGTCGATACCGGTAAACGGTTCGTCCAGAAGAATAATCTCGGGATTGGAAATCAACAGTCGTGCAATCTCAAGCCTCCTTCGTTCGCCACCGGACAATGACAAAGCCTTCGACTTGCGAATATGAGTGATATTAAAATCCTCCAGCAACTCGTTACAGCGCCGCTTTCTGGCTTTGTAGCCGACGCCCAGCATCTCCATCATGGCCAACAGATTCTGTTGCACGGTGAGAGATCGAAAGACACTTGATTCTTGCGCCAAATAACCCATTCCCCCATCACGAGCGCGACGGTACATGGGCCACTTGGTAATGTCCAGATCGTTCAAAATGACCCGTCCCTCTTGGGGCTCGATCATTCCGCAAATGATGCGAAAGCAGGTGGTCTTGCCGGCACCGTTGGGCCCCAACAGCCCCACAATTTCTCCCGATTCCACGGCAAAGTCGACACCATCGACTACTCGACGCCCACCATACGTCTTGCCCAGGCCGAGCGCTTCGAGAACAGGCATAATCAGAGTCCTTGTTGGCTAGGAACGAACTGGCAAACGATGATCGGTGATCGGATTACATCTGAGGCCATTCAGCACTCACCTGGCTACCGCACAAAACCCATCCGTGGAAAGTTAGGGCAAAATGGAAAAAGGTCCGTGCGGGCATGCGGCCAATAAATGAACAATGCTTTTCCGATCAGTAATTTCCGTTCGACATAATGCATGTCACCAGGATTTTCTTTCCACAGTCTGCCATCTTTACTGGCAGGACTGTTGTCACCCAACACGAAGAATTGTCCATCCCCCATTTTAAATTCAACTTCACGATTGGAGTTCCTCTTTAGTGTATCGTAGTAAAGGTGCTCGTCTTTGACAGGAAGGTAATAGACATCTCGATGAACGCGGAGGCTGCTAACCTTCAGACTCACCCCGCAGGCACCCAATCCAACTGGGGCCAGGTCGCCTTTCTTTTGATGGTGATTGTCCAACGGGGCATAAGCTGTTGGACCATCGAACTCGACCAGTGATCCATTGATCCACAACACCAACTGATCGTCTACATTGGCCAGCGTAAATTCGTACCTGCCAGGCCCCTTCATCTTCGTATTAGCGACGCGCTGTACACCGTCCGGCTGCTCATCGAGGGCGACAAATTGAGACTTTCCATCATCAATGCTGAGCGTCACTTCACCCGTTGCCAGGTCAAAACTACCAACAAAGGCGTGTCCTCCTTCCACCAATTCACAGCAAAGTTGTCCCTCATCGCTGAATATTTCAACACTTGCTTCCAATGCCAGATCTCCCACCCACGCCAGGTCTCCTAGCCAGTTCAGTGGCGAAGGAAACTTGGAAGTTGACATGTTGTATGCGTAGAAATCCTCGATATTACTGGCCCGTTGGAAAACAATCTCACTAGCTTTCCGCCACCCTTTGTTTCCCTTTGTGTTCGGCGTGAAATGATGATAGCGAATAAAGTCAAATTTGTCGGGTTGCTTGGAATCAATCCACCACTGCTGCCGAACTCTACCGGAGTTGACATGGTCGGAAGGCAATTCGCTCTCCTTCCATTCGGAAGATTCCTTTTCTGTTTCTGTTGACCATCGTTTCGGCCAACCAGCCTCAATCAATTTCCGGGCCT
>JYMV01044198.1_pt1 | contig 10410 bp, 3 predicted proteins | sample 338911 | NCBI WGS metagenome assembly JYMV01 (sample SAMN03354496, study PRJNA234377) | hydrothermal vent metagenome | biome: Deep sea; feature: Hydrothermal plumes at the Eastern Lau Spreading Center, Western Pacific Ocean; material: Seawater | place: Tonga | collected 2009 | depth 2000 m m
TCTCTATGGCTTATGATTACTCCTTTGGTAATCTTCAAACTTATGATTTTGGCAGATAATGCCACTTTAAGCAAACAATAAATAGCGTTTTGCTGTCCGTATTTTTTTTCACACATCCAACTTAAAGGTCACTAACGTTGCTTTTTCTTTTTACTACAAGTAGAGTTTGTGTAGTCTTCTTTCAAGAACCACTTTACCCCCGATGCTTTTTATTGAAGTGTCTGTGCCATGCCAAGAAAGTGACAAATCATTTATATATGTTAGGGATATCGATTTTGTTTAGTTCTACGATTTTTTCATTGGGTTTGAGAACTGTTCTGATGGTGTGGGATATTTTGGTTTTCCTTTCATTTGTCGTGAATTAAGGGTAGTTTATATACCAATATCATTTTACTGGATTAAATATTATTATTAAATACCTTTTCATAATAAAAATAAATCTGAGCCCATTCATTGTATGCAGTGGTCAATGGTAGCATTCTCAAATCACGTGGCACTACTTATTTACTCTCTATATGTTGAGTTGTGTATATGATGTATGTTTCATGCACAGCTTACGATAACATAAAACGGGATGTAATAGACCAATAACCTTTATATGTATATTGTATATGGTGGTCGCAGAAATAGTAAATGACACAAATACCAATATTCCATCCGTTAATTTCTGCTAGCTACCTGTTAATGTTTCTGATATCTGCAAAAGATTTCGTCTTCCCTACTCTCCATGCCTTTCTTTAGCAGTCAAATGTCGTTATCTCGGTTCTATATTTCCACCGTATTTTCTGTATATTTTCTATAGATTGTTGAACGTGTCTTCGGACGGAAGATGCATGGAATATTTGGCACTGGATGTTAAGCAAAGAATAATTATCAATCACTCAATGTAAGACAATATGAACGCAGCGTCAAGACATGCATATCTGAACCCTTTATCTATACATACGTCTGAAAATTTAACTCAATAGGTGTTAGAGATAGATTTTTGAGCTGGCATTGTTTTGTTTTCCCTCCGCGGGATTTGAACACACGCCTTTGGTATAATGCAACCCCAATCGCTTAGCCATATGTGCAGCGCTCTAGACCACTCGGCCAAATCTGCTATGAGATTCAACAATTTAGGTGAACTGCTATTTTACTGTTTGCCTTACAACAAAATGGATCATCAAAAACAACCTGTTTTGGGGATATGGTTGCTTATCGCCACTTTCAGCATTATATCATTTGTATCATGTCGTTTAGTTCTATTGGTGCATAACCAAACCTTTATTACATAATATTGTATCGATTACACCTCACCATGAACGGGATTCGAAGCCACATCATTAGTGGTGATAGGCACTGAATGTATTGATAAATGTTAATTCAACTCCAAATTGTACGATCACGACAACGACGGTCTCTCTTGTATTTGCGTTTCTGTTTTTTCATTAATGGATGGTGACATAATTCAGATATATAGCACTTTATCTTTACACTTACTTCAATTTATAATGCACTCTAAATATATATTAGAGTATGCAATATACTTGTCCTAAGATTAGTTTCTTCTTAGATGTAAATAAATTCCCTTGGTTGTATCCAGAAAATATATTGACATATAAATATTAATGATAAATGTGTGAACGATAGAATCAAATTTATCAGAATTAACAATCTATCACGAAAATAATGAAATAATCTTGAAATTTCTTCCTATTTCTATCGATTTAGACAGTTAAATTTATTAGTTTTACAAAAAGATTATAAAACTAACACATTAATTGTTAACAGTGATAATTGCGTCACTACTTTCAATTGGTTTTAGCGTTTACGTTGTCGAATTAAAAAGATAATTATATAATATATAGAAATGTCGATATTTAGTCAATTGTTGCTACATTGTTTACGTAATGTCTGACAAAAACTGCTGAAGGAGATGCCGCATATATAATGACAACATGCATTTATACTTATTAACGTTGTTTTGGTCCAATAGGTTAAAAATTATTGTTATTGAATGTCTTTAATGAGGCAACGTGATGGTGCGTACTCCATGCAAAACCAGCTTGTCCACATGGAAGATAATAAGTTTTAAATTTATATAATTTGAGCACAGGTCATACTGGGAAGAAATTAAAAAAAAGTTTGAAGATTACCAAAGGAGTAATCATAAGCCATAGAGACAATACAATGACCAAAAGCAAAATGAACAAAAATGATCTGCAAAACACCACTCAGTTGAGCAAGACGAACTCGAAGTTAGTTCAGCTTCCGGAAGCACGAAGGTTAAGCAGTTTGTGATAAACACTATTATATATATATATATATAAATATATACCTCGTTATACCTGAAAGAAATACGACATATTTTGCGAGAGGGTTGGGTTTGCTTCAATTTTTCAATCTCATTAAGTTTTAGAAACGTGCATTATTAATTAACATTTGAAACATGAAGACAAACACATATTTGGGATAGGCATACACTCGTATGTATTACGCACATCAAAACTTTCAAAATATGCGGAAATATACTTTTGATATTAATGTCATTTTCCAAATTATGGTTACATTGGGTTGGGGAAGACCTTACAGTCATATTGAGCTATTCGGGTAAACTCAAGGTCTTTGTAGGCGTCTGACAAACTTAACACATGCGGTGTGTAAAGTGGAGAGTAGCCGTACTCATGCCAGTCATGTTAGGCCTATGACCGGAAGTCACGAACAAATGGACACTAGAAAATATTATCGGTATCTTCTGTTGCAGTAACGACGTTACAGTATGTCTACTGTTCTATTCTTGTTGTCTATTGAATACTTAGTATTCTCAGTAGGGAAATATGTCATGGGTTGTGCTAAATGCGAGACCACATATGTTCGGGTAAGTAAGATAGTTTTTGTGTGATGATCAGTCTTAGAACCCCAAAACAGAAATAACTTTTATAATTAATACATTTTACATTAAACTCAAGTGATTGTCTTGGTGTACAAATAAATACCAATCTCTTAGGAAGAAGAATTTGTCTGTGTTGGCAGCAAAATCACTCATTAGACTTAAACGAACCTTGCAGCAGATCGATACTATTCTGTTACTGTCGTTGGTATTCGGTTCCTGGTAGAATATTATTTTTCGTACACAACTTTCGCAGACAGACCAATATCCCCATACGACTTACATCCTGATATTTTGGTCTCATTATTAGCACGAATATATTTAAAATACTGCTCAATTATCGATCAAAAACATTTACCCATTACTTATAAACCAATGAAATATACCTGTTGGCTCGCTATTGCAACATGATGATACCAAATAATGACTGATTGCAACATTAATCATATCTGACATCGCTTGAATAAACATTGTCATACATATGTACCTGGTGATGTATGATACCGCCTGATCAAACCATAATGCTTCAACATTTATGTGCCATGAATTACATTTTCACGCGATTTTGAAGAAGATCAAATAAAACCTTTTCTAAACTGGGAAAATGTATTGCTGTTTTGTCTTTGATACACAACTTTCATGTCATTTGTTACCACTTTGCATCAAGGAAAGATGCACTTGCTGCACAATTAATTTGCATTGAACTTAAGGAAAAAGGAAACATTTAATAGCGATGGTCGATAATCCGACTGATCGTCAAATACATTAATAAGCAAACATTAAATAACGATTAAAAACTGTCATTTTCAGTCATGGATTGTGACATTACGACGTTTGTTTTTTGAGTAATTATATACAACGTTTAAAGACTGTATATACTATTATACTTGATTAAGCACACGCAACAGCGCCATGTGCATTATCATTCTTAAGAAACAAAACAAATAAAGCAAAAGGTGTCATACAATGTTGAAAGTTGCAATTATTATGATATTTTATTAAACTAAGTTGTTTGTTTATTCAGGATCCCAACGGGTGCTCGAGAATACTAAATAATCACCGAAAACAGGGCACATATTTGATACAGCTGTCTGTCTGTGAATGATATTTAAATTCAAACATGAAACTCAAACATCAAGCAGCCAAGAAATAACAACACAACAGAGAGCAGGTACACGTTAATAACATAGTATTAGGCAGAAAACAACAATATGTGTCTAAAGATCATACCATGGTTCCAGGCGATCCAAATAATAAGAAAAAAATAGTTGGGTAGCAAATATGCAAACTGATTAATGTGTACGATTTTAATCTGATAAATTTCAAAAAGGAGTGTCCTTTGCATACTTTGGAAGGATGCCAACTGAAATATAACAACAAGATGAAACAAAATAATCAACGATCGAACAACAGGTGTTTTAAGTTGGTAAGATCCTCTTACTAACTTCATCCATAAAGTAGAATTATGGTTCAAATTTCATTTTTGCATAAATATTGTGTTGTATCCTACAATAATATACTTACATTAATACATGAAACATGGAGTTAGATGTAATTTTGTCATCTTGTAAGTTTGTCATTCCACGTTTGTTTCTTATTTCAATTATCTCCGACTATCATTAAAACTTATTATTTCTTATTACGCTTGATGCTGTTCATACAAAACGGCCATAACAACTCACTTGGATAAACATATAAATAACAAAGTACACAAATAAGGAGGGAAGTTTTTTTTTCTGATAAAGCATTCATGGCTATAATTGAAACATTAAATATTGATTGATTGGTGATAAAGGCCATCTTTAGCAGTATTTCAGCTGTATCGTGGTGTGAACAAATTGTATTATTAACTTTTTTTTTCTTTTTTTTTCTTTCTTTTTCTCTCTCTCTCTCTCTCAACTGCAAAATACATCAATACAGAATAGAGTACACTAATATAATAACATATAAAACATCATACAATCTATATAGTAAAGTACAATTAAATTTTCTTACAATCTTTTCCAATATTTAATCATATGTATTATTAACTTGGACACCTACATTGGTACAAGCAAACATTAAATAGTATCATTTGAATATACATACATCTCGAGCATTTGAACTGCCATCAAGACGTCAGAAAAACAAATGTTCACCAGATTATTATATTCTGATAGAGCATTACACATGTATATTTCATTACTGTTCACAGTTTTGTATTTAACTGATATAATTGTCAAAATATTGGAATGGAGTTGCTAAAATTATAAAATAAATTGATAGATTTTTAGATTGACAGATTCGTTAGTTATCATGAAAAAAATGTTCACAGATTCCCCTTGAATGTAGAGTAGAATATAACATTCAATTATAACAAACTGTAATACAAACTAAATCTGGATATACAACCATAATTGGCATACAATTTCATTATGTGTTGTAATTTCAATTGACATGCAATACATGTATAAACTGTCATTTGAAGACAATACAGTGGGTTTGACTGATTGAAGTAATATGATATTATCCTACGATATAATGTCAATGTTGTATGTTGGAATTGATTTACCCGGGACTATCAGTGGTTGATGATGTTAATATTATTATTGACCATTGTTTAAAATGAAATCTATAACATTTAACGTTTTGCCGCCTGTATAGCGACGTCGACATATAGAAATCACCATCAACTGTTCTACGTCGTCGCCGTCGACATATACGTCACACTTTCTAAATCCACAACTCTTCCTTACCATTTGATAAAACAATTACCAAATTTCAACATCATCTTCTTCTGGACTTGTTCACTAGCTATTATTTTACATTGATTTTTGAGATTTCCCTCAGATAAATATGGAATTCCAATGTTATACATATACATTGAGGGTACCCCTATCACATGTGTTACTCTTGACAGACCACGTAACAGAAGCCAACCAAATTTTCGTCATCCTAGTATCACCTTTAGATAAAATGCATCAACATGATTGGGCCATCATGAGTATATGTTGTATGATGACCAACGACGGCTCTCGCAGATGCATATACATGTATCTATCTGACTAAGAATTCAAAGCTAAATAACCACATAATCACTAGGTTTTTGCAAATTTCGATATTGTAAAAATAGAAGTATATTAATCTTAGCCAATTTACTTTTACTGCATGTAACTTTTGTGTACTGAAACATTGTGTGTAGAGAATAAAGTATGTATACAAATAAACAACAACATATGTTTGCCCAATTTTGATTGCAAAGAGGCACGAAAGAGAATTCCAGTCTTTAATAAATTTAGAATTATTAGATGAAAAAAAACCAAAATATGAATTTGGCTTCTGTAATAAAATACGACTGTTACATATTACTACATATTTAACCTTAATGTGCTAAAAGGAAAAAAAAAATATTGACATGTGTTCACCTGATGAACACAGTAATCTTTGTTCTATAAAACTATATACTGAGAATCTCTTCTAAGACCGTTAGCTATTTAGACAGAAAGTTCTAACAAAGAAGCACAAATATATTCATCAATCTTTGGTTATATCATCGCCACAGGTTCTTGTTTAACACAATTACAGTATCGATTCGTTGCATGGTATGTATTATATAAAAACTGTTTTCCCATGCTAAACAACAGTATATGTTATGGAAGAAGACATTTTTCTAAGCAACTATTAATACTAAGAAACTTGACAGTCTTGACAGAAATACTATGTTGTATGTTATATCTCGTTAAGTGTTTTGTGTAACAGTTACAACTCTCTTTAATATTAATATTCATCAAAATGTCATAAAACCGAATTTATTGTTTTTCATATTGTATAATCGTATATCTCTTAGAAACATTCAGATGATATTACGTTTCTAGTAAATAGGAACATGATTTCCGTTTGTTTCATATAATTGATTCAAATTGTTGTAAAATGGAACGTTATTCGTGATTATTTTAAGGTATCCTGATTATAGTAAATAGTCATATGCCTCTAGATAAAGGCGGGTTTTGGATATTGTAGCACGAACATGTATCGTGATATCATTATATATTACCATCAAACGCCTACATATTGTGCATTATCGTTGTAAGCAGTTCACCCCCACAATGTACAAGATTTTTCTGTATGATTTTATCATCGTTTTTATAGTTTTAATTAATTATTATATGATTGATTACATTCCATATTGTTTGACGATAATTGTTGAAATGCTGATCGTTTCTTGTGAGAAAAACATTATCTATAGTTTCGTCCAAATGGCAAGTTCAAGAGATTCATTAAAGCCATAGTTCATATTTACACGTCTCTGATTTATCTTCTATTACTTTTGGAATTCTCAGCGACCTACTATTTCATTTCTTATAGTTTACTTTATGAACGTGTATCTAAAAATTCTTTATAAATCATCCCATAATCCATGTGTCTTCTGTAGATTTGCATGTAGCACCTCGTGTGAAACCCCAACGTAAACAGACTGAAAGAAGATACATATTTGTCGTGTGTTGTATTTTGAAAGAATTTTTCATATTACAGTACACCATTAATATCACCTATGTTGGAACTTCGTGGTAGGTGGGGACAAGGATTGAAATTTTGTGCATTCATCATGGCTTCTAAAAACCAAGCAAATACAACATTATTAAACCCAAAAGAAGAAAAAAATGAAACAAAATCCATAGAGAAATCGCAGAAGTAGATAATTGGTCAAGATTTGTAAGGGACGATGACATATCAGATACTAAAATATGCACAGTTCCTACCTCAGTGTATTCAACATTATGGAACACACCTCAAAAGATTTATTTCTGCAAAAAAATCAAAAATAAAATTAAATGTTTTTCACTAACTCTTAATTTTCCAAAAGCTCCGAGCGATTTTCGCATTATTCTTAATCGAGCAAGTCCATACATTCAATCCCCATACGCTACATCAAATGTTAAAAAATAGGTTACAGTAAAGGCAAATGTAAGGCTAAGCAGTGGAAATCCTTCAATATTTACCGATCTTTATCACAAATAAATGGCGTTCTACAGGGAGGTATATTTCCTATCATAAGATACTAGTAAACTGCTTGGTCAAGGTTATAAAAGATAATATTGATGTTTATCTCTGTGTGGGTAATTTCCTGATATTTCATCGAAAACAAAATATGGCATTCGTGTCCAGTACCGACTACGGAGTTGATAACACTATATTGTTAAACACTCAACGTAAATAATATAGATCGTTAAATGGTTTTATAGATCGTACGTCTTCCTAACAAATTCTTCATACAATATTATCATGCAATTAGAATATCATCTGTTGATAGTATATATGTTCAGCCAAACAAAAAGATCTATCAAACTAGTTTTATTCAACTTCGTAGCTAAATGTTTATCCTTCAAACGACTGTGTTTTTGATTACAACATGACAATGTTTATAAAAACACCCAAATAAACTAAAAGAAATATTTGAAAGATACCAATAGAGGTCACCAGAAGCCGTAATCGAAGAAAACAGACAATACAAATGCCAAAAGAAAAAGCATCAAAGGGCAAATAATGGTCTATAAAACACCACACAGAAAACTAAAAATCGAATAACACGAACCCCACTTTAAACCGGGGTTGACGACAAGTGTTCCGGAAAGGACCGTCTATAAAATAAAGATAAAGTCACACTTGGGAAACTTTGATAAAAATCTAGACGAAATAACAAATTCTCCATGGTGAGATCCAAGATTGTGACAAAAATACATTGTTGAGTAATGAAGCAGCACTTTTATTATTTTAAGCAAGCGAAGCGTTAGAGAATAGAGGCAATTAAGAATGAACAATCCAGAAAAAACTGACAACATAGGGTACACAAGACGAATACAAACAAAACACACACACACAAAGCACAGTATGTGTTGGAGTTCACTATGTGCAAGCATACACGAATAATGTAAATAAGATATCAGTCTTCCTACAAACAACTGGAGGTACAGACGAACCAAACCTGAATATTCAGCAATATACATACACATTTTATAAGGGTGATGATAGAGGTACATCCGCGGCTGTCTTCTATGAACAAGTTTCTTCTCATCGTCTTCCATTTTTATAGCAAAGGAGAGCTTTGATTGTATCTCGTGCATCTTTATAGTTTTATAAAGTTAATACATTAACCCGTATTTCTGTTTTAGGTTCACGCCACGATATTTCCGAATTATAGCAACAAAGGCGTTAAACACATACTAATAATAATTGGGATTTAACAAATAAATCTGAGAATTATGTAATAAATAAGAACCTGGATAAGAAATGGATGTGGACAAAAGAATGTATTCTAGAAAGCTACAATATATAGATATAGTGACTAATTAATCTATGATGTATTTTATATCTGCCCACTAGTAGCCGATCGCGATATATACTGGTAGTCTCTGTAACTATATTTTAAAGGATATTAGACATTGCCTTGATCCAGAAGGACAAACCAAGCCAAATACGACTAGATAGTCAGAATTTATATATAGAGAGTAATGCTTTAATCCTGTGTACAGATTCATTTCAATATCATTGTCTTGGGATTATTTCTAATACCAGATACATTGTATTGCCTTGACAGCAGTTTGGAAATATCTTTTGAATATCTCTAAATTTAGTGTACTATTTTGTTATCCAGAATTTGCTTCGTAGTTCAGTCTTACTAAATGTACGCAATCACCTACTTCTGGATATTCATTATTGTTTTTATATGGAAGCTAAATGTGATTGTAATTTGGTTTTCGATATTAAACTCGTGCTGTTTACATTCCTACCCATTATCTTCTATTTTCGACTGATTTGTTTTATACCGCACAATTTATTTATTAATCAAATCATGTTTATATTTAAATCGGGACCTGGTCTTCATTAAAAGTTCCAATGTACCAATTATTGTTGTTTAAATGTACCTATCACTGCCAGACTCTTTGATCATTCTTCATTAGTCAAGTGTTCTTTATATTGATGAGCACACAAATGAAAATGATGAGTTGCTGGAAGAATGGCTTCATATGATTACTTAAGCGGAAGGAATGTCTTGGTATAATAAGGTCATTTAAAAACAAGGAGTGCATATATATTACTTTGCACTTACCTTCAGCCTTTTAGTTAATATATAAATATGAGTGAGCCTGTCTGTATTATATGTTGGACATCCCAATAATATCACGTGGTATATAATATATCACATATTTCCCCCGTGCTGTGTGCAACCGGATTAAAGGACGGGTACGCTAGTTGTGTGGACAGAATACAATGCACATAACTCTCCATTATGATAGACGGGAATTAGTGCCTTGTGTATCTAGAATGTAACTTTCCTTGCACAAAAAGGACAACAATTTTTTAGTAGTCGTTGGTGAATAAATACAAGGCATCATTTGCAGTTTGTGGTGAGACAATCTTAACTTCCGCCCATTAGATCATCTCTTTGTCACAGTTATACACATACAATTTCCTAAATTTATATCATGCTCCGCTATAATTATAATTATATAATTATGTATTGTGTATAATGTATCATGTATTGTTTGTAATTTGTATTT
>JYMV01020921.1_pt1 | contig 10408 bp, 15 predicted proteins | sample 338911 | NCBI WGS metagenome assembly JYMV01 (sample SAMN03354496, study PRJNA234377) | hydrothermal vent metagenome | biome: Deep sea; feature: Hydrothermal plumes at the Eastern Lau Spreading Center, Western Pacific Ocean; material: Seawater | place: Tonga | collected 2009 | depth 2000 m m
CCGCTATTACTAGCTGACATATATAGAATATACATTGAGATATATAAGCAAGGGTTAGGCCAATGGGAATATAATACTAAAGATATTATAAAGTCTATGAGGAATGAAGCTACTGCCTGCCCTCGTAATAGAAAGTGTGATGAGGGGATTAGATGTATTCAACCAGAGGGGGACCAATACACATGTGGTTCATTTGCTGATGACAAAGAATATCCCCTAGGTGATAACTTTAGGGATGACCCGGAGTTATTATCAATGAATAGTTGGTGCTTCACCTGTCCAATGTTTAACTTGTGTAATGGCTGTTCAAAGACTATTAAGGACCATAAGCGATTTAATATGCAAGAAAGCCATTGCTTTGAAATGAAACAACTTGAAAAGGATTTAATGATTATGAGGGATAATGGCATTTGATATAAATGATTTAGATAAAGGTAGTACATTCTTTTGGATAGATAATAAAGGGTTAGACTATGAGATAACCAAGGAGGAAGCTATCCTTAAGGTCCTTGAAAAGAAATTTACGGTTAAAGTAGAGGGGATGGAACACCTTGAGGCCAATAGTAAAACAGTTCATATGTTTATAAGCCCTAAGAAGTCAAAGTCCTTTACCGCCCATACTGATGAGGTTGATTTAAAGATACTGTGTATTGATGGTCGTAAGGGATTTGAAGTTGATGGTACTGATGTGGTATTAGAAAAGGATCATTATGTTCTAGTCCCTAAGGGTACTCCCCACCGGGCTATCAATAAATATGATTCTGTTATATTAAGTGTTGAGGTTAGAATACCAGAGGATTATCCTAAGCTTATTAAGAATAGGTATAAGGCATGAATCTTTCCATTAACCCTAGTTACTTCTGTAATTTCACCTGTGAATTCTGTTACCTCACCCCTAAGCAACTTAAAGATCAAACGAAGATTAAGATAGAGCGCTTAGATAAACTACTAGCGGAAGTACCTTATATTGAATATGTTGATTTATACGGGGGAGAGATAGGGGCTTTAAATAAAGAGTATTACCAGGAAGTTAAAGCTACTATCCGTAAATACTATGAGGGGGAGATTAATTTAATCACAAACTTCTCAATGCTAAATGATGAATTCTTTAAGGATGATATATCATTAACTATATCATATGACTTCGAAGGGCGTGAGCGCCATGAACATGTATTCCAAAATATGCTTATGTCCCAAAAGGAATATTCAATATTGATCCTAGCCACTAAAGATGTTATTGCTATGGATGTAGATAATATGATTATGCAACTTAATATCTTACAGAACCTAACGTCAGTGGAGATCAAACCATATTCTATTAACCAAGCTAATGCCTATGATGTAAGCCACAAGGAATACGAAGACTTCGTTATTAAATGGATGGATAGTCCTATTGAGAAGAACTATAGGTTTGGTAATGAAGAATATATCTATAGGTCCTTAGATGGTGGTTATAATGCATTTTCTGATGATCATGTATATATAACCCCCAATGGTAAGTTTGGGGTATTAGAGTTCGATGAGGAGGATAAAGAATACTTCTTAGAGCTCGATTCATTCGAAGAATATAAGCAATGGGCCTCTAAAGAAAAGATATCCCTATCTGATATCTGTAATAACTGTGAATACCTAGGGACGTGTTTAACTGAACATTACCGATATGTTAAAGACTTAGATAATAGTTGTTCTGGCTATAAAGGACTATTAGATAGATATGAATTATGGATAAAGGATTTAAAAACATACCTTCATTTCTTGAAGAATATAATTTAATCGATAAGTTCACAGAATACTATGGATATAGGCCATTAGAAAACTGGTTAAATTTAACGTTATATAAAGATGGTACTATAAATGGTTTTCCATGGCATAATGAATTAGGGGTAGCTGCAACTGCGAATGGTAAAAATCCCCATAAAGGAACTAAAGCTTCTATAATATGGGTTATGGGAGATGAGAGCTCCGGGGGTGAGTTAATGTATATCGATAAATTAGATATGCCTCAGGCTATACCGTTTAATACTAATACCTGTATTAATATGGATATCGATACCTTCCATTCAGTTAACCCATATTATCATAATACTATTCCTAGGGTAAGTTTAAATACGACATGGTAGAAGGTATTAATAATTGTTGGCCCACCCCTATATACAAAACTACATTAGGGCCGGATGAATGTAGCCTTATGGTTATAGGTAATGTTATGCCGGTAATAGAAAAGACCTTTGACCTATTCTTTAAAGAAGTATATAATAAGTCGTTAAATGATTACATCCATAAATTTAAACATTGGAAACATATAGGCCTTAAGGAACTTCATAACCATCAAGGGGCTAGTTTTTCTGCAGTATTCTACCCAGAAGTTAGTGATACAATGGAGGGTGGTGAAATTATAATTAAGGACCCTCGAGGTAATGCAAATAGAGGATATGATCATGATGAATTTCAAGTTCAATTTGATGATATTAAATTTAAACCAAAGGGTGGTGATGTATTAATAATGCCGTCATTTTTATATCACCAAGTGATCCCTACAACTGATAATAGGATTGCTATTCCTGTTGATCTATACATTATGGATATATGAAAGAATATAAAATAAGACAAGAGATGTACCATAAACTTAATACTGAGTTTGATGATGACTTAAGTAACTTTGATATCAAGTATAATGAAGATACTATTATTGAGGATTGTATTACCTATATGACTAAGCCCTCTCATGAGACTGGGTGGATGTATCCTGCCAAATCATATTTAGTGGCAATGGCTTATGCCTCATGGTTAGCTAAAGATTTTAATGAAGATTACTATGAACTACTAACCATACCATGAAGATAAGAATACGTATGATAAGTTAATTGAGTTATATGGGACAGATATCCCTATGGTTAATATAATAGTGGATATTAAACAATACTACTTAGATGAATTCATGATTGAACTCGAAACAGATAATACGGCGGGTTTGTAATACAGGGATAGCTCGGTGTTGAAACTTAGGATTTTGATTAAACCACACATATTGCATTGGTTTAACCCGTAAGGAAACCTCTTCAAGGCCTCCTCTAAATTCTACTATAGCTTCATCTAAGTATATATTAATATTAGATTGAAATCCACTATTTGCATCATTATGCCAATGGCCAGCATCCTCTATAGTTTCATTAGGGTTATGATTTATTTTATATTCTTTATGAAGGGTCCAGTTATTATCAAATATAGGTTTTAAGAAGGTATTGCCTAGATATTCCCATGTAGGTATCTCATTAAATGTACCAATTTGATATCCGTTGTGTATTATATCCATTGTTTCACCCGGCCTTTATTCATCCATATCCATTCTAATAGTACTGGGTTAAATCTATTCTCCCACCCATAAACTTCAATCATACATAATAATTCGTCAGTTTGTATTTGATTAACTAATTTATCTATGTTCCCATCAATTATAATATCATCAATAGAAGTGAGTACTAATTGGGCATGATCTGATTCAAAGTAATCACTATCTAAAGTAGATAATGGTTTACGTTTGTTAAAGAAGGTATTCATTATCTTACCAATTTCAGAAACTTCTTTAATGTAGGTTAAAAAATGATCGGGGGTTTTTACCATTAATAATGGTTTAAGTAACTTAGAATTCTCCACTTGTTTTATCCAATTTGTATCTTCTGGGGCTAATGTATAGCCAAAAGCTTTTTGGACATCTTTATTGAGTATGTGTTTGGTGATATACTCATACCATTCTAGAAATTCCCTAAAGCATGCTTCTAATACAATATCATAATATATATCAATAAACTCTTGGTGGGGTGATCCAAGGTATTTAGCATAGGCTAACTCGAATTCATTTGTTGGCCTTGTATCATTTAAATGATTAACAAAGTTATTAGATTGCTTAATTACATTTAGTAATTCGTTTAGGGACCCACTGTCAATTCTAGGTAGATAGTATAATACCCTTTCAGTATCATGCATTAGGTTTATCTAAACCATGGGCATTATTACATTCGCGTACATAATCAGTATCACCGATTGAATCAACCCCTTGTATCTTACAAATCTCCCTATTAATTTCACGCATATCCTCTTTAAGTTTATTACCATACGGCTCCATAAAAGCAATAAGGCCAACATACATTTCATATCTTTCTGGATCATCTTGCTGCTCATACAAGCGGGTGATCCATAGATTATATAATTCAGCACATAGATCACGTTCATCACCAATTCTATCTTTATCTTCCACTAACTTTTTAATTCTAGAATCCATCTTCTATCCCTACATTAAATCCAAATGATGCTACATAACGATTTATATTTGGATTACATTCCATAACGCGATGGTAAATATTATCTTCTCTTTCGTCTATAATAATCATTTCCCCAAAGTTTGGAATAACAACTTCCTTTTCATTCGTAGTTCTATTCCAAAACTTTAATCCGCCTTTCCCATTAAAATTAGTATGATAATATAGGACAAACATATTAGTGAATGGTTTATCTAGATCACCTTTTATTTCCCATAATTTATCAGAATGATAATATCTATTCTCACTATCTTTAGTCTTTCCTTTCCATACCCTACCATATGTTAACTTAGCATTAGGGAATAACTTTCGACTTACTAATTCATGGGCATTAATAATTAATATATTATCTAATTGGTTTTTAAACTTCATACTATTATCTGAACTCTCATTCCATGTTATTTGATCCCAAGGTAACTCTGATAGTAGGTTATGAATCTCTTGGTCATATAATACTGTATAATTTTTATCGCGCACCTTCTATCCCTACGTTAAAATCAAAGGAAGCAACTTTACGTGGGATAGTACTACTTCCGGCACGATGCCAAAAGCCACGACAATTATTAACCATAAAGAGATCACCAGCTTTAGGTTGATACCTTTCCTCCCCATCTTTCCATTTGAATTCTATATAACCACCAGTCTCTTCGAAGGTATCTGATAAGTAGTATAATAAGAATATATCATATCCCTCAAACATATCAGTATGCCACCCCTGATTATCTCGATCAACCCCCTCCCAAATAATAAATTTATTATAGGTAGCTTCAGGCCATTCAGGATCAATATATTTAGCCTTTATAGTTTGGGCAAATATGTTTAAGCGGTGGGATAGATCTTCAGGTACATCCTTCACTCCATTATCCCTAGACCGCTCTTCTACATTTAGTAACTTAAATTTATCAGCGCTAATTAACTCTATAGCCCCTGGTTCAGATAGTTTTACGAATCCTTTAGTGTAAATATCTTGTATCATACTACCTTCCCAAATACTTCCGATCGGATAATAATATCATTCTCCTTCAAAAAATCTTCAATTGTTTCAACTCTAAATTTACCCCCTAACTTTCTAATAGATTTAGATGGGGTTTTAGGGTTATATATATCTATAATTTCATCCCATATCGCCTCAAAGCCATCAAGGGTTTTAATAACATCAAAGCAAGCCTTAGCAAATATAGCAGGGGTTGTAAAATCTTTAAACAATGATGGGTATATATTCTGCAATAGGTAATTAGCAGCATTATTCATAAACCACATCTCTGTCATCTCTTCAAGGGTAAATGAATAACATGAAGAGATCGTACTAAAATGGGTCTCTTTATTTTTATATAGACTAGTCCAATTATCAGAACCATCTTCATCTACAATATCTGAATATACTGATACTGTTTTAATTTTATATTTCTCTTTATACTCGGGTGAGTTTAATCTAGAGTCTGGTAGAAACATATAATCATGCCTAAAACTACTCCAAGCTTGGAAATTCCATATTATCTCCATCTCATTATAAAAGTCTTCTATAGTAGATCCAGGCATAGCTAATATCAGCTCTAATGCTGGTACAGGGAATCCATGGTCAGTACACCTCTTATTAATATACCTACTTAATTCTAGTTTATTTTCTGTTGTTAAATCGATACGATCAGCTACTTTCATAGCTTCTTCTGATATACTTTGAATTGATACGGTTGGGACGATACTAACATATTCTGTCTCCCCCCACATATCTGTACTCCCTTGGGCCTTTGAATGTTTCTCAGGGCCGGCCCCTACAATACTAAACCATCGGTCGATTAACCTCTTCCTACGCTTAATATCTTTAGCTTTAACGGTAGATATGTCAGTTAGATTAAAGTTATTTTCCCAAGCAAATGCAAATATCTCAAGGTCCCTATCTTCAAATGCCCCGAAGTTAGCATCGGTAAGATATGCATCACGGTAACCAGCTTTCTTTAAGGCTATAATATCTCTCCTAACTATATCGATATCCTTCTTATATATTTTAGTTGCTATGCCACCACCCCATTCACAGAATACACATTTATATGGGCACCCTCGGGTAGTTTCGATAACAACAAAAGGTTCCATCTTATTAGCCCAAGCATAGTCGACCATTCCCTTTATATAATCAAAATGGTCTTCATACACGGAATAATCCTCTTCAGCTATATTGTGAATACGCCCTTTGTCATTTCTAAGCTCCCAAGATACGTTTGTAGGTTCTATTTCCCCTTCCATATATTGGTTAATAATATCTTCCATGAAGGGTTCACCAGGCTTAGTGGGTTGGCAGATATAACTATAGAACCATTGGCGCTGCATAAGAAACTCAGGCTCATTAGTACCAATATGAGGACCTCCGAGGACTGTTATTTTACCATCCTTATAAGCCATTTTTGCTAAGGCATCTACTATCGGATAATTCCAGGCATAACAACTAAACATAATAATATCTGCATCTTTAATTTCATCATATACCTCTTCATAGCTTGTATATTGATTCCATTTATGAGGGGCAGGTAGCCATTCAACTTGATCAGCATATTTGCCCCTGCGTTGATAATAGCTTTGACACATTAAATATGTCATATTATTAGCTAAAGACCAATCAGCATGGGGAGGATTAACGAATGATATTTTCAGCATATTTAAATGTTTCATAATTAATACAAATTCCAGGCATATCATCTACTAATTTAGAACTATCTTTGTATACAAAGCAGGTAAATGGACACCGATGATAATACTCACAGGTTAAACAATTATATTTATCGATAAATGATTCAACTATATCTCCATCAGATGTGGCAGAGGTAGTTAATATATTACCAGAACACCCTGTAGTAATAGGACCACTAGGTAGAACTGTATAGCTATTACCTCGGGTACAACTCATTTTGTTGTTTATATTATTATCGATAAAATTACTTATTGATGTACACTTGGGATAATATTGTAATAGGTGTTTATTTAACTTAAGTATATCTGATGACTTAGGCATTAATTTTTCATCTAAACTATGGGAAGGTAAGTAGCTATCCCAATTGATTTTAAAATTAGTATATAGATAATCGTACATATCATCACCATCTATAAGGGCATGTATGTTCTGCTTAGTAGATACTACACTACACATTTCTATATAATCATAAAATATATTTAAGTTATCTTTAAATAACTTAGCATTAGCATTATTAAACCTACCTTTAATATCATATGATATACTTATCTTGATATCATTTGAAGTTATAAAGTCTATTAGTTTACTGTGGCTAGTCATAGTTAGATTAGTAACAAACCTAAATATTATAGTTTTATCTGAATTAACCCCTTTACGTATTTGATCAATTAGTTTTTGGTATATGTTTAGGTAGCCTAAGGCAATTAAGCGGTCTTGGAATAGCTCACCCCCCATAACATGTATGTAGATTTTGCTTGAGCGTTGATTGTCATTAATCCATTTAATAGTACCTGGTACCTTTGATAAGATATCAAACTCTGAGGTATATTTATTAGAGGCGTGGTCTTGTGGGCAGAATGAACAGGATAAGTTGCAGTTTTCAAATAAGCATAATACTATCTCAGACCAATCTATTACTTTATTATCAATTACATTATATATGGGTATATTCATTCATTCGAGGGTGTATTATCTATTCATAAAACATATTTGGGGTATTATCGTTTAAGATATCTTTTGCTAAATACGAATTACATGTTTCTCTAAGTCTGCCACTTGTAAAAATAGATACATCACTAGTTGCATGTTTCTCTATATCGATTAATGAGTTTAACATACCTTTTGTTATTTTACTAGCGGTTGACCACTGGACAGCATGTTTAAGTATAGTAACATCATCCCCATGGAAAAGTTCTGATGAATTCATATCGCTTAGATATGATTTATCGCGAGTATTTAAATAATCAGAGATTTTATTAATATCAGAAGTAGTTATATTATTGATATTGATAGCTGTAGATTTAAGGCGGGGGCCATTCGGCCATAGTCTAGAACCTGTCATGAATTCATCTGGGGTATCCCCTAAACTTAATGATATATAATGCCCTTCCCTAGTTTCTTCGACTATATCTTCAGCATATCTATTTAATAGTAGGCATAGTTTATCCACTAATTCGTTTTGATATGATCCATCATTAACATATGATGCTAATAAGAATTCAATGGATACGTCATTATAATCAACGTCTATATCCATAGCGTCAGTGGCTGTAAAGATACTTCCATATTCCCCTGAATCTTCTACTACTAATGGGTTTACATCAGGGCCTTCTAATAGGTCAAATTTAAATTTATAAGCTAACATTAAATTATGTAATACCCCTGCAGTTGCCTCTGGTAATAACATTTTAAACCAAGCGGTTAGTATCTCAGTGGCACTTAAAGTATCAGCATTAATATATACCCTTTTATCTTCAGCCTTAGATACTTTAATTAAGTGGGAAATCATATCCCCCCAAGATGTATATTCCTCTGGAAGGGTCTGGCCTTGAGCAAAGGCAATTAAGGTTCCAGCATATAAATCAAAGTGATTCTCATCGTTTCTTCCTAATTCAGGATAACCAAATGCATCTGATATAACTACTCTATTGTTATCTTTACTGATCACTTGATCTGTTGTTAAATATAGTTTGCCTATTAAATGTATCATTTTAATTTACCTTATCTGTGAGTATGTACCTGAAGCAACAGCCCAAGTGATTAAGAATAATGGATTATTTTCAGTAGCCCATTTAGTATATAGTTCTATCTTAGCTGATAGAGGCCCTTTAAAGAATCTATCATAGAATTTTAAGCTAGATCTATCAATTGAATTGAAGTAAGAGGTGTAAAAATCTTCAGTCAATATATTAACAAAATTAATACCTATTGTACCAGAATCAGTAGGAAAATCAGTTGCATATTTCTGAATAGATTTATCTTGAATTATATACATATTATAGATTGTTAAAGAATCTAAGATACTAGCCCACTTCTGTACAATCTCTAAATTATTACTAATAAATTCTTCATGGATATTAGTATCTATTAACCCCTTGTATTCTAATAATATAACACTAGTAGCTTCTTCTAAAGCTTTACATTTAATAACATATTCTGATTCAAGGTAAGCTTTAAGGATATCGTTATCAATAACAGCTAGATCAAAGGGGATACCGATATTCGAAAGATAGTTAATAAGTTTGTCATTGGCTAAATCACTATTAGTAATTAGAAATTGAGTATTATCTTTATCTTTAAAGTATAATTTAAGATTATCCATAGAAATCGGAGCAGCCGTCTCAATTATAGTCATTATCTTCTACCCCTTGAACTATGGCAATTACTATGGCATGAACAATGGCAAATGTCTACTTGATGTACTAGGGTAGTATCACGCTTAGAAGTATATGCTGATTTTAATGCTATATAAAAGTCTTCTAAACCATCTTCCCCTACACCGTCAAATACTGTACTTCCTGCATTAGTACCATGTTTAGCCACTGATGCTATATTTTGAAGTTGGCTATTAGACATAAATGTTTTCTTAGTTTGATTAAAAATTATACCCTTTGCACACCCTGCTGGGCTACTATTTCCACTACCATAAGTATTACCTGACCCTGTAACATTTAATTTAGCGTTTAAATTTCTAATACTTGTATATCTATTAGCTTCAGCCAATAATGAATCATATATATCAGAGGCATCAACTTTAGTTGTGGGTAAATCCGCGGTGTTTAATGTAGATGATAATCCACTAGCACTACCTTGAAGATAGGATGCAGGGAAGTCAGTAAATGGTTTAGCTCCAGCATGCCATAAAATACTAGCATTAGCAGTATCCCTAACGTAAGAATGAAAATTATTAACAACATCCTGTTTTTTAATTGTAGCCATATTACCTCTAAATCAATTTACCTATAGATCTATTTATATGTGTAATTATGTATACCGATACATCTTTAAAGCTATAAATATTAGTATGATATTACGGACAATAACATGAGTATAATAAGTAAAGCAGCAAAACAACTAGAAGCCACGGGTATATTAGTAGATGGTACTGTTGCTGCAACTACATTTACTG
>JYMV01045433.1_pt1 | contig 10408 bp, 10 predicted proteins | sample 338911 | NCBI WGS metagenome assembly JYMV01 (sample SAMN03354496, study PRJNA234377) | hydrothermal vent metagenome | biome: Deep sea; feature: Hydrothermal plumes at the Eastern Lau Spreading Center, Western Pacific Ocean; material: Seawater | place: Tonga | collected 2009 | depth 2000 m m
TGAGGCAAATGAGTTTATTCGTTGTTTGCAGAAAATTAATGCAGGGACGCTGCGAATTGGTTCAACGATGACGATAGCAAGTTTTTATTTGCCCAAATATGTCGTGCAATTACAAACGCTTCACCACGGGTTAAAACAATACGATGGCCTTCACGTTCATACAGCGGTTCACCCACGGCTTCTTGCAATAATTTCAATTGCCCTGACACCGCAGGTTGACCAATATTTAACGAATGTGCTGCTCGGGTAATACTACAAAATTTAGCTACGACACAAAAAGTCAGTAAATGCTGTGGATTTAACATAAAGGCACTTCAAATAACGATAACTATCAATAAACCAAACCAGCCTCACTATATCATTATTAATGATAGAAACGTCATAAATAATGACTTGAAAGCAATGTATAATCTACTGTAAAGTTTACCGATTTTTTAGCATAAGTCATTATATTTACTAACCATTTTATAGCTATTAGGGGACCTGAGTGGCAACCATACACATTGATGCAGATCAAATCGTCAAAAAGAAACGTAAAGGCCCAAAAGGCCATTCCGTTGATTTATCCGCCCTTAGTGAGATTCAAAATCTTTTAGGGGATGAATCACGCCGTTCCGACCTACTGATTGAACATCTACATAAAATTCAGGACCGCTACCATCATATTTCTGATAAACACCTAACCGCCTTAGCACATGAAATGAACCTATCGACCGCAGAAGTCTTTGAGGTTGCAAGTTTCTATCACCATTTTGATGTTGTTAAAACGGGAGAAACTCCCCCGCCGCCCTTAACCGTTCGTGTTTGTGAATCTATTTCTTGTGAGCTAGCCGGTGCTAAAAATTTGCTCTCTACCCTCCAAAAAACACTGGGTGACAATGTCCGTGTACAACCGGTTCCCTGTGTGGGACGTTGTCAAGAGGCACCCGTTACGGTTGTTGGTCAAAATCCAATTGCCACAGCAACGGTCGAAAAAACCCTCTCCGCCATTGAGACTAACCAAATTAACGCCCCGATAGCCGACTATATTAGCCGTGAACAATATGAACAAGAGGGCGGCTACCAAACATTACAAAGCTGCCTTGATGGTCAACGTGACCCAGAACATATCATTACCCTCATGGAAAATTCTGGCTTACGCGGTTTAGGCGGCGCAGGTTTTCCTGCAGGCAAAAAATGGCGAATTGTCAAAGGCTACCAAGGTCCCAGAATGATGGCCATAAATATCGACGAAGGCGAACCTGGCACTTTTAAAGATCGTCACTATCTTGAACGGGACCCGCACCGATTTCTTGAAGGCATGTTAATTGCCGCCACTATTGTTGATTGCGCTGAAATATATATTTATTTACGAGACGAATATGCCGGTTGCCGACACATTCTGACCCAAGAAATTCAGATCTTAAAAGACAACCCACCGTCTGAATCCCATCAACTGCCTAATATACAACTCCGTCGAGGTGCGGGGGCTTATATCTGTGGCGAAGAATCTGCCATGATCGAATCCATAGAAGGTAAACGCGGTATGCCGCGTCTGCGCCCACCTTATTTAGCCGAAATTGGTTTATTTAACCGACCCACGCTTGAACACAACATGGAAACCGTTTTCTGGGTTCGAGATATCATTGAAAAAGGCCCGGAATGGTTTAGCTCACACGGACGTCATGACCGTAAAGGCTTACGCTCTTTTTCCGTTTCCGGGCGCGTCCAGAAACCCGGTGTCCACCTCGCCCCAGCCGGCATCACCATCAAAGAACTGATCGAAGAATACTGTGGCGGTATGCAAGCCGGTCATAAATTCTACGGTTACTTTCCCGGCGGGGCTTCCGGTGGGATTTTACCCGCCTCTCTGGGCGATATCCCACTTGATTTTGATACGCTCAATCAGTACGGTTGCTTTATCGGCTCTGCTGCGATCATTATTTTTTCCGACCAAGATAGTGCCAAAGACTGCGCTATTAACGCCATGAAATTCTTTGAAGAAGAGTCCTGTGGTCAATGTACCCCTTGTCGCGTAGGAACCAGTAAAGCCGTTGGACTCATGGAACAATCTCAATGGGACACTGAACTACTGGAAGAACTCTCATCGGTCATGTGCGATGCTTCAATCTGTGGTCTAGGACAAGCCGCACCTAATCCATTACGTAGTATTATCAAATACTTCCCTGACGAATTAACGTCTTCATAAAATCAATACAACGACTATGGCCGCTAACCCAGAAACCACAAAAAACACCATAACCTTCTCACTGGACGGGGATCACATAGAAGCTGTTGCCGATGAGACCATTCTCGAGGCGGCAAAAAGACACGGTAAAGAAATTCCCCACCTCTGCTATCAAGAAGGTTTAAGAGCTGATGGAAACTGCCGGGCTTGCGTGGTTGAAATCGAAGGAGAACGTGTTTTAGCGCCCTCTTGCTGTAGAGCGCCTACTGAAAACATGCAAGTCAAAAGCCAGAGCGAACGGGCACTGAAATCACAGAAAATGGTTCTTGAACTGTTACTATCAGATATGCCGGAGCAGGGCCCCTCCCCTTACAAAAAAGATTCTGAGCTAGACCTCTGGGCTAATAAATTAGACGTTGCAACCCCCAGATTTCCCAGCCGTGCACAGCCTAAAGCAGACACCTCACACCCCGCCATGACGGTGAACCTAGATGCTTGTATTCAATGTACACGCTGCGTCAGGGCTTGCCGTGAAGAACAAATGAATGATGTGATTGGCTACGCCAACCGCGGCAAACATTCTGAAATTGTCTTTGATATTGCAGACCCCATGGGAGCCAGCAGTTGTGTGGGCTGCGGTGAATGTGTTCAGGCCTGCCCCACCGGAGCCCTGATGCCAGCCAATAATGTTGGGCTGGAAGAAATTGATAAAACAGTTGATTCAATCTGCCCGTATTGCGGCGTCGGTTGCTTAATCAAATACCATATCAAAGACAATAAAATCATGTATACCGAAGGTCGTGACGGTTATACCAATCACTACCGATTATGTGTTAAAGGTCGTTTCGGGTTTAATTATATTGACAATCCATTACGGTTAACAACCCCACTGATCCGACGTGAAGGTGTTGCTAAAACTACTGAGCTGCTCGATCCCGATAATATTCATGAGGTCTTTCGCGAAGCCACATGGGATGAGGCCCTTGATTTTGCAGCCCATGGCTTTTTATCCATCCGCGACAATATCGGCAATAACGCTTTAGCAGGCCTCGGTTCAGCCAAAGGTAGTAATGAAGAAGCCTACCTTTTTCAAAAACTAATTAGAACTGGATTTGGCTCAAATAATGTTGACCACTGCACGCGTCTTTGCCATGCCTCATCGGTTGTTGCCTTATTAGAATGCCTAGGCTCCGGTGCGGTCTCTAATCCTGTTTCCGATGTCAGTGAAGCCGAAGTCATTATCATTATCGGTTCAAATCCAACGGTCAATCACCCCGTTGGCGCCACCTTCATGAAAAATGCCAGTAAAAATGGCACTCAAATAATCTTAATCGATCCGGCCAAAACAGATATCGCCAAATACGCGACCTATTCCTTACAATTCAGACCCGATACCGATGTCGCATTACTCAATGCCATGATGTATACCATTTTGGAAGAACAACTCCAAGATGATGACTATATTAATACCCATACTGAGAATTTCGAGGTCATGGGGGATCATATCGCCGATTACAGCCCCGAAAAGGTGGCCCCAATCTGCGGAATTAATGCCGAAACTATTCGAGAAGTTTCCAGACTTTATGCAAATTCCAAGGCTTCTATGATTTTTTGGGGCATGGGCGTTTCTCAACATATCCATGGGACCGATAATGCGCGTTGTCTGATATCACTGGCCTTAATGACCGGACAAATAGGACGACCTGGCACCGGCCTACACCCATTAAGAGGTCAGAACAACGTTCAAGGCGCTTCCGACGTGGGGCTTATACCCATGGTTTTTCCTGATTATCTCCCGGTCAGCGATCCTGAAAACCGTGAAAAATTTGAACAACTCTGGCAAACACCACTCAGTGCTGAAGCTGGGCTCACGACCGTAGAAATGATTCATGAAATCCTTCATGGAAACGTTCACGGCATGTATGTCGAAGGTGAAAACCCAGCCATGTCTGACCCCAACCAGAATCATGCCAGAAAAGCCTTTGCAGCCTTAAACCATTTAGTTGTTCAGGATATTTTTCTAACCGAGACAGCTGGCTTTGCCGATGTTATTTTGCCTGCTTCTGCTTTTTACGAGAAGAACGGTACCTTTTCCAATACTGACCGACGCGTTCAGATGGGTCGTCAAGCCGTGACTCCGCCAGGTCAAGCAAAACAAGACTTATGGATTATCCAAGAAATAGCCAAACGGATGGGATTAAACTGGAACTACCAAGGCCCTAAAGATGTTTTCAATGAAATGCGATTAGCCATGGACAGCATTGCAGGCATGACTTGGGAGCGTCTGGAACACGAAGATTCACTAACTTACCCACTTGAGCAGGAAGGTGACCCCGGACAACCGATTATTTTTACCGATGGATTTCCAACCATTACCGGCCGAGGAAAATTTGTCCCCGCATCCTACACGCAGGCCGATGAACTCCCTGATGAACACTTCCCTTTTATTTTTATTACCGGTCGACAACTTGAACATTGGCATACTGGCAGTATGACCCGCCATTCAGAAACATTAAATGCCTTAGAACCCGATCCTGTCGTCTCACTCCACCCTGAAGACCTAGTAAAATTAGGAATCAGAGCCGGTGAAATTATTACCTTAGAGTCAAGGCGAGGTAAATTATCCGCCTATGCCAGAGCTGAAATGAGTATTCAAAAAGGGACTATTTTTATGGCTTTTTGCTACAACGAAGCCAGCGCTAATTTACTCACTAATGAAGCACTCGACCCCGCGGCTAAAATACCAGAATTCAAATTTTGTGCTATTAAAGCCTATTCAGGCACCCAAATAGACACTCGAATTAATTAGGTCATTCAAATTTCTAAACCAATGGATACTCAATTAAAAGGTACCGTTACTGACGGTACCTTTTAGTGCGACTAAACCGAAAAGCTCTCTCCACAGCCACAAGCATCTTTCACATTAGGGTTATTAAAAACAAAGGCTTCATTAATGCCTTCTTGCCGATAATCCAACTCCAACCCTTTAATAAAAGAAAGATGCTCTTCACTGACAATAACTTTAACCCCATAACCTTCATGAATGGAATCATTGTCAGTTAACACGTCTGCATAAGCTAAAGTATAGGCGTACCCAGTACAGCCAGACTCTTTAACACCTAGCTTCAATCCTAACCCGTGACCGCGCTGCTCTAATTGACGCTTAATCTGTGTAGCCGCCCGCTCAGTTAATGTAATGGAATTATTCACAATACCTCACTTGTCAATCTCACTTTATAAATAAAAAACAATTTTAGATTATACTTAAATTTTACTTTTAATGTTTTATTAGCAACACCTCAAAATACTTAAGAATGATTTACGATCGATTTAAGTAAAACAATAAATTGATCGATTTCATCTTTAGTATTCATTTCTCCTAAACTAACTCTGACGGCACTTTTGGCTAAGGGCTCATTAACACCCATTGCCATCAAAACATGACTGGCTTCACCGCCACTGGCACAAGCCGAACCGCTCGACACGGCACAACCCTTTTTATCTAACTGCATTAACATCATCTCGCCATCGGTTTTAGGTATAGCAAATTGTACGGTATTCGGTAATCGTTTGACCCGTTCGGAAAACAACATGACGCCCGGAATCTGACTGCGTAATTGCCCTTCTAAATAGTCTCTCAATTGTTTTAAAGACTCACTCCTTGTCATTAAAAATTGCTGAGCAAGTTCTGCTGCTTTGCCAAAACCAATAATGGCGGGCACATTCTCTGTTCCCGCTCTTACACCATGTTCCTGAGCCCCCCCCAACAATAACGGCATTAATGACGCAGGGTTACGCGCCACTAAAGCACCAACACCCTTAGGCCCATAAATTTTATGACTGGAAAGGGAAAGCATATCCACATTTAATGTTGCTATATCGACCGGTATTTTACCTAAGGCCTGGACCGCATCTGTATGTAAAATTATCGATGAATGGATGGCTTTAAAGTACTCTGCTATCCTAGCAACCGGTTGAATAACACCGGTTTCATTATTAGCCATCATCACTGATACAAAATTTAACCCCGCACCGAACCTTGATGGCGCCACCTCAAAATCAACCAGCCCCTGACTGTCTACAGCCAAATATTCAATCGCCAAAAGGTCGTTCAAGGATAACGCCGCCTCTAGCACTGATGGGTGTTCCGTTTTGGAAATAAAAATTTTTTTCACCGTAGGATTGGCTAATAACCCCTTAATCGCTAAGTTATTAGCTTCTGTCCCGCCACTGGTAAAAATAACCTCAGACGGCTCCGCGCCTACCAGTGCTGCGACCTGACACCGTGCTGTTTCAATAGCACTACGAACGACCCGACCCAGCCGATATAGACTGGATGGATTACCATAAAAAGAAGTCATATAAGGCTGCATTGCCTCTAAAACCCTTAGATCTACAGGCGATGTGGCATTATGGTCAAGATATATCATGGCTTAGTAGGCTTTTGGATAACAAAACTCTGGGCTATATTCAATTAATAAGTATGACTCATTTTAGAAGTCTCCTGAGCCATCATCAATCTCATGGACTTCTAACTCAGGAATAGGTTCTTCTTTATATTCAATACCGGCTTGATTAAGAACCTTCTTCATGCCTTCGATTTGACCATCCAACAGATGAATATGATCCAACATTTGATTAATTGCATTAGAAACCGGGTCTGGAATGCCGTTCGTGGCGCCATAGGCATCAAAACCCATTTTATTGGCAATCGCATCACGTTTCGCACTGGGCTTCTTAGACCGCCGCTCAACAACATAGGCCGGAATGCCAACAACCGTGGCACCTTTGGGAACATCTTTCAATACCACTGAATTTGAGCCAATTCGAGCATTCTTTCCAACAACAATCGGTCCTAAGACCTTAGCGCCGGCGCCAATAACAACCCCATCTTTTAAACAAGGGTGTCGATTACCTTTTTTCCAAGCAGTCCCCCCTAACGTTACCCCATGATATAAGGTGCAATCATCCCCAATGATAGCAGTCTCACCGATCACCACCCCCATACCATGATCAATAAAGAAACGCCGACCAATTTGAGCACCTGGATGAATTTCTATACCGGTTACCCAGCGCGATAAATGCGCTACAAATCGCCCTAGCCACTTAAACTTCATCGCCCATAGCCAATGACTTAAACGATGTAATAATACGGCATGGAAGCCCGGATAAGTTGTCATAACTTCCCAAACGGAGTGCGCCGCAGGATCGCGGCCAAAAACACAATCAATATCTTCTTTTATTCGATTAAACATGAAATACCCTACTGTTTACGACCTTGAGACATTCGCAAAATACCGCGCAAAATATCTACTTCTCGAGTAGATAAACGACTTCGACCATATAACCGTCGAAGCCGGCGCATCACTGAATTAGACTGACCCGATTGAATAAAATCAATAGCGGTCAATGTTTCCTGTAGATGTTGATAAAAACCTTCTATTTGTGCCGATGTTGCCAAAGGCTCAGGCGCTGACAATACTTCCTTTTCTGTTTGCTGATTGGCCTTAGCAAACAATTCATAGGTAAATACCTGAACCGCTGCGGCAAGATTCAGTGAACTAAAATCCTTATTACACGGAATGCGAATTAAATACTGACAACAATCCAGTTCCGCATTAGTCAACCCGGAATTTTCTCGCCCAAAAACCAATGCAACCTGATTAGTTTTAGCATCTTTGAGCGCTTGTTCTGCACATTGTTTAGCTGCTAAGGTTGGCCAGCCAATCGTTCTATCACGCGCACTTGCACCCATTACTATTTCACAATCAGCAATTGCTTCGGTTAATGTGTCACAAATAACAGCGGAGGCTAAAATATCATCAGCACCCGATGCACGTGCGGTTGCATCCGCACTCGGAAATATCTTGGGTTTGACTAAATATAATTGAGACAATGCCATGTTCTTCATCGCGCGCGCAATTGCCCCGATATTTCCAGGATGCGATGTTTCGACTAGAACAATTCTGATATTGGCTAACAAGGTTATTTCCTTATGCGAAATGTGCAAATTTTACCAAAATATTTGTTATCCTATAAGGTTTTTATAAACATAAAATTTATATTATGCATCCAATGTTAAACATTGCTACTCGTGCTGCTCGAAGTGCTGGTGAGTTAATTCTACGCTCTACGGATAATATTGGTGCCTTAAAAGTACCCCAAAAAAGCAAAAATGGTTTTGCCTCTGAAATAGATAAATCCGCTGAACGCGAAATTATCCGAATCATCAACAGCGCCTACCCAGATCACAGTATTATTGCCGAAGAAAGTGGTCACCACCCTGGAAATGACTATGTCTGGATTATTGACCCGCTTGATGGCACAACCAATTTTCTACATGGATTTCCGCAATACTCTATTTCCATTGCCTTAACCCACAAAGGAAAAATAACTCAGGGCGTCATTTTCGACCCGTTAAAGGATGAGCTATTTTGTGCCAGCCGCGGCGCCGGCGCTTTGCTCAATGACCGAAAAATTCGTGTTTCCCAACAAACGCACTTACAAGGGTCACTGTTAGGGACTGGATTTCCTGTCAAACCCCTACAATACCTTGATGTTTATTTAGAAATGTTTAAAGCATTACATACCAATTCTGCAGGGATCCGTCGTACCGGTTCAGCCGCCTTAGACTTAGCCTACTTAGCTGCAGGCCGATTGGATGGTTTCTGGGAAATTGGCTTGCGTCCATGGAACATGGCTGCAGGGGTCTTATTAATACAAGAGGCTGGTGGCATCGTGACCGACTTCTCTTTCGACGACCACTTTATGAAAAGCGGTAATATTATTGCGGGTAATCCAAAAATGCATCAAATTATCTACAATACGATCAATCCACATATTACTGATGCCTTAAAATAATCAGCTGACTTCTTCTCAAACAAGGGCATCCGGATTTTCGGTTGATTACGACACCGGCAAAGCAAACATGACCGCATCCTCACGACCATTCTCACTCGGATAATAGGCTTTCCTTTCGCCTATTTTCTTAAAGCCATACTTTTTATAAAGTGCAATCGCAGGTTTATTTGTTTTCCTCACTTCTAAGAGTAACGTATCAACAATCTTCTTTTCTCTAGCGGTTGCAATTATTTTATCTAATAAGCGCGCGCCCCACCCAGCCCCCTGCGCATCGGGACTCACACAAAGATTCATAATATGCGCCTCATCAATACCAACAGCTAAAATCGCATAGCCGAAAACATCATGTTCATCCTCACACACCCAGCAAGTGTAACCGGGAACAATCATGCAATCGACCAAGATACCACGAGTCCAAGGGTATTTATAAACTGTCTGCTCGAGCGCTAAAACAGCATCAATGTCTGTTGTTTCCATTTTACGGATACGCTTCAAACTTTCCGGATCAACTGAACCTGGAAAAATTTTGGCATAAAAATCTCTATCCGCATCAGATATGAAGAATTTCTTTACCTGTTCAATCAAAATGAGACCAATCAATTTACGCCGTTCTTCAAACAATTCAATACCACCTGTAAATCTAACCATGTTTTTCGTTTCTCTAAAGGTTGCCGTAATAAATAGGCTGGGTGCAAAATTGCAACCAGAGGAATTTCATTACGGTAATGTATTTTTCCACTCAATTGACTCAAAGGACTGTCGGTCGCAAGCAGTGCTTTTGCAGCAACTTCACCCACCGCCAAAATCATCTTGGGTTGAACCAATTTTATTTGCTGTTCTAAATAAACCAGACATTCATTCACTTCAGACGGTGCCGGGTCTCGACCCTCAGGTATCTTACATTTTATAATATTTGTCAGATAAACCTGTTCACGCGCCCAACCCATTGCCCTGATCATTTCTGTTAACAACTGACCGGATTGCCCGACAAAGGGGCCGCCTAACTGATCCTCTGTTTCATCCGGCGCACCGCCAATAAACATCAAATCGGCATGACTATTGCCTTCACCCACTAATGCCTGAACCCGGTTTTGACAAATTGCACATCGTCGACAGTCTGTCACATTATCGGTAAGTATTTGCCAATTCAAGTCGTCATTATCAGCAACATAACGCTCTTTTGCTAATGCCCCTAAAGGAACGTTATCGTTTCGCAATTCTGATTCAATGACTGAATAACGGTCGCGCGGGACCCAAACTTCAACCCCCATAATTGCTAAAAATTTGAGCCGCGTCCTTTGCTTCACACAGTCTCCTACCGATTAAACAGTCCCTTTTTGCGGGTGCGATCTAATATCGGAAGATTTAATCTTATTAATT
>JYMV01033930.1_pt1 | contig 10406 bp, 3 predicted proteins | sample 338911 | NCBI WGS metagenome assembly JYMV01 (sample SAMN03354496, study PRJNA234377) | hydrothermal vent metagenome | biome: Deep sea; feature: Hydrothermal plumes at the Eastern Lau Spreading Center, Western Pacific Ocean; material: Seawater | place: Tonga | collected 2009 | depth 2000 m m
GGCGTTAATAGAATCGATTGATAATTCTGCTACATCACCATCATCATCTGCAATGAAAATGCCAGAATCAGCTGGATTTTCGGGCACATTCGTATCTGTATTCCCATCAACAATTGTGACATTCGCTGGGTCCAACAAGAGTAAACCGTTTATACCACCTAAAGAGCCACGAAGACTTACATTGCCGCGAAAACCAAGGTGCTTCTTACCCGAAACTTCAGCAAAACCACCCCTACCCTTGTAGCCGGCGCCTCTTGCTATGATTGTCCCGAAGTAATTCGTAAAGTCGTCCGACCAAATGATGATCTTGCCGCCAACACCTGCTTGGGTTGCACTCGCATTGAGAACAACATCTGTCCCAACATGCGTTCGCCATGCGTTTCGTACATTGTTGTTCTTGCCTTGGAAGTCGCCGCCAACGAGAATTTCGCCTCCGCCACCGGCACCGGTTGCATTGAGCCGCGCACCATTATCAAGCCAGACCTTTTCGCCTGTGACCTGAATATAGCCACCCTTGTTGTTGTTGTTTGAATTGCCACTTGCATTAAGTGTTCCTGCAACGCGCACGATAGAATCATCGCCGCCTTCAATGCGGATATCTTCAGCAACAATTGTGCCTTCAATATCCATCGCCATCGAATAGAAGTCGCCTGCAGCAGCGGTGACGTGGCCACCCTTTGCTTTCAAGACGCCGGTGTTCTCAACACCTGTTTGTGCATCTTCACCGGAAGAAGCACGATGGATCTGAAGGATGATGCCGCTGTTATCTGGAGCTAGGATGACCCGATCAGCTGCAGCAAGGGTAATAAAACTTTCTGGCGCAATAATCGTGCCACGGTTGATGATGTGTTGACCAAGTAGGGCAACACCGCCAGCTTGGATCGAACCAAGGTTTGTGATTGTTCCGCTGAGGTCAGTAAACCGATTGACACCATTGAGGAAATCACTGTTTGATATTTTGCCTGCCGCTGCATGGAACATGCCAGCGTTGACAACTGCGTTTGGACCAAAGGTCACGCCAGCAGGGTTCACGAAGAACAAGCCGCCGTTTGCTGAGAGCGAACCATTGATGCTTGAGGGGTCAGCACTGATGATTCTGTTGAGTACAGCAGAGGACACATTCGGTTGAATAAACTGCACCGCGCCACCGTTGTGGATGTTGAAGGCACTATATTCAATGATTGCTCGATGCCCCGTGGTGATGTACCACTGGTGCGCTGCTGCATTAAAACTTGCTTGCCCTGCAACGACATTCGGGTTTTGAATGTCGACTGTGTCAGCATCTGCGTCTACAACACACAGCGTAAGGGCTGTGACTGCTGCGACCATGGTGAGCTTGGCTCGGTCTAGGGCTGTGGTAAGTGTTGATCGTGTTCGGTTATTGTGGATCATACTTGTCTCATCTTTTTTCTTGCGTCGCAGAGTTGCGACTTGTGACAACGGAAATTAAAAGTTCATAAAATTCATAAATATTGCGTATCAGAAGGTCAGACTACCTAGGAAGTACACTCGGCCTTCGCCTGATTGCACATCATCTGACTCAAGATCCTTTAAAGCCCAACCATAGTTGACGGTTGCTTTGAGGTTATTTCGAATGGAAAGTTCAAGGCCAACACCTGCGCCAAGCAAGGTCGTTGTCCTGTCTTCAAAGCTTGTTGGATCACTCTGCCAGAGGCTCGCTCCATCTAAGAAGCCCAAAAGTGCCAAATCCCACTCGGGACCAGCACCAGTGTCAGCATCTCTTGCCCAGCGGAAACTATCACCGAGCCACCCAGTTCCTGCTGGCTGCGAGTCAAAGGACCGTGGAAGGTGATAGCGATATTCCACGCTACCACAGACTGCCGAGTCGCCAGATGTGACTGATTGAGGGTACCCACGGACTGTGTAGTAACCGCCCATCGTTGACATCGCAAGGGGTGTCAAGCGATCGTCAAACGCGTACTGGCCTTGAGCACGCAATGTGATTTCGTTCACATTTGGCTTTACGGTAGCACTCTCAACAGACTCATCAAAGAGTGAATCGATATAAAAGGAATACTGAAACGATGCGAACATTGTCCACCACTCTTCATCTGTATTGATACGACCAAGTTGATTTAACTGCGATTGGTCAGCATCGGCACTGGTGTAATCACCACCGAGGGTTGCTTGGAAGGATGAGTTTGGTTGGATATCAAATGCTGTGATTGAAAGAGTTGGTGTAATAAAATCACATTCACCTTCAGAGAGTACGAATCCAAACCACTCACTTTTGGTATGGCTGTTCCAGTATCGGACGCCTGCATCCAAGTCGAGGAAGAAGTTGCCATCTTGGTAGAAGTTATAGATCAAGTCAAATTGCGCTGCCCAAGTGCTGCCCGTGAAATCTTGTCGTAGGAAACCTACATCCGCAGCGGTGTAATCTCCCCAACTGCCAGTGACACGATAGCGAAGATTGTCAACGTCACCAAAACGAGAGTCGTAATAAGCGATGACGGATCTGGTCGTGTGTTTAAAACTGCCTGTAACTCCCTCGACGCTCAACATATCATCGTTACCGGAGAGTTGCGTTGTAAAAACACCGAAACGTTCGATCCATTCACTCGTTGATTCGGTGCCAGTGTTTGAAACTTGTGTGTAAATGTTAAACGTTTTTTCGTCGATGAGGTAATCGAGCAACAGCGTGCCGGGATTTTCACCAGCAGAGATCGATGCTGTCACGCTTCGTCCAGGGAAGCGATTGAGTTGTGCGAGGTATTCGTTTAATTCTTCAACTTCAAGAAGTGCTGGTTCTTTACCGCCTACTTGAATTGGTGAATGCTTTGCAACAATCGGTGCCGACGCTGTTTCGCCTTCGGACTCATCCATAGATTTCACGTTGACTTTTGCAAGGGTACCTGCAACTACATTGATGGTTGCTCGGCCTGTCTCGCCAGGTTCAGGTGTGGTAAAGAGCACCGCGACACTTCCAATACCCATTTCGTTCACACGCGCAACGACTGCTTGTTGCACGACGTCGGTGGCACTTGCAGATAGTTTATATCCGCGAAGTTGTTTGACCCGTAGGTTTTTAGAAACACTGCCATCTGGCGCATCACTTGCTGCGTAGAGGCTAGAGTCTTTTTCCATAAGATCAACTCTCACTTCACCTATTTCTCTTACGTTGGGCAAGAGTGAATGGTCAGCTGGTCGGATACGCACTGAAACGTCCACCACCTCTCCACTCACTTCGGGATCACCCATTGCAGATGTTGTAGTGACAATAAAGCCCACTGCACAAAGTGCCAACATCGGAAAGTAGCGCATTAGAAAGAAGGAGCCATTAACTCTACTCTTGTATCCGCGATTCAACATTCTTCGAACCTCCTAGGGATAGTATTAACACCGGGTTGACCAGAATAAATCCACACTCACTCTAACGATTGTAAGTTACGTCCACCATTGGCTGCCCAATATACCCATTTCTAATTGAGTACAAGTGGTAATTTGGGGGAGCAATTGTAATTTTTTAACCGCAATTCCAAAATTGTATGTATTGAGCGCATTCCACCTCAATATATACATCTATATATAGGTAAGAAAATTCGTCATTTTCGACTCCCTGCTACCATAGGAGGGACTAATGGCACAATTTCAAACATTCGAGCGTGAAGCCTCTGGAATTCGTAGTTTCACGCAACTGATCCGTCCATGGAGTGGGCATATTGTGCTGATCATCCTCCTTGTTACGGGTCTTGCCCTTGCAGATATGGTTCTGCCGTGGGCACTTTCGCTGCTCGTTGATGATGTCTTTCCATCACTTTCATCTGGGGAAGGTGGATGGAAATTGCTTTCAATTATTCTCATTTCGCTTTGCGTCATTTATGTGTTTCGGAATGTTTTGTTTTTTATCAGCCGTATGATTTCGGTGCATGTGAGTGAACAAGTTTGTTTCGACTTGCGTCAAAGGTTGTTCAACCATTTGCAACAACTTGGCATGAGTTTTTATAAATCGAACCGTCCAGGCCAAGTTAGTTCGCGAGTCATGGATGACACCTTTCGCATTCAGACATTTATACAAGATAAGTTACCAACACTGCTTCGTTACTTTCTTGAATTCCAAATTCTGTTGATTCTATTGTACGTTGTGAATTGGAAACTTGCACTTGCAAGCACCGTGGTTCTTCCGTTGCACTTGTGGACGTACAAAAAGTTTTATCTTCCAATTCGTGACAGTCATCACCGCGCACAAAAACATTTGGCCAAAGCCCACGGCAACCTCATTGAAACTTTTTTAGGCGTACAGGTCATCAAAGGATTCTCTGCGGAACGACGTGAAACGGAATCTTTTTTAGAAACAATTCGTGCTGGCCGTGATGACCAAATTAAAACACAGCGGTTTCAATTTGCACAAAAAGTTATTGCAGACTTACTTGTAGGTGCAGGTACTGTATTGTTGCTTGGGTATGGTGCATGGGAAGTATATGCAGGCACTATGTCGATCGGCCTCTTTCTCATGTTCTTCTGGTATGTACGCATGTTGTACCCAGCGGTTCTTGAAGTCATTAGTGGCACTGGTCATTTTTCTCGTACTTCAGCGAGCGTTGATCGGGTTCTTGAAATGTTAGAAGAACCTGTTGACGAAATATCATATGACATGCGAACTCGTACGCAAATGTTAAATCTTGTAGGACCAATCGAGTTCAAAAATGTTTCATTTCTTTATGAAGAAGATGAATCGCCCGTGTTAAAAAATATTAATTTACTCATTGACGCTGGCGAACACGTTGTTATCACCGGCCCAAGCGGTTGTGGAAAAAGTACGTTTATTAGTTTGCTCCCTCGCTTTAACGACCCCACATCTGGTTTAATTAAGATTGGCGGCCACGATATCAAAGACATACGACTGCAAGATGTGCGGGACATGTTTGGCGTTGCGTTTCAAGATGCGTTTTTGTTCAACGCCTCTATCTATGACAATCTGCGATACGCAAGACCCACTGCGTCTACAAGAGATATTGTCAATGCGTGCAAATTAACGGGCGCACATTCATTCGTCGAACGATTACCAGAAGGGTATGACACTCGCCTTGGAGAACGTGGAATCGATTTATCTCATGGCCAAAAGCAGCGCATCAACCTTGCAAGAGCCCTTGTGCGGCAACCTCAAACCCTCATCATCGATGAAACAACTGCTTCGATTGAAGCAGACGCAGCAAAAGAGGTTATCAAGGACATTTTAGAACACATGGCGGGAAGAACAGTCATAATAGTGACACATGATCCGAGTATTAAGGAACTGGTACACCGGGTTATTACGCTAGAGAACAGAACAATCACCCAAGATGAAAGAGTTGAAGAAAATAACATGAAGCACCCTGCTGCAAAGCAAACAAAACTTGGACTTCTCATTGGCACACTTCTTTGCGCTGTGATGTTTGTTGGTGGTTGTTCAAACCGAACAACAACGAGTATGCTCGAGATGTCAGAACCAAAAAGTTCTGGAATCACAATTGAAAGCGACGAGCCTGTAAACCTTGTCTCGCTTGCGGATGCCGTTGATGAATTGATGGGTGAAAATGTAGTTTTGGAAGTGATCATCAAAGAGCAACCCCCTACGCCACTACCTACACTTCCTACGCCATCTGAAATTGCAGATCTTGTGAGCGAAACGGCTGAAAATCAACCCACAACATTGACTGTTGATTTACCAAAATTAAACAAGACTGAACTTGACGACCTTGTTCAAAGACTCACTGATCAATACAGACAAGATTTGGATTATGAAATTGCAAGCAATGTGCTTGATGGCATCTTGCCACCTACGCCTGTGGGGATCTCCGAACTGCAAAGCATCGCGAAGAAAAAAGAGGGAACAACCAAGATCATTCGTTTTGGATATCAAACTTTTTTGTCGCAACCTACGCAACTTTGGGTGGAAGGATTTACGATTGTTGGCAATGAAATTTCTTCGAACGAAGATGCAGCGGCGAGTAGCAAATATGTATCAGAACTTTCTGCATCCCTAGAATCAGTAAGAGAAGATTTAGGAATTCTTGACTTAGACAAAAAAATTATACAACTCAGTTATATAGATTCACCAAATGCAATCAAAATGCTCGATGGTCTTGGGTTTTCAACATTTGCAGATGCCACAGGGGTTCCAGATACTGTTGATTGGTCAAAGTTACCGTACATCGTCTCGGTTCCTGAACCATCTGAGACTGGTCTTGTAGGGGGCGCTGTTGCTGGCGGAGCCTTTGGTTTAACCATAGTCCCCAATACTGCAAGTCAACTCTCTTCTAATATGGTTGCTTCACCCACAACACAACTTGTCGTTTTCTTTGATCCCGCGCATCCCGAACAGTACGGACATGTCAGAAAAATGCTTGGCGAACTTATTGATAGGCCAGCGAGACAAATATTTATTGAAGGACTCGTTCTTGAAATAAACGAAGATGGGCTCAAAGATATTGGTATTGATTGGCATATGTTTGACGCCAATGACCCAACACTTCTTGATCTCACTGTTGGCAAGACTAACGCCGGGACAACCGCTGACACCCTCGCTTTTAATTTGTCAGATCTGAATCTTGAGAGGGCATTTACGCGTTTCAACGATTGGTGGTTCGACGTTGATGTTCGAGCATTGATCCGAGATGGCAAGGCAGAGATTCTCTCAAGACCAAGTGTGCTTACACTCAATAATAGGCAAGCGACCATTCGTGTTGGCCAAGATATTCCGATTGCAACAAGTACTGCTGGGATTGTTAATGCAGACATGCTTGCGTTTAACTTTAAGTATCTTCCCACTGGGATCATGTTAAATGTTCGCCCTCGAATTTCAGCCGATGGTAGTGAAGTAAGCATGTTGATAGATACAATTGTCTCCTCAACTGTGCCCGGCGCAGATTTAGAAATCAGAGACTCGACTGACAAACTCCTTGCCTCAGCACCGACAATTTCAAGTCGAAGAGTACAGACGTACGGTCGCATTCCAAACAACACACCGTTTATTATTGGCGGTTTGGTCAACAGAGAACACCACACCATTCACGACAAGGTTCCGCTTTTGGGTGACCTTCCTCTGATCGGTGGCTTGTTTCGAGCTGAGCGAACAACATCTGAAAAAACCGAAGTTATTATCGTCCTTACACCTCACGTGTTACCTGAATCAAGCAGTATGCTCAGCGCAACACCAAAGGACGATCCTCGCTTTGATGATTTTGGTAATGAACTCTTTCGAGATTCCTACCGCATACGGGACCGAGATGTTTTCGATCTTTCATTCCTCAAGAACAACAAGAAATTACAGGTCTATCGTGATTATGTTGCTTCTGCGATTGAGAATAACTTCCGGCTTGCTTCCGAGCCAGCCTTCAGGCAATTTACAGATAATCATTTCCCCGGTGAAGAGATCTTAACTTGTCGAATGGTGTACGAAGTCATCAAACGACTTAACATTGCTGACTCAATTCCAGACACACAACTCGCGTTTTTCAAAGCAGAAACTAACGGAGGTATGGAAGTTGAATTCCTAGACCGCGCTCTTGCGAAATCTGTTGGTGAATTATCTTTAGAAGGCTTCTTTAGAGATTCCCGCGGATTGGCGTTAGTAATTACGTTCTACGAAAATGATACCGTTCCAGAAGTTTCCATCGTGCAATGTCCCGATCGAGAAAGTTGGAAAAATCTTACGTGGTCCTTGAATCTACCCTCTGCTTCTAGTCAAAGTAGATCTACCATTGTGATTCAAAACGAAGGCGATCTGCTTCGGGTCCGCAGAGCAGTTGCTCTAAAACGTTTTCTTGAAATCAACAGCGGAGGCGAAACACTTGAACTTGATCAATTCACTGTTGGGCAATACGTCCTTGTGCCCGACATCGACCCAAAGCAGATTCACATTGTTGATGAAGATGTAGCGAAGTATTTCTTCCAAACTGAACATTACTACGCTGCAACTCTTCAAGCGATTGATAAAGCAATCAAGAAGTTAGATTTGGTGATTGGCAAAAAATCTGCAAAGTGAAAGTCTTTAATTCGGTAGAGTAAACTTAAATTCTGCTGTGTAATAATCTTTTGGATCTCGCAGGGTTTTTTGAATTACATTTCTGTTGCGGATTACCTCTGTTGAACCAATCTCTCTGTCCTTGTAGTTCAACAAAATCGGCTTTTCGAGATCCAACATGTTGTCGTTTAAGTACACCGTCATTGCATGTACATCTGTTTCGTGAATTGTGATTGTCTGCCCATCGATTGAAGCAACTATTTTTGTTCGCGCTTCAGGTTCGTCCACCGCAAGCCAATAAAATTGATGATGAAGTACGTCATCTTGTACCCAAACGATCTTTCGGGGGTGTGGATTGCGCGTGAACGATGCCATCCATGGAAACGCTTTGGTTTCTTGACGATCCATCCAGTGTCCTTTGCCTTCGTGTATGACTGCTTGATGTGCATACCCTTCTGGATTTTCTTGTTGCAATAAAGCAAGTTTGCCTTTCCATGCGGCGCCAATTTTATTTCGATCGTAGGCAGCGTCTTGTGCACCAACATGAAGTGCGAAGGCAATGTTGCGAAGTCCATCGGGAACCGTTTCATTTGGATGCCCCGCCATCATGCCAGCGGCAGCAAGTTTGTCGGCCATCCGCGGTGCAAGTTGGTAGACGCCGTCGCCGCCTGCGCTGTAGCCAATAATGTAGACCCTGTTTGGGTCAACGCCTTCAAACCGCACCATCTGTTCGATGAGTTGTTCAAACATAGGGTCGATGTGTGCTTGATGCCACATGTTCCACGTATCGGTTGGTGCTCGGGGCGCGACATACACACCTTCTTCAAGAGTGTAGAGTTTCTTCTGATTTTCCCACTGGCGTGTATTCACTTCTTCGGGTGCCCCGCCGCCTCCATGCATAGAAATCCAAAGTGATTTTTCTCCAACTGGGGCGTCACCAAACGTGGTGTACCAATACTTCATTCTTTTTCCATCATGTTCGATGACATGTTCGTCTATTTTATTGTTCTGTTGTTCCCAAAGTTGTTCTGCATACTTTTTCGCACCTCGCTCGGTGAGCTTACCCGATTTCAAATCAATAATTACCTCGGAGGTAATGACTTTTTCTATTACATCGTTTTTTGTTTGGAAGGTAAACGACTTGCCTTGAGGAAGCATAAAAGTCAAGTGATCGTTCGCATCTGCACGTTCATTTTTTGTGATTCCTTCATGAAGTAGTCCACCCTCGTCATTTGACACGACAACACGCATGGCTTGCCGAGCCCCATCTGCGTCGATGACGCGAACTCTGACAGGAACGAGAATCGATTCTGCTTCCTCTGCGTAGCGATCAGTCACATCAACAGCACCGTATGTTGTTACTTCAGGTAACCAAACAAGTGGAAAATGGTTGTCGGTTTCACTCCACGTAACTGAAAAGATAGCATGCTTGGGATGGCCTTTGGTTGCCTTTGATGCAGAGCCATCAAACCACGCAACGTCAACTTTATCTCCAGTGGGCTCAGCACCACCTGTGTAATGCCATCCTTGATCCCAAAACTCAACCCATGTATGATTTCCGCTTTCGTTGTACCAAAGCGGTGTTCCGGTAAACCTTGCTGGTATGCCAACACTGCGACACGCATCAATCAACAGAATGCTTAATCCCGTACATGAAGCCATCCCAGCATCGATGGATTCGTACGGGGATTGATCTGCCTTAGGGCGTTTGGTGGAATACTTCACACCAACCATATCAAAGATATTTTTATTCAACAGAATCGTTGCTTCGGTTGGTGTTGTTGTATTTGAAACCAATTCCAAAAACCTCTCGCGAAAGTCGCCACGCCAATTGTCTCGGCGTTCATTGACGTTGGCATATGGCAAGATGCAATCAAAAAACACTTCTTTTGAAATTTGATCTTTCCACGGTGCGTTTGCCCATGCTTCGTATGCAAGATCACAATTTGCAAGAAGAAATTCACCTGTGAGTGTTTTCAAATCTTCCTCTGGCATATGGGTAAGCAACCACGCCATCCCAGCCTTCTGATCTTCGGGTACCTCTCGAATTGCTTGCTCAATTTCAAGCCGATTTTCGCCAGCGATATTAAGTTGTTTTTGAAAATCTGCTCCACCTGCCAACAACGCCAAGATGAAACCTATATACATGGGTAGCACTATACAACATTGGGGTCAGACCCCAAGTTGAGTTGGTACAATGCCTCGATTCTAAGGAGATTTGTTAGAAATGGAATGCGGAATAATTGGATTACAGGGCGTAGGAAAAACGACGCTCTTTACCGCCCTCACGGCGCATAGCGTCGCCGTGCAAGTTGGCAGCATGAAACCAAATATGGGTATTGCCACAATTCCTGATCCAAGGCTTGCTCAAATCACTACGTTTATTGTCCCCAAGAAGGTCATCCCTGCGACGTTACAAGTCGTTGACCTTCCGGGCGTT
>JYMV01002071.1_pt1 | contig 10403 bp, 9 predicted proteins | sample 338911 | NCBI WGS metagenome assembly JYMV01 (sample SAMN03354496, study PRJNA234377) | hydrothermal vent metagenome | biome: Deep sea; feature: Hydrothermal plumes at the Eastern Lau Spreading Center, Western Pacific Ocean; material: Seawater | place: Tonga | collected 2009 | depth 2000 m m
AAATTGTATACCCCCAGCACCGCCATTGCCAAGGCTCCTAACATCACGAATACCCTTTGTTTGATGGAGAACCTTAAAATTATTTCAAGCATAATTGGAGATACCCTTAATTAATGGCTGTGAACGGCGGATGATTTTTCGATTTCAGCCTTCACCACAAAACTATTTTTTGCTACGTACTGTTCTCCGGCTTTCAAGCCCTCGAGAACCTCCACCCAATTGCCATCGTTTGCGCCCAGTTCCAGAGGCCGGGCTTCAAAGAAGTTTCCGTATTTGACGAATACAACAGACCAGTCTCGAATCGTTTGAATGGCTTCTGTTGGCACGGCAATAGGAACCCTGCGTTCCTCAAGGAGCAGTTCCAGCGCAACAAAAGTTCCAGGCCGCCAATGCCCTTTAGCGTTGGGAATGACCACCCGACCCGTAACGGTCCTGTTTTTTTCGTCTATTATGGAATCGAGATACGTCAACATCCCCTTGGCCTCTATTGCAAGATTGTCATCCTTGACGACAACGGCTTGACCCAGCTTGACGTATTTAAGATCCTTGGCAGGGATAGCAATGTTCGCCCATACATCCGAAAAATCTGCGAGAAGAAAAACATCATCATCATTTTTTACTGCTTCTCCAGTGGTCAAATGCTTTTGTATGACCACTCCTCCCAAAGGCGACCTCAACTCATACTGGGTAAAAGCATGTTCTTCCTGGTTAGACAACGTGCCGACTTCCTGGTTTGTTAAACCCAGCACAAAAAGTTTTTGCCGGGCGGTTTGGAGCTTGAGTGTTTCGATCTCATAGGTTCTCTTTTTTTGACGAACCGCCCATTGACCGTCATAGGCTATCTTTTCGCGCAAGGCAATGTATTTGGCTTCCCCGCTCTTGTAGTTCTCCACGGCAAGTAAATATTCAGCTTCCGAAGAAATTCCTTTCTCAAGCAATTTTTTCTCCCGCAGGTAGACAGACTTTGCCAGGCTCAATTTCGCATAAGCGGGGATGAGCAGTTCCCGGCTTTTTCCGATCACCCGGTCCTTCAGTTCACGATACACTTCTTCCAAATCCAGCTCCTTTTGCAGGAGGTCCAGCATTTGGGATGTGTTTTTTAAAATGAGGCTTTGTCTTTCCAGATCCAGTTTTGCTAAATCGGTCTGTTTGGTAGCGGCAAGATAATTGATTTTCGCATCGGCCAACTCCCGGCTTTCAATAATAGCCAAAACATCTCCAACCCGGACCCGGTCGCCTAAATCCTTGAAAACCTTTTTCACCACACCATCAAGCCGTGGAACAATGTGGACAACCTTCTCCTCGTTGAGACCGATTTCTCCGGATAAATGGAGCAGGTTTTTCAGTTTGACCGGGCCTGCAGGTTGGATGGTGATGTCTCCATTTTTAATCGCTTCGTCAGGCAACTCCACCCTGGCCTCAATTTGCGCAAACTCCCATTCATAGCTTTGTTCTTTCCAGCGAGCATGGATTTTTACGTCAAATGAATGCGGTTCGACCACCTCTTTATCACCGAGAAGATATTTACCAACCGGCTTAAAATGAATTTCATCGACCCGATCCAACCTGTGCAGATCAATGACCACGTCCACTTCATTGAGAGGCACCGTTTTGCCTGAAACATCGGTTACATAAACTCTGAATTGAGGCGGGATGCCAGTTTCAAAAATTTTAACTTCGACCTGCAAACCATTTTCAGAGAACAACCAACCACCATGCGGTCCCCTAGCAATTGGATTTCCCTGTTCAGGGGTAGATTCGTGCGAATCATGATCCACAGTAGCCACATCCATGTTCAGGATCATTCTGCCCACGAACACCCCCATCAGGAGGATCAATATTAGTGGAAGTATAAATTTTTTCTTCATTGTCCCGGTTCCCCCTTTATTGCAGTCGGAGTGAAGGCCGCGAGGGGTTCCCCAATCAGCCTTTCAATATCGGCAACCGCAATATGGTAATTAGCCAGAGAGTCGAGATATTGCCTCTTTGCCTGAAAAAAAGTTTTCTGGCTGTCCAACACATCTAAATAACCAAATTTTCCAAATCTATAACCTTCGTTAATTCCATCGAAAGCTTTTTGAGCTCCCGGAAGTATCTCGGCCTTGATCGAAATCACCTGTGAGTGGAAAAAGACCAAAGTGTTATAGGTTTCCAATAAATTCTTTTTTATGCTTACTTCCATCGCTCGTTTTTCTGCCTGGACTTTGCCTAACTTATGGCGGGCTTCCTCGATGGCTCCCTGGTTTCGATTAAACAACTGCAAGGGAATTGATATTCCAAAAACCAGCGCGTTGTCATCCGTTGTTTCCAGGCGTCTGAATCCGCCCTGAAGTGTTACATCAGGAATTCTTTTAGAAAGTTCACTATCTAAAACCGCCTGGCGTTGTTCCGTCTCCGTTGTCCAGCGTGCAAGATCGGGATTGTTGATTAAGCGTTCCATTAAACTTTCCAAAGTGGGAATCATGGAAATCTCAAAAAGATCCCCCAAGGCAGATTCATATTGCGCTTTGGGACTGCCCCAGGTAACAGACAAATTGCTGCGCGCAACCTTTAGCTCGCGCTGTGCCTTTTTTAATTCTATCTGCATAGAAGAAAGGCTTATTTCAGATTTTATTTTTTCCAGGAGAGCTACTTTTCCTGCCCTGACTCGTTCATCCACTGCATTAAGAAATTTCTCACCAAGATGCACCAGATCCTCAGTGAGTGATACTTGTTGCTGAGCTTTCAATACATCCGCATAGGCTTTTGCTACCTGCGTCAATACCTGCATGCGTTTTGTTTCGTAGTCCCAATCGGCCAGTTTTTTTGACAGCGTATTGGCGCGTAACCTTGCCGCTCTTTTCCCGCCTAACTCAACCAATTGGCTCAGTTGAATGGTCGTTTGTGACTGGTTGAATCCATTAAAATTCCCAGAGCCAACGGCATCTTCCACCATGATTTCGAGTTGTGGATTAGGCATAAGGTCCGACTGCAAGGCGCGTGCTTCTCTAGCGCGTTGTTCAAAGGAAAATGCCTGCAGTTGCGGGTTATTCAGCAAAGCTAACGCCACAGCTTTTTTTAAGGTGATGGCGCCTCGTGGCTCTTTGTTAAGCTGAATCGCCCCATCCGTGCCGGCAAAACCGGTGCATGGCACGAAAACCAAAACAATCAGGGCAAGCCTTATGAGAATAAATATTTGCTTCATGTAAACTTCCTCAAATAAATTGGCAAACTCAGGGCACCGCAAAGCATCGCAAAGTATCGAAAAACCTAAAAAGAACGGATCGAGTCCACTACGTTGCTAAAAGCAAACGTCTGTACGTTCGTTAGCGATGAATGAGATAAAAAATTAAATGAGAAAAGTGGGTGGGGAACGGGAAGAATGAGGGCTACCGCTGAATCGCGACTGGAAGGAGATAATTTCGGAATCTACGGAAACAGAAACCAGAAGATTGGAAGTTTCAAAGCGTATAGGATGCCCGACCTGTTGGAAGGTCAATCCCTGCTTGAGGGGTTTGGAGTATTTTGCCAGGACAAAAAATGCGGAATCGTTTTCATCGTTTTCTTCGGAAGAATGCGAATGATGAAAATGGTTATCCAGTTCCTGGTTGGAAAAATGCCCGTTGACAAGATGAGCATAAGCTTCCAAAGCCGCGGAATGATAACGTCCCGAATGCTGATGGTCCCCCACCTGGTCCGTGTGACTATGTGTGGTTCCGGGATGATAATGGGATGGAAAGAAGATGAACTGGAATGCCCAAAGGCAAACCAAAACAAACATCAGGCCATAGTTTCTTTTGAAAAATGCAATCATTAAAAAAATCTCGCAACGCCCTTGATCGGGCCCTCGTTCTATATATAGCGGCAAGTGTGCTAAAAGTATAAGGAAATTTACCGGGTTCCGTCAAGTCTTTCTGAACTGAACAAAAGGGGTAACAAAATATTATGAAAAAAAATATTTTATTACAAATTATAGCGGTATTATTTCTTTTCCTGATTGTCCAGTCCGTATTTGCCCATGGAATGTCTGAAGCGGAAAAGCAAACTATTCTGCAGGGAGGAAATCTTCAATATTTGAAGATTGGGGCAACCCACATGCTTACCGGCTACGACCACCTTTTATTTGTCTTTGGGATTGTCTTTTTTTTAACTACCTTCATGGATGTGGTCAAGACCATTACCGCCTTTACGATAGGGCACAGCATAACTCTCATCACTGCAACCTTAATGGGGGTTACTGTCAATTACTTTTTGATTGATGCCATGATTGCCTTGAGCGTTTGTTATATCGGTTATGAAAATATAGGAGGGTTCCGCAAATTCTTTGAAAAGTCACCCAATCTGATTTGGGCTGTATTTATATTTGGCCTGATTCACGGATTAGGGTTATCCACAAGGCTTCAACAATTGCCATTAGGAGAGGAAGGGATTGTTTTACGAATCCTTTCCTTTAATTTGGGAATTGAATTAGGGCAAATAGCCGCCTTATGTTTAATGGTTGCCTTGCTGTATAAATGGCGACATACCCAGTCTTTCCTGAAAATAACTGCCGTCTCAAATAATGGACTTATCTATGCAGGAGTTTTTTTATTTTTAATGCAGATGCATGGATATTCACATGCCGTTTATCCTGATGAATTTGGATTCCCGGAAGACAATCATTTTCACATCCATGAAAAGATGGTAGCTCCTTCCACTCCTTTGCCGGGAAGCGAATATAGAACTCTTCCGGAGCAGGGCTCATTGTTTTCGAATGATCTGTAGTTTAGAACTCCGGCACAACCTATCCTATTTTATTAATACATCGATGACTCAGGAGGGGGAGTGGGAGGGCCTTTGTGACCACAACCACCACCAAGACAAATCAGGATCAGTAACAGGAATACAACAGGTTTTAATTTCATGCTCATGACAACCTCTATCTAGTCGATAATTTTCTCTACGGCAACACTAGAGGGTGTGGCGGTGGTATTCTTCCTCAGCTTTACTGCCCCCGGCGGCTGCCGGCCTTATTTCAGTTTTTTTGTTAATCGGGAAATCTGTGCTTTCACCTGTTTTTTCGCCGTTCCCCCATAAATGTTTTTCCGGTCCACGGAATTCTTAAGGGCAATATGCTCCGAGACATCCTCGTCGAACCGTTTGGAAATTTTGCGCAGTTCCTTCAGCGAAAGCTTGTCCAGGGTTTTCCCGTTATCCAAACAATAGGCCACGATTTTTCCGGTAACCTCATGCGCCTCACGGAAGGGGACCCCTTTTAAGACCAGGTAGTCCGCCATGTCGGTGGCAGTCAAAAATCCGCTGGTTGACAGTTCTTCGATTGAAAGCGATTTAAATTTTGCCGACTGCATCATACCGGTGAAAATTTTCAGGCAGGTTTTGACCGTATCCGCCGAATCGAACAAGGGTTCCTTGTCCTCCTGCAAATCTTTATTGTAGGCCAGCGGTAATCCTTTCATCAATGTAAGAAGCGAAACCAGATTGCCAAATACCCGGCCGGATTTTCCCCGAATCAGTTCCGCCGCATCAGGATTCTTTTTTTGCGGCATGATACTGCTGCCTGTGGTGAAAGCATCGGACAATTCCACAAACCCGAACTCACTGGAATTCCAAATGACCAGTTCTTCTGAGAACCGGCTAAGATGCATCATCAGTAAAGCCGAAGCACTACAAAATTCAGCGGCAAAATCCCGGTCCGCCACCGCGTCCATGCTGTTATGGGAAATTTCCGGAAACTTTAAAAGTTTGGCGGTGTATTGCCGATCGATGGGAAAATTGGTGCCCGCTAAAGCCGCCGAACCCAAAGGCATGATATTGATCCTTTTTCGTGCGTCAAGAAAGCGGTCTTTATCGCGAAGGAGCATTTCCACATATGCTAAAAGGTGATGCGAAAGCAAAACCGGTTGTGCCCTTTGCATATGTGTGTATCCGGGAATCACTTTATCGATATTCTTTTTGGCCAGACTCACCAGGGTTTTGCACAACCGGTTGATTTCTTTTACTGTCTCATCCACTTCGTTGCGCAAATAAAGACGGATATCCAGGCAGACCTGGTCGTTGCGACTACGGGCGGTGTGGAGCTTGCCAGCGGTAGGACCTATGAGTTCACGCAAGCGGCTTTCAATATTCATGTGAATATCCTCCAGCTCGTCCTTGAACTGAAAACGCCCCTCGTCACATTCTTTTAAAATCCGTTTCAACCCTTTCTGGATTTTCTGCGATTCGGATGGAGAAATAATTTTACAACGCGCCAGCATTTTGCAATGCGCAATACTTCCCTCAATGTCGCAGGCGTATAACCGCTTATCAAAAGAAATGGAAGCCGAGAAGGTTTCCATCAAAACATCGGTCGATTGTTTGAATTTCTCGCTAGAGAGTGGCGGAGGATGGGGGAATGAAATCCCGTTTTTTAACCCATTTATCTTTTTGCACGATATCGACGCGGGTTCCCAAGGGAACCATTTTAGCCAGGAAGTGCAGGTACCATTCCTGAACATTGGGGCAACCGGCGCTACCATTTCGCCAGTCAAAGTTTTTCTTGAAGAATTCGTTTACCTTGCCCGCATTGACTCCGTGGATGCCATAACTGCCCGGAACCGGATCGCCCAGCCGTTTCATACCCATCCACCAATGCCCAATTTCATGGTCTTTATGACCAAATGGAATCGCCCGCACCCTTGTTTTTCCGTTTAGGGTCTCTTTTTTATACCAGGTGGGTTTATAGGCCTTATTTTTTATTTCGTATTCTCCGATCGGGGTTTCTTCGCCGGTCCTTCCGAAAATACTTTCTATTTCTATGACTTCTTCATCGTTGTAATAAACCCTCAGGATACCGCTCTCAACAATTCCCAAAAGGTACCAGAGTTGTGGATTTTTATAGTTGAAAGAAGCCACATCCTTGTCGTTGTACTTCAAGGTCATCATCTGGCCGGAACGTACATAGCTTGCATGCTTGTTGTTATAAACCTGTTTCAGAATGTATTTCAGGTTCTCCGTAACTTTGTTATTCAAAATCATCTGCTCGATCTGCACGCTGAGCTCCGCATTGAATTTGCGTATTTCTTCCAGCTCGACGGCGGTCATGCTAAGATCCTGGCGAATCTGTGCCACTTCTTCCTTAGAGACCAAGCCAACCTTGTTCAGGCCCTGATACCAAGCCACATCTACTTTTTGCCGGGTTTGCGCACCGAGAACAAATTGGTAGACCAGGGTTCCGCTCATAATTAATACTCCCATGGCGATTCCCGCCAATTTTAGAGTTCGTTTGACATTGTTGGATAAGCGATATCTGGCGACCTCAAATTTTACTTTTTTATTTCTTTCTTCCAGTGCGCCGAATGTTGCTTTTTGGAATTTTCCCAGCAGGCGACGTTCGAGCCTGGATAGGGTGGGAGTATGAGATCGAAGCTTTTCTATGATCCAATACAGGTTTTCACGTGTCTTGCGGTCGTAACTACCGTTTGGATCTTTGTTACCGATCAGATTGTATTCGGTAATATTTAAAACTGTGAGCTTGCTTTCAGATTTCATAAAACCCAATCCGTAGATATTTAGCGGAGAACCTCCGCAGGCAAGTTGCAATACTTTACCCTGCGGGCAAATGTTCTCCTCGGCTTAACGAGTACACCTTCAAAATGGGGGATGCAACCTTGATATTTTATCCGGGAACGCTTTAATATTCAACAGGATAAATCGGAGTCGGAGAATAGTCAGCCGGTTTTTTTCAAGGCATTTCTCAACAGGCGGAGGGCGCTGGGTTTTTTGCTGCGGGGCATGGAGCAACGGCCATCAAAAACCGCGCCTTTTTCTATAATAAAATTGGGAGTATGGACATAGCCTTTGACTTCGCCACCTTTGGCGATTTTTATTTTATAGGTGGCCCGTATTTCTCCGAAAACCCTGCCTTTACACATCACCACTTCCGCGGCAATGGTGGCGGCGATGGAGGCTGTTTTTTCTATAAGAACCGCTTGGGCTATAATTTCGCCCTCGAACTTTGCTAAAATCTGTACTTTTCCGGAGTGAATAATTTTTTCCCGAGTTCTCGAATTCTTATCTAAAAGAATGCCAAAGTTGGCATCGCGAAAAATTTTGTACAGCTTTTTCTCCTCCCGAGAGTTGTTTCTTTTTCCGCGTTGCAATTTTTCAATGATGCTATAAAGTTTTTCTCGGGTTTCATGATTGTAGACACCATCCCGTTTTCTGTTTTCCAGGAAAACGAACTCCGCAGGAGTGAGCACATTAAGGTTTTGTTCGAGCATGTTTACTTTCATGGGTTTTCTTATCCCAGACTACTGGCAATTCTTTTAATGTTTCCTAACAAACCGCCTTTTCCATTTTTCTGTAGAAACTGAATAATTTCGTCATTGCTATTAGAAAGAGTGGGGCAAAATTTGTTCTCGTTGATGATGTTTTCGGCAACCATATTGATACAGTTGGAAAGGGCGCGGTCCTTATCGTAAAACAAAGTGCCGCGGTTATTGGTTATATTGATGATCTTGTGATGGGGAACCATTCCAACCGTATGGATCCTGTCCTTATATTTTTCATATTGGTCCAAGGTATCGAGATATTCCCTCAACTGGTCGAGACCGTTTGCGATTTCCCTGGACTGCTGGCAACGGTTGAAAATAATTCCAAATTTTTTGTTTGCCAGAATTTCCGTCACAGCCGCCTCGCCTTTAGATGCGATCATGCGGTTGACATATGCCTTGTCCAGTCCGGATAACTTTCCCTGCTGATAGTTCTGGTAAAAATCTTCATAATAATCAATGAAAGAATGAAGAGCATCAATACTACCATTGATGGCAATATTATTGCTCATATCAAAAATAAAAATAATCTGGTCAATCGAATTCATCAATGAGGACAAGTGGTTCACACCCCCTGCCGGCGTATCGAGCACCACATAGTGGAACCGTTCCATCAAATCATTGACAAATTCCAGAAAAAGAAGGAGGAACGCAGGTTCGTTGATGCGTTTACGATGGCTTCTTTTCCCGAGAATAGGAACCTCTCCCCCCAGCAGGGAAAATTTAAACTCTTCAATATAATTGATATATTCATCGGGCGTTGGCCGGGAATTGGCTTCATGCTTTTTGAGGACTTGTTTGAACTGACCCATATCCATTTTTTTCAGGATCGGTCTAAGAGTCCTAATCTGGCCTACGGTATAAATCTGGCCCCGCTCCAGAAACAATTCATAGAAATGATTGCCAAAGGGAAACTCGGAGAAATGGAACAACTCTATGTTCAGTGTTTTGTATAAAGCCAGCCCCTTTTCAAGTTGTGGATTGTCTCTTTTAATTTCATTATCCAGATAGGCCTGGAAAATGGTGACAATCCGGTAAATCGATTGCAAAAAATCAATTTGATAGGTTTTATTGGCCAGGGTTTCGAACAAGTCATAAAAAGTTTTTCGAGGATGACTTTCAAGAATGCTGGAAATAGTGGGAAGCCTGAGGTCGAGATCAAACAAACACACGCTGTCGTGGGTCAGCGATTTGCCCAGCGAGTGTGTCAGAGCCGCAGCCGTATTAATGGCCAATGTGGTTTTTCCGATTCCCCCTTTGGGGCCAATGATTGAAATAACTGGCATTTAGCTTTTCCCCTTTTTCTTGTCTGCCCCGGCGATCACCAGGGTAATTTCGCCTTTCCAGTTTCGCTCCTGAGCGGAAAGTTCTTTCAGGCCCCCTCGCACCACTTCCTCGTACATTTTAGTCAGTTCGCGGGCGATGGCCACCTTGCGGTCCCCAAAAAACCGGTAAAGGTCGTGCAGCGTTTTTTGGATACGGTTGGGTGATTCAAATAAAACTATTGTACGTTTTTCCTGCGCCAGGTTTTCCAGCATCGTTGTGCGCCCTTTTTTACGCGGGAGGAATCCCTCAAAAACAAACCGATCCATGGGTAAACCGGAAACGGTTAATGCCGCCAGCAAAGCTGAAGGACCCGGTATGGAAAAAATGGAAACCCCCTCCTCGATCGCCGAGTTCACCAAATGATAATGCGGGTCAGAAATTCCGGGTGTTCCGGCATCTGAAACCAGGGCAAGGTCTTCACCTTTTTTGAGACGCTCAATGAATTCCTTGCCTCTTTTTATTTTGTTAAAACTGTTGTAACTGGAAAGGTTCGTTCGGATTTGATACCTGTTCAACAATATCCTTGTCCGGCGGGTATCTTCAGCGGCAATCAAGGAAACTGCATTAAGGATTTCTATGGAGCGTTGGGTCACATCACCCAGGTTGCCAATGGGGGTACTCACTACAAATAAATTACCCGTTTCCTCCGAGCCCGGTTGCACAACAGCCATATTGAGTGTGTATTTTAGTATCCAACTATGAAAAACTCAACTTTTTCGTTTGGAACAGTAAGACAGTTTTTTAATTATCCTTTCTTGGGCTGGATGGAAACTTTTTTTTCTTTTTCCT
>JYMV01031905.1_pt1 | contig 10403 bp, 7 predicted proteins | sample 338911 | NCBI WGS metagenome assembly JYMV01 (sample SAMN03354496, study PRJNA234377) | hydrothermal vent metagenome | biome: Deep sea; feature: Hydrothermal plumes at the Eastern Lau Spreading Center, Western Pacific Ocean; material: Seawater | place: Tonga | collected 2009 | depth 2000 m m
GCGGAGTAGAGCTGAGGGTGGACGGTATGCGGTCTTGTTTGATCCTCTTGATGGTTCATCAAACCTTGATGTCTCGGTTGGTGTTGGAACAATTTTTAGCGTTTTGCGATTATCAGATGAAGGGTCGCGTGAAGAAGCAATGCTTCAGCGTGGTGTGAACCAAGTAGCCGCTGGGTATGTGTTGTATGGCTCTTCGACAGTTCTTGTGCTCACAACTGGCAACGGTGTAGACATGTTTGTGCTTGACCAATCTATTGGTTCATTTGTGTTGGTTGCAAAAAGTTTACAAATTCCTTCGGGAAACAAAACATATTCCATCAATGAGGCATACACCGAACGCTTCGACGAGGGAGTACAAAACTATTTGAGTTGGGCACATGAAAACGGGTACACAAGTCGGTACATTGGCTCGATGGTTGCTGATGTTCATCGCACACTACTAAAGGGCGGTGTATTTATGTATCCTCCAACGAGCGATAAACCCGAAGGAAAACTTCGCCTGATGTACGAAGCAAATCCTATGGCAATGATTATTGAACAGGCAGGGGGATCAGCCATTGCTCAAGGAAATCGAATTTTAGAAATAAACCCAGAAGGTCTTCACCAGCGAACGAGCGTCATCCTTGGATCAAGTGATCAAGTTGATGCTATTCTCAAACAACTTACATGATTACAAATACAGAAACAACCGTATCGCTTCCAAGCAACACAAATCAGGCGTTTGGAATCGGGCAATTCGCTGTTGATTTTATGTCGAACACCATCGGCGATCCGGCACAAGAAACGCTTGACCGTACCGCTTTGTTTTTTACAGATGCAGTGTTGTGTGGATTATCCGCAATCGCTGTTCAAACAAACGCACCAACCGTACTTCGTCAAGAAGCGGGGCATTACCCAAACGATGGTGGTGCAACAATGTTCGGGTCAACACAAAAAGTAGCGCCCGAAAAAGCAATTCTCGCAAACTGCGCGGCAGTCCGAGAGTGGGATTCAAACGGAACAAACTTTGGATACAACCCAGAACTCGGCCACACTGCTGGCGAATTCGGACACAACGATTTTTATGCTGTTCCAATTGCTGCTGCACAAGTGATGCAACTTGATGGTCAAGCAGCGTTGCGTGGAATGGTGCTTCTTGATGAAATTCGTGGTCGTCTTGCCGAAGTGTTTAGTTTAAAAACATATAAAATTGACCATGTCGTACATGGTGCCATCGCATCTGCGGCTGTGTATGGCGCAATGTGTGGTGCTTCTCCCGAACAAATTGAATCTGCAATTGGAATGGTGGTCGCGCACTACATTCCATGGCGCGCCATTCGCGCTGGTAAGCAACTCTCAGATTCCAAGGGTTCTTCTGCGGCAATCAGTACTGAAGTTGCAATAATTTCAATGCAACGCTCCATGCGCGGTTTCATGGGTCCAAGAGATATTTTCCGAAACCCAGAGGCCGTATTCCGCCAATTTGAACATACCAGTGGAGATTCGCCTTTTGACTTGGTGCTATCGCACAGCGGGAACGATTTCGCAATCATGGGAATGCATTTCAAAATTGGGTTGTATGAACATCAATCTGCGGGCGCTTTGCAGGGGCTGTTGAATCTTGTCCAGCAACACCCAATCATCGCAACTGACCCATCGCAAATCGAGGCCATTAGTATTACCGCGTATGAACCAGCGTTCGGAATTATTGGTGATCCCGAAAAACGCAATCCAAAAACCAGACAGTCTGCTGACCACTCGATGGTGTACATCGTTTCGACGATGTTACGCAAAGCGCAAGAAGTTGCAACGACAGAAGGCGCTTCATTCTTTGAACAATCAAATGATGAGGTCTGGAAACGTCTCATGTTAACGCCGTACGATTTTGACGCCGATGCAATTCACAACGACACGACTCGAAGCATCATGGAAACTATTTCGTTTGAACATGGCGGCGAGGAATATGACGAAAAGTATCCTGACGGCATCCCTACATCGATGACCATCACCATGAAAGATGGTGCTGTTTTTGACAGTGGTTTGGTGATGTACCCAAGTGGACATGCAAGAAATACAACGTGCAATCTTGAAGATATTCTTCAAGAAAAATTCACCATGCATGGGCAAATTGCTATGGACCATCCAGAACAAGTCATTTCTCAATGTTCAGACATTGGAAACTTGAGTATTGAAAAAATTGCTTCTCTTTGGGATATTGAACTTGCTGATCGCCCGGTGTACAAAGATTAAATTTTCAGCAAGCGTAGAATCAGGCGTTCAGAAAAGGTGATCAAGTAATTCAACGACACCTTTACCTTGCGTGGCAATTGTCTCAAAAATATCTCGACCCGATGCGATGTCAAACAGTTCTCTCACGAGAGCATTTTGCCCATCGTAGTCTGCTTTATTCACAACAAAAGTGTCTGCAATCTCAAGTATGCCTGCCTTGTCCATCTGAACTGAATCGCCCATGCCCGGTACGAGCACAACGACAGTTGTGTCAACTACATTTCGAATTGCAACATCGTTCTGCCCTGCGCCGACTGTCTCGACAATAACGCGGTCAAAACCCGCACCACCAACAAGATCAAGCAACGCTGGAAGGGTTTCATAGTCTTCTCCAACCCGAGCAAGCGAGCGGTAAAAAACATTCTCATCTACGGAATTAAAATCAACTCGCAAGCGGTCGCCCAAAAGTGCACCACTGCAAATTGGGCTCATCGGATCGTACGCAATGATTGCAATTTTTTCTCCACGCCGAACACACTCGGCTGCCATTGATGCAGACAATGTTGATTTTCCGGCGCCGGGCGATCCGGTAATCCCCACAACTTTTACTGGGCGTTTCATTGTTGCATCAACTTGTTGCTTGCTTTCAACCAGGCTCATGTTGCGAGCGAGTTGGGCGAGTGTTGAGTCTGATTTTCCTGTGAGTGATGTATACGCTGTTGTAGCAGTTCGCGCTGCTTCAACAATATCGAGCATGCTTGTGCCTGTGTGATACACACCGCGAACACCACAATCAAGAATCGGCTGGATGTCTTCCTGTGGAATAATTCCACCAACATCAACAATCAAGTCAGGTCGCCCTACATTTTTTAGTTCGTCCATCAAGCGAGGGACCAGCACAAGGTGCGAGTTGCTCATCATCGAACAGGCAATCATGTCGACATCCTCATCCCGAGCTGAAATTGCCAAACTTCTCGGAGTTTGCCATAAACCCGAATAAATCACATGCACACCACTGTCCCGCAAAGCCCTTGCGATTAACTTTACGCCTCGATCGTGTCCATCTAGCCCCATTTTTCCAAGCAAAACCCTTGGCCGATGAGGCAAGTTGCTGCATCGGTCTTTCTTCTCGAGTTGGGTGGTTGGTTCTGAGGTTGGAGATGCCATAAGAGGTGAATCATAACATAGTCCAAGGGGTGTCTAATGATTGTATTGTACGCGTCTGCATGTCTATCGATATCAAGAATTCAATCTCTGATGCGCTGTGTGACGCGTTTTCAAGTGTTTTAAATTTGCCCCCACAGGAAATTGACCCCGTCATTCGGCGTGCGCAAAACCCACAACATGGGGATTTCCAAGCAAACGGCGCCATGGCGCTCGGAAAACGGTGTGGACATAACCCACGCGAACTTGCAGAGAAGATTGTTGGAATTGTTGATTTTGGCGATCTCGCAGAACCGCCTGAGGTCGCTGGTCCGGGTTTCATTAACATTCGACTAACAAACAACACCGTTGCGGGGGCAATCGAAGCGATGGACACTCCTGACCTTGGTGTGATTGCTGACACCGATACACACGCTGTTGCGATTGATTTGTGCGGAGTCAATGTTGCAAAGCAGTTACATGTAGGGCACTTGCGTTCCACAATTATCGGGGATTCGCTCGCAAGGATGTTTGAGCGAACGGGTAGAACTGTATATCGAGAAAACCACCTAGGCGACTGGGGTTTGCCAATTGCAATGGTGCTTAAACAGTTGATTTCAGCAGATATTAACTTGGACACACTTACACTTGATGACTTGAATGCAGCGTATACAAACGCGCAACTTATTGCAAAGGATGATCTTCGTGGTGCCGCTGCGGCCGAAAAAATGCAGGCGGGTCCACATCGGCACATCGAGTTGGATGCACAAAACGAAGGCGCTCTTGCGTCGCAACAAAACGCGAAACAAGTCTTGCTTTCTCTACAACAAAATGACCCCGAGCTTGTTCTTGCGTGGAACAAACTCATCGATTGCACGATGAACTCGGTGTACGAATCCCTTGATTTGTTACATGTAAAACTTGGCGCGGAAAATAACCGAGGCGAATCTTTTTATCGAGACCGGCTTGAGAACGTCGTTGAATCCTTTGTTCAAAAGGGACTTGCCGAGGAAGATGACGGAGCGATCGTTGTTCGATTTAAAAATCGAGAGCGTCCAATGTTGATTCGAAAATCTGATGGTGGTTACTTGTATGCCACAACTGATCTGGCTGCAATTGAATTTAGAACACAAGAGTTGCAAGCAGACCGAGTCATTTATGTTGTTGACGCTAGACAACGTGATCATTTTAAAGATTTGTTCGATGCTGCAAAACTTATTGGATGGGACCACACGCCAGACGGACAACAAGTAGACCTCGTACATATTCCGTTTGGTTCGGTGCTTGGTGAGGACAAGCGTCCGCTGAAAACTCGTAGTGGTTCAAATGTCACACTTGCGTCCTTGCTTCATGAAGCGGTTGAGCGTGGAACTCGGGAGGTCGTGCGAAGATCAAAAAACCCAGAAGCACCAACACACAAATTAAGTACAGAAGAACTAGAAGCAATTGGCCGGCAAATTGGAATTGGGGCAATCAAGTACGCCGATTTGTCCAATGACCTGGTGCGAGATTATGTCTTTGATATGGACAGGATGGTCGCCTTCGAAGGAAATACAGGTCCATACATTCAGTATGCGTGTGCAAGGATCTCATCCCTCATTCGCAAGGGCGGATCTGCACCAAAGGCGACGCTGCGAATCCAGGAACCTCAAGAGAGAGCACTCGCCCTAACATTGCTTCAATATGGCGGCGTTTTGCAAGAAACTGTTACTTATTTAGAACCACATCGACTTTGTACATGGTTATATGAATTAACTGACGCCTTTAGTGCGTTCTACCAGTCGTGTCCTGTTTTGAAATTGGACGATGAGGAACTTCGAATGTCCCGACTTCGACTTGCCGATCTCACTCGGCGAGTCATCGTAGACGGGCTCGATGTTCTTGGTATTGAGACCCCCGAGCACATGTAATGAACCAAAAAACGTTAGTACGTCCACAAAGCCCACTGTCTTTCATCGCACTCATTCTCGTTCTGGGCGCATGTGCATTGACGATAATCCTTACTGGTTCTAAATTTGGATTTTTCACGGCTCCGGGCTGTGGCGAAGGAAGCGGCTGCGATGCTATCACGAAAGGACCATGGGGCACGATTAAATATATTAATTGGCCCGTTTCCTTTCTTGGCGTCGCATGGTTTACTGGATTGTTTGCCAGTTGGCTGAGGCGCGGCGCAGACTCTTCCCTCTTTATCTGGATTGTTCGAGTAGGCGTAGTTGCGTCAGTTGGATTTATCGGAGTGATGGTCGGCGAGGGAACATTCTGCAAGTGGTGCTTGTTGACACATCTTTGTAATATTCTATTCTGGGTCATTGCTGAAATATTAAAGAAGCGAAATATTGTTGGCTCGGCAGGCGTGTTTCTTATTACGTTTATACTTGCCACAACAGCATTAATCGCAGGTTGGATGTTGCTTCCAACATTTGGCAAGACCGTCGGCGAATCGGCGAAACGATTCCTTGTGGGAGATCATCACATTGGAGCACTTGACGCTCCAATTCAAGTAGTGATGTTCACCGACTACCAATGTCCCGACTGCAAGAGAATAGAAAATCAACTTGCAACAATCATGCGTACGCAAGATGATGTTGCCGTGACAATCAAGCACTTCCCTCTCTGTTTTGATTGCAATGACAATATCGGGAAATTCAAATTACACGCAAATGCGTGTTGGGCTGCACGCGCCGCCGAAACCGCGTCGATGTTGGGCGGTGGGGATGGTTGGGAAAAAATGCACGCATGGCTGTTCTCCCAAGGCGGCTCGTTCACAGATAAAACGTTTCCGCCAAGTCTAACTGCGATGGGTTTTGATTCTGAAGAGTTTATTAAAGTTATGAAAAGTGATGCTATGCTACAGCGTGTCAAAGAGGATGCAGACGATGGGTTTGCGCTTGGCGTGTTTTTTACACCGATGGTGTTTATCAACGGAAAAGAATACCTTTGGTATTACGGTGCAGAAGGTAGCATTGCGAGCGTCATCAACGCAGTCAGGGTAGATTTACAGAGCGGTGGCGGGGAAACCGTTGTGCCCCCAAACGCGGACGAAAAACTTGTTGAAGATTGGCGAAGGGGTCGTCGGTGGAACCTGCCTGGTAGCGACCGTCTGTCGTGGGAAGGCGATGGAGACATTGATTTTGTTGTGTGGGGAGATTATCAGACAACTCTCACCGTAGAACTTGAAATTGAAATCAGAAAAGCCATGCAAAAAAATCCAAACATTCGGTATGCGTTCAGGCATTTCCCCGGTGACAAAGAGTGCAATCCTTATGTTGGAGACATGGCAAAAAATTATGATGGCTCGTGTTTTTTGGCAAAACTAGTCGAGGCTGTCACCCTGCTCACTTCTGATGAAACAAGGTGGAAGATGCATCAATGGATTCTGCAACAAGACAAACCGCTTCGCCAAACAACTGCGTTAAATCAAGCCGTAGAATATTCAAGTATAGACCAATCTATTATTCAAGATGTGATGCGGAGTCTTGATGTGAGCGAACGCTTGCGAATCGATTTACTAACAAAGAACAGTGTGTGGCGTCGAAGCATGCCTGTACTTCTCATCGATGGAAGATATGTACCACGTTGGAGAAGTGACGCAGTTGAGGCAGGAACACTATTTCAACGAATCGTTGATGTTGTTGAGTCGGGTGATTGAACAAGTCGATACATTTTTCCGGTAGAAGCGTACGGCGAAACAAAACCGCAAACTATGATTTCACCGTCTGGTGTTTCTCCAAAAGAAGAGATAGAGAGTGGCGTCTTTTTTGCAATTTGTTGTGCAGCGTATGATTCTTCACCTTCTTCGTCCTTCGTTAATATCCATGTTCTCCTGCTAATGTAATCAGCAAAAATGTATCCGCCAGACAAGTTTGGAATGTCTGTCCCTCGATAGACATATCCTCCGGTTATTGAGCCACCAGACCTTCTTCCATATTCATGCACTGGATCCACTGTGGTTGGTGTTGTTTTTGGTTCAAGAAAATTGTGGCGACCCTCGCGAGCGTTCCAACCATAATTACCGCCTTTGGTAATAACATCAATTTCTTCCCAAGCGTTTTGTCCAACATCGCCTGTCCACAATTCGCCTGTCGTTCGGTCAAAACTCATCCTCCAAGGGTTTCGCAATCCCCATGCCCAAATTTCATGTCGAGCATCTTGGCTTGAAACAAGAGGGTTATCTTTTGGAATTGCGTACTTGGCGGACTCCGTCGAGTTGTTCACATCAATTCGAATAATCGTACCAAGGAGTGTTTTGTTGTTCTGCCCGTTGCGGTGGGGGTCATTCGCTGCGCCTCCATCACCAATACCAAGATACAAAAAGCCATCTGGCCCAAACATCACTGTGCCGCCGTTGTGGTTCCCCCACGGCTCGCGAACTTCAAGCAAGACCTCCTCGGTTTCGGCATTCACTCGTACGCCTTCTGAGTTATATGTAAAGCGAGAAAGCACGCTTCTTTTTGGACGTTGTGCGGAGTACCACACATACAACTCTCCATTTTCCTCAAAGTCCGGATGGAACGCGAGTGACAACAGGCCTTCTTCGTCGTGCGTTACACCCACTTTGTTTTTGATGTCAAGAAAGATAGGTTTTTTGTCGGCGTTCTTCTCTGTAGAAACACGTCGCACAACGCCTTCTTTTTCAACTACATATACATAATCATGGTGCACACCATCGAACACCGCTTGTGTGGGTTCTTTAAATTGAAGTTTGTCGTGCATCGGCTCAAAGTGAACCGGTTGTGAAATTGCGGCGAGAAGGGTAATACAAAATTGAGTTATACACATGTTATTTATTGTATCAAGGGGCAAGTAACGCCAACCGCTTCGATGTTTCCGTTTTCCAAGATTGAAGTTGTAATTGTGCCGTCTACCGCTGTAACAAAACGGTTTGTGTCGCGAGGGATGATCCAGCGGTCGTTTTTATATCTTGTGATGTTCGTGGATTGAATCGCAATGCGTGGTACATAGAAATCTAACAATGCCTGCGACTCCTCGCTCCACTGTCCGTGGTGAGGGAGTTCGATGACATCTAGTGAGTTGGGAAGTGTGTTCATTAATTCTGCTATTTTTAATTCGTCTATATCACCCGTAAAGAGAATGTTCCGGCTAAATGTTTGAAGAAGAACAACAATTGAAACCGCGTTCGCAGAGCGGAATGTCTCACTAATACTTGGTGACAATACGGATATTCTCGCACTTCCAAAAACTTCCTGCCATTGGTTTGTTGGCACGATTACTGGTATGCCAAGTTCTTGGGCGGTTTTTAGAATGAGTTGTAGTGGTGGTGTTTCGTGTTCTTTTGTTTGTCGTGCAAGTAATATTTTACGTATTGGAAACACCCGCATGACATGAACAATTCCAACAAGGTGATCTAAGTCCGAATGTGTAATGATTAGGGTGTTAATCTGTTTCACTTTTGCTGCTCGTAGTGTTGGAACAATCGTGTTTGATCCAACGACTGAACCATCGATGCACCTGCCCCAACAGTTGCTAGTGGCGGCCAAAGCACGGGTGGTGGTTTGATTTTTAGACAACACAATCGCATAATTGCGTCATATTGTGCCTGCCTTCCGCCGCGTAAATTTTTTTATGCCGTTTTTTTGTTTTTTAGAAATTTCGCTGCTTTTCTTATTCTCTCTTCGACACGGTGTACACTTTCGTTTGTGGTAGAAATATTTGGACAAGCCAAGGCAAAAGAAGTGTTGCAACGAGCGATTACAGACGGCAGAAAACCGCACGCGTGGATTTTTTCGGGTCCTCTTGGTGTTGGGAAATACACCACTGCAATACAGTTCGCGGCACATATTTTGAATATTTCACAAGAGGAAACAGGGTTGCATCCCGACATTCATGTTGTTCGCAAAGAAGATGTTGTTTGGTCACAAAATCCACAACTTCGTCGAAGAAAACAAACCAATATTCCAATTGATTTGTTGCGAGAACGAATGATTGGGGGAAGAACCTCTGATGATAGAAACCACGATGCAATTGCCTATAAAACGCCGCGTAGGGGGAGTGAAAAAGTTTTTATCATTGACGAAGCCGAGTTGCTTGATGAGTCAGGCCAAAACGCGCTCCTTAAAACCCTTGAAGAGCCACCCATAAACACAACCATACTCTTGGTGACTTGCCGTGACGACCTCATGTTGCCCACTATCCAAAGCCGTTGTCAAACAGTGATGTTCTCGCCACTCGACTCACACGCGATGCAAGAGTGGGCCCAATCCCAAAACCATCACGATGTTGATTCGTTGGATCTCTCTTGGGCAATCGACTGGGCGTCGGGCTCGCCGGGGCTTGTGGTCGCAGCGTTGCAGTCCGATTTGCCTGCTGTCGCATCAACAATTTCTTCGTTCCTCTGCATGAAACACAGCGACTACACCGGCGCGGTTGTGACAATGATTGATTTTGTTGAGCAACATGTTGCACGAAGTCTAAAAGAAAATACTAACGCCAGTAAAGAGGCGGCAAATCGCAACGCCATCGAACTTCTCTTGCTTGTGTTTAGCCAAGTCGCAAAAGAAAAAATAAGGGGGAATGATGTTGAGCGCGGGGTGCTTGCGGCGGGCATCGTTGTTGATGTAGAGAGACAACTTTCTACGAACATTTCTATAAAGGTGTTGCTTGAGTCTCTCGCCGCAAGGTGGTCAAATCTTTGTGTTGGAGATGCTGTGTTTATGTAGTTGAACTTGTTCGGCACACCATACCGAAACCACCAAGTTTTTTATTCTCTTTGCGAACGGAGGCGTAAGTGAGAACAATTCCAGCGACAATCATCCCTGCGCTTAACAACTGGCCGCGAGACATCCCAAGAATAGCATCTACGCCCGCGTCTGGTTGTCGAAAGACTTCGGTGGAAACACGAAGGAATCCATACACAATAAGAAACCAACCCGCAACGACACCTGGCTTTCTTGGTTTCCACCACACAAGAACAAGGGCGGCGAACAAGAGCGGCCCATCGGTTATTGCCTGGAATAGTTGCGAGGGGTACCACGACGTTAAGAGTGGTTGTACAGTCTCTGTGACCACTTGGTCTCCGGCATACAACTGCGACA
>JYMV01038571.1_pt1 | contig 10402 bp, 6 predicted proteins | sample 338911 | NCBI WGS metagenome assembly JYMV01 (sample SAMN03354496, study PRJNA234377) | hydrothermal vent metagenome | biome: Deep sea; feature: Hydrothermal plumes at the Eastern Lau Spreading Center, Western Pacific Ocean; material: Seawater | place: Tonga | collected 2009 | depth 2000 m m
TAACAAAGGGCTAATTAGAAGCTGTACATCGAAGAAGAACACGAACTACAATGGCAAAAAGGACAAAAAGACAAATAAAAACGACCCATAAAACACTACACAGAAAACTAAAGATTGTGCAATACCAATCCTACTAATAACCGATGATATGTTATTATCGAGGAAAGAAGGACGAGATTGTGTCTTAGACAAACGGAACAAATTGGTGGTCATTTGTGACGCAGACATTCCGTAACCAAGTCATGGTGGCGACTGTAAAGCTTTTGAAGTAATGACAATCCGGTCCTTTCCTCATTAATGACTTATTAGTGGATGTGTAACAAGAGTAACACGACGGGTGCTACACACGGATCAAGAGCTGCTCACCCATTCGGAGCACATGAGTTTACCCCCGGTGTTTCGTGGGAATCGTGTTGCTCGATCTTTAGTTTTCTGTGTAGTGTTTTGTAGATGGTTCTTTATTGTTTGTTTGTTTGTTGTTTTTTTTTATTTGTTTTTTTTGGCCATTGCATTTTCTGTCCTTCGATTTACGGAATATGATTACCCCTTTAGTATCTTCAAACTTTTCTTGAGACTCCCATGAAGAGCCCCAAAATTGACATGATAAACATTATATTTTCACATGAATGCGTGCAATGTTGACGAGTGTGGTAAATGTGACAAACAAAATTAAGATATTCCTATAACATAACATCTTCTTTCAAAGTAATCTAATTTCCAAGGCTTTATTAAATTCAAATATTGTCATAAATTAGACGGAATGGCCCATTGATATTGATAATCAATACAGTTAATGATGAAGTATTACTGATATGAAACATTTGACAATATCGGGGACATACTTTCTCTGGTACTACTTTATTTTTATCTATTTTCACAAAAAATTATAATGCATTATGATTGAATAGAACTACCAAATTAATGTTGAACAAATTGAAATAGAAACTTTTTTACTCATAAAATTTAAATATTATCATTTTAAGTGGGTTATTTTTCAAACTGTTTTTGATAGTTATCTAAAATTCGTTAATTTACAAGTTTGTGTTTTTATAGTCTATTTTCGGTACTATGTATTTCTTTGAACGAAACAAATAATATATTATCTATGTTTATCCATTTGACAAAAAAAAACGTAATAATATTTATTATATTATTTTCTGGAAAGCCTTCACTGAAATTAAATAACTTATTTGATTTAACAAGTAACTATAGGAAGTCGCTCTTTGAAACTCGTCATTGGGGTGATGAGAGGGTTGATTGGAGAATATAATTCAAGCGCTATTATTTCTGTTGAATTTTATAAGATATTACCAGACTTGGATACTTTTTCATATGTAACCCTTTGAAAAGAAAGCTTAAACATTGATGGTCAACAATTCCACAAATATCAATAAAACGAACAAAAATGTGACGGAGTTAAGCAGGTTGATCCGATCCAAACCATCTCCCTCTTGATTAAAAACCCTGCACAGATTCTCTTCCACTCGAAAAGACCACAGATTATCAACAAAGGTTAAGGATGAAATAAACATGGACAATACAATAGCATAACAGCAGGGTCAGTGAATGTGTAGTTAACTGATTACTAGCTAAGAAGTAAGAATACTCTCAAGACAAAATCATATGATACTGATACTTTTAACAGATTTAATATAAGTTGGCCAAATTTTGCTGTCTTGTTATGTTCTTTGGGTTTTTGTCCACAAATACGTTTATATTGTTTTGATTTCTTCTGACTTTGAGTGTAGCTGATGATTGTTCTTCCAGAAACGCTTCGTGTGCACTAAATTAGATATCTACGTTTATATGACTTCGTTTTGTGTGCATGCAAATAAAGAAAAACAACCTATTGTGTTGCCATTTTGTACTAATTAAGAAAATAACTTATTTTTTGTGTGTGGGTGGGTGTAACAATTACAATGTACATGTAGTTTAAATTAAAATCATTTGATAATCGTGTGTTATGGTGTTTAACGCCACTTTCAACAATATTTCAGCTATATCGTGGCAGTGATAATCAACAGTTGGTTGAAACAAAAACATTTGTAACCAGAGAAGATATACCAGCTACAAATATGTTTATATTGGAATTGTTTTTCTCGTACATGCTCAAATATAAAGTCTTGTCTTAATTCCTAATATAAATGTCTGTCTCCGACAGAAGTTTCCGTTGATTTTGAAACATATTACTGAGTTGTACCGTGTAGACATCAGTCCTGTTCATGCTGTAATGAACATTCATTTCAATCCTAGAATATTGATCTGTAAGGAACACGTTAAGTGCTTCCCATATATATCAAAGGAAATGGCGAACCAAGTGGATTGTTTAGAAATAAAATACTTGCTCTTATTGACTGTACCTTCCTTTATAATGTATTATGGTTAGTTGTTTTAAACAATGACAAATTATAGTGCTTAGTAAATCGGTTTCTATGACAATTTTAGTAAATATAATTTGCATTCATTGAAAGGTTTGTCTGATTTTTTAAATTTTGTTTTGGTTCCAGCATATACAGTTTCAAAATGGTAAATAAAATATAATCAAAATCTGATGCTTTTGTGGATTGTTTCAAGTTATTATATAATTTGTTGTTATAAGGCTTATTTTTATTTAAAGGTAAAACAGCACAGGTCACTAAGGACAACTCACACTTCGGATATACAAAACAAAACGATTGAAAACGATTGGAACTTATAATACAAATATGAATGCACAGTACAAAAACAATAACAATTTGGATAAACAAAACAACAGTATTGAAACCTAAGATACAAATCTGAAAGAACAGTACCAAAACAATCACAATCCGGTTAGACAAAGCAATTTGAACATGGAACATAATAAACCAATTAAATGAAAAACAAAAGCAAAATTACCACACTGTCAGGACAAACTAAGACAATCTAGACAGACCAAACATTACAAGTTCAACATGGAAAATGACATTACAATAAGAGGGACAGGACAAACTAAGAAATCTAGACAGACCAAACATTGCAAGTTCAACATGGAACATGACATTACAATAAGAGGGACAGGACAAACTAAGACAATCTAGACAGACCAAACATTGCAAGTTCAACATGGAACATGACATTACAATAAGAGGAACAAGACAAATTAAGACAATTAAGGTAGACAAAATAAATTGTTTGTACACTTAATAAGGATGTACATAAAATGAAATTACAAAAATACCACAGTGTCGGAACAGTTCGAAATTCCAATAGAAAAATCGTAGAAGGAGATAAAGTTGATATATCACACAAATACATGACCACTCTCTTTCCTGTCTTGGTGCATGTGATATATATTTTTTTTTTATAAAATAGCTCCAGCGATATGATGATGTCCAATGTTGTATCAGTATTGATATTGTGTGTATATCTATCACAATCTTGGCAAATGACATGTCTTGTCCTTGTGTCCTTTTACTTTTGGCTATTGTATTGTCTGTATGGTCTTCAATTTACAGCTTCTGGTTACCCCTTTGGAATCTTCAAACATCACATACATTCACAACATTTCTGTTATTTTGCTGACATATTCATGAAACTTCTTCTATCATTTGGGGTCATTTATTAAATAGTGGTGTTTAATGCAACTCTCCACAGTATTTCAATTATATCGTTACGGTCAGTTTCATTGCCCATAGAGGAAATCTGAGTAAGCTTAGAAAATCATAGCAATTTTTACCACACCATTAAAACTTCCTGGTGTTAGCCTTGTACTGAACACGGGATACTAAACTCGTCAAGATCCTTAGTATCGTTCTTTTCTGGGAGTTCATGTTTTAAGAGTCTTTATTATTCTATTGTATATCGGTTTTATATTATTATTGTTTTTGTATCCGGTCGTCCTTTATAGAAAATCAGTTCTCAGTTTGCTCAATTGTATTTCAGATGTTTTGCTTGAGTGAGTGAGTGAGTGAGCAATTTTTCAGCTATATAATGGCGAGAACAAGTTAATTTTCAATAAGATGATGATCAGGTCCGGTTTTTTTTACCAACATGCTGAGTTGGATTTTTATAGTGCTAGCTCACTGAAACAACAGTCCGCGGATAGACATGTCGCCCCATTCGGACACATTATACTGATTCTGAGCCAACAAAGTCTTTGCTCTTTCTCCTTAATGCTGCGTGCTTAGCGGAGAAGCAGCAAATACCAATTTTATAGTCTTTGGTTTGATCCAACCGGGATTCGAATCCATGATCTACCGCACTCGAGGTGAGCACCTCGCCATTACGTCACCGATGCGGTTGATGGTTTGCTTGAATAATTATGAAACTGCCTCTATAATAGGAGTCAATCGATTAATTGTAAGTGTTTAACGACTCTTCAAGAGTATGTCAGCAGTTATTTAGATGTAATACTTATGTAGTAACCTCTATAATTGGAAGCGTTTGATGAATTATGGGTGCTGTACGCCACTTTCAACAATATATCAGTTATATCTTGACGTCAGTTTTATTGCCCATGAAGGAATCTGAAGTACCCTGCGAAAACCATACGGTTTTTACTACGTTACATATTGAACATATTAATTAGAGCTTCACAGTGTGTGCCACATCTTGAAGACCTGATGCTGACCATGTCAGAGTGCCGTGTCGGTACGTTCTGGGAGTTCATATTGTCCGATTTTTAATTCTTCAGTTTTATATCGGTTTGTACTGTAACTGTTGTGTTTTGTATCCTGATCACTCTTTGTTCGATAATCTCTTCTCGAGTTGATCAACAGTATTTCAGCAGATATTTTTGCAGGAATATTTATAACACGTCTTTTTTTATTGGAGCCATTCGATGAATATGTGGGTTTAACGACACTTTCAAAACAGTATTTCAGCCGTTATTTTGGTGTAATATTTAGGAAAAGGCCTCTATAACTGGAGTCATTCAATAAATTTTGAGTGTTTAACTCCGTTTTCAACAATATTTCAGCTATACCATTACGGTCAGTTGTATTGTGGATTATCCAGAGGAAGCCATTCGGTTTTTACCACGAGATGTATTGATTATATCATTAGAGCTTCACGGTGTGTGCCACACCTTGAATGGAAGGTGCTAACCCTATCATTTACCATTTGGAGTTCAAATTGTCCGTATTTTTATTGGTTTTTATTTCGGTTGTATAGTGTTTTCTATTTTTGTATCCGGGTCACTCTCTTCTCTCAAAAGTATTTCAGCAGTTATTTTCTGGAATATTTTCAATAATTGGAGCCATTCGATGAATCATGGTGCTTTAAAAAAAAGATTGAAGATACCAAAGGGCCAATGAAAAAGGACAAAATAATGTATAATGATATACAAGACACTACACAGAAAACTAGATTGAGCAACACGAACCCTACAAGATATTAAGGTTAGTTTTGCGGTGTTCGTAGATCATTGTTTGTCATGTCCTATTTACTGTGGCCATTGTATTATTTATCCTTCTTCGATTCCAGGATTCTGATTGCCCATTTGGTAACTTCAAAATTTCCTATAATTTGAGCCATTCGATAAATTATTATATTGATGTTTATAAAATATTAGAAATGTATCCCGATGGTCAGTTTTATTACCCATGGAGGAAACCGTAGTTCCCGGCGAAAACAAATATGATTTTTACCTCACCATACATTGAGTATATTAATTAGAATTTTAATCCTGTCAGACTACCTTTTGAAAGTTCATGCGAGCTTTTATTCTTTTTCTTTATTCCGTTTTTGTTTATGAAATCCCTCTTTTCTACTGAATCTAGCTGTTCAGTAAAACCAAAAATGTAAAAACAAATAATTGTTTTAGCATGGCTTAAAAACAAACAGTTAAAAAACCTTTAATTATCCCTAGTATTTGTTCAGGTGTTCATCGATGATAAGCATCACAAACATCACAATAAAAGAAAAAATACAAAATAGAAAAAATATATAAATAATTTATTTGCATACGAATATATCATGGTTTATAAAGATCCATTTGAGAGAAAAGTTCAGCTGCATGAAGATGTTTTATAGATAATCTGGTGTGAGATCTTTTATTTTGCCATATAAAACTTCTAGTTGTATAGTGCCTGTTGGGTCGTAGCTTTATTAGAAATCTGTAAGAAAAGGACAAATATTACATACAATACATATATCATATGTACAAGCCTCATTAACAGTCTTTATAGATTTTATCTAGACCAAAACCAACTAGTTCAAATATTTATAAAAAGTTATATTAAAACACAACTTGGTTCAATTAATTTCTATTTGCTAACGCTCTTAGCTACGATATCTTATGCAACGTTATATTGTTGTTTGTGTTTGTCTTTGTTTTCTGTTATTTTATTTTATTTTGCTTTGTTTTGTTTTTGTTTTCGTTGTTTTTTGCTTTGTTTTGTTATTGGTGATGAATCTTTTATAAGCTCATCAAAAATCAACAATTGCATAATGTCACAACCGCTGGAACTTTTATGATGTCCCAGCAGCTGACCCGAGCTTATCAAACACTCACCTCTTGACGTCACTTCCGATTTTGTTATCAGGCTTCTCACAACAAACAATTCTGCTTGAAAACCTTTTAAAAACCGGCGAAATAAAAGCATTGTTAGACCTTTTTGTCATAGATATTGCAAGATATCAACCGTAAGCGGAAATATGATTGTTTTACTGAGCGAGTGGAAGTCCCTTTATTGCAGAACTTATAATATTATCAATTGCCAACAACTATTTTTTGCATTAGTAATTGAAGATCATGGTATTTCTGTAAAACAAATTTAAAACGATATAAAAAAAAAACGTTTTCGATGCATTTCTACAACATACAACTCATGCACTAAGATGGAAGAAATCAACGATATACAACTGAATATTATTTCTGATAAAATATCAACAATGAAACACCAAAGGGCATGCGCAAAGCAATTACCGAATTTCTTTTGACGCTATGCTCCATTACTATTGGAATCTCTCACTTCTGCGATAATCTTTTGATTCTCTCTGTATTTTCCAGAAAGTGAGGAAAAATCTGGACATGTATTCTTCTTAAATATAATAGATCTAACCACTAGTATAATTTTTCTCACCTTTGCATTAAAGTAATTGGCCTTTCATCTTTTGCTCTTGGCAATCTCTCAGGTCAAAACCTAAAAGCATTCAAAATGTTCACTGTTAATGGACATTGGACATTTACAGCTTCTAATTATATATTATATATTAATTGGTTCATTAAGGAATTTGCTTATCATTTCAATCGTTTAAATTAGTATATAAAATTAGTGTCATGTGATTTGTAAACAAGCATTACAACACACCACGTGCTCAGAACATTTTGAATGCTTTTAGGTTTTGACCTGAGAGATTGCCAAGAGCTGACAGCTACCGTGTTATAAGCAGGAAGGAATGTGGGATGTTGTCACCAGTATGTTACGTAGATTGAGATTCTTATTTTCATGTACCAAACTTACCATTTGAAAAAAGTTTTAAGGCTTTCAAATAATATTATGTTAAAGTTAGCATTCTTTTTCGATTGGGGTGGTCGGCAAAGTCAGAATTTGAAGTAGCCATGAACGTAACTTTCCTACTTTCCGGCAATTGTCGCAATTTGAGACAACACCCAGATGAACGAACACCTTCACGGTTACTGTTACATTGTATATCAATATCTCAATACCGGTTTCTATATACATATGTAGTCCCGTTTCTCTTTTTTAAATAGTAGATGATTAAAACTTGAGAAATACAATACTAAGGCGCTACAAAAGAGACAAGGTTCTCCATAACTGATTGCCACCAATAAAATACAAAGATCAAAAAGTACAAAAGTATATATATATACTGTACATTAATAATGACTGCATTTGCCTCGGTCATGACGTGTTTTCACACGACACTTCATAAGCCATTGAAATGTTATAAATATCGTAATCGTGTAAAGAAAAAAGTATAAATATTGACGAATATGAAAACTATCTTTCTTCATTTAAGATACAAATATTATGCCAAAACAAATATACAGTTAATTATTAATATAATACGTGACATATATTTGTATCTTTATTTCCAAACTAATAATAAACATACCTATGATAAAACCGCATTTTCCCTGACAACAATGAATTTACTGACGTTCATTCCTGACGACCATCTTGGAACCGGCCCCGTTGTTGTCTTTGGATATTTTACAAGGCACAAAAAGTGGTCATTGACTTAATGGGCTAGACGACATTCTAGATTCGTGATTGTAGTCAGAGTCAGAAAACTGTGTGTTGTTGTCATAATCAGGATGACCCCAAACGTAGCCATCATTGTATCCGGAGTTATTCTGGTGATAAGATGACGTACTGTCAGAATCAATGTTGTCAAAGGAATTCATCTGAAAACGAGGCAAGTAAGTAGTCATTATATAATGTAGTTATAAAATTTGTTTTACTTTTAACTCATACGTCTACGAAGGTGTACAATAATGTAACAGAACGGTAAAAATAGTTTTAGTGCGTGCAAGAAAAATGCATTTAAAATTACTAAATATTGCACATACCGAACATGCACATCAGTATATAAGCGCACTGTGTGTGTATTTGCATAATTTCTCTTGTGTTTTGTATGTATATATATATATATATAATTTCATGTGAAATTTGTACAGTGTATTAGTTGGTGTTAGTAGTTCTTTCTTTCTTTCTTTTTTTTTCTTCTCTTTTTGAATTTTCTTTCTTCAATGGTTATTAATTTTTTATGCTTTTCAGAGCACAGAATTCGAAATAAAATTACTCTATCTTATATATCTTATACGTTTTCAATATAATTTTTCTCATATCTTTAATAAATCAAATATTATCTTATCTTATAGAAAATGTTTTCTCAATTCAAGGTTTTCGTTTATTTAACTGTAAAATCACTCTATAATAAAACTCACTAGTTGTTGCAGCGGTGGCTGTTCCATCTCATTTTTAATTTGGTATGAATTAAAGGACTGCCAAGACGATTGTTGATAGCTGTGGACCTCTACTGGATTCATTTGCATTGGACTTTCATGTCTTACAGGACTTGAGGCAACCATTGGTACTCCTTGTAATGGTGGACATAATCTGCTCACATTCTGAAATAATGGATTGGGAGGTATTGAAGATATGTACGATATGGTATTTTCTAATATTTTGTATGCTACAATAAGCCCTGAAAGGACAGAAAAATCAATAAACTAAGAAAGTTCATACATATAGTCAATTTAACTTCTTCGTGTTTGTATATAGCAATGTTGGATGGAATGTTTACCTCAACATAAGTGATTAAAGGTATATAGGACTACCTCAGTCCAGTAATGTAAAAGTCTTTGAAAATATAAAAAATTTAATAACTATGAATTAAATATTGCAATAACTATTCAATTTACGGGGGAAAAAAACGATATTATTCATAAATCAATAAATTTGTTCATTCTTGATTTAAATGAGAAAACACATCAATATGAAAAATTTAAGATTGACAAAATATGATAATTGTTTTACAATCTAAAAGTCAAATTTAATACCAAAAATGTGTATTCCTTCAGAAAAAAAAGGATATTTTAAGGAAATTGAGTTTTTGCAAAATTTATTAATTTCTCTATAACAAGAAGATATCAAGTACTATGTTGGAAATATTTCTTTGCTACTACACGTACATATTGAAATTTATACATCTTTCATTTATATGTAAAATATTAATACTGTTTTGCTTTAAAAAAACCCAATAAATTTCCCGAAAGCGTGGTATTTTTTGTTTTTCATTTTATTTCTCTCTGAATTTAGAAAGTATTAACCCTGTCGTTCAGAAGACTAGGAAATGGGCACTATTCCTTTGAATTAAAACACAATGATAAAATACCTTTTCTTGTTGCTGTTGTTGTATTTGTTTGGTCAGGATACTCCTTTTGTTGTCTTTACATCTTTTGTTCTGGAACCAAACTCTTATGACCCGGGGGCTTAGGTTTGTCATTTCTACAAGTTGTTCCTTCATCAGAGCATCAGGACGTGGATTCGCATTGTACCAGGTACATAAAGTATGTAGTTGTTTCTCGTTCAGAACTGTCCGACCACGTGTTGGTTTTTGGTCAGACTTCCGTCGTGATTCGCCATTTTTCAATTTGTCTTTACCACCTGAAATAGTAACAAGGCAGGATATGTATGGGAACTAGATCTAAAAAAAAGCATTGGACAATCATGTTATGGTGCATAGATGATTCTAACAAATAATCATTTGAAATTATGAAAAGAAAGCTTACATAGTGATGGTCAACAATTCCATAAATGTCCAATGGACGACCAAAAACAACTTGGAGATGGAGTGTAGAAACAGAAAGAGACAAATTAGGGATGAACAGCTGGGCAAAGACAGTAGACAAAGACAAGAAACAGAAAGAGACAAACTAGGGATGAACAGCTGGGCAAAGACAGTAGCC
>JYMV01007374.1_pt1 | contig 10401 bp, 6 predicted proteins | sample 338911 | NCBI WGS metagenome assembly JYMV01 (sample SAMN03354496, study PRJNA234377) | hydrothermal vent metagenome | biome: Deep sea; feature: Hydrothermal plumes at the Eastern Lau Spreading Center, Western Pacific Ocean; material: Seawater | place: Tonga | collected 2009 | depth 2000 m m
ACGGTGTCTCTGGTTTGTCCCTTTTTGATTATCCCTTCGGTATTCTCTAACGTTTATTTACAGTTTCTATGGTTTGTCCATTTTTGATTATCCCTTCGGTATTCTCTAACGTTTATTTACAGTTTCTCTGGTTTCTCCATTTTTTATTGTCCCCTCGGTATTCTCTAACGTTTATTTACAGTTTCTCTGGTTTGTCCATTTTTGATTGTCCCTTCGGTATTCTCTAAGGTTTATTTACAGTTTCTCTGGTTTGTCTATTTTTGATTGTCCCTTCGGTATTCTCTAACGTTTATTTACAGTTTCTCTAGTTTGTCCATTTGTGATTGTCCCTACTTAGTTGGATTTGCATAGTGCTAGTTCACTGAAACAACAGTCCATTGATAGACATGTTGCATCATTCGGACAGACACATTATCCTGGTTCCGATCCAACAGGTCATTTCTCTTTTTCCTTAATGCTGCGTGCTAAGCTAAGCTAAGTTAAGTAACAAAAACAAATTTTACAGTCTTTGGTTTGACCCGACCGGAACTCGAACCCACGATATTGCCGCACTCGAAGCGAGCACACTAACAATTGCACCACCCGATGCGGTTCAACTGAAATTTGCATCAGTATTCATGTTGAAACAGTGTGAAGTTAATCTGCATTTCTAGCGGGTCACAAATTCTAGCCAGCAATTCACCAATCATGTACTCAATGGGGGCTGATTGTACGAACATGCATTTAAATATTTTGGAAACTCTACAAAAATATTTAAAGAAAAAGATAAACAAAACAGAAACCAAAAATGTCGACGTTTTTAGAATCAGTGTGTTTTTCTTGTAATCAAACAATGGGGTTTAAAATAATGTATGACAAGAATCGCATTACTAAATAAGATATGATAATATGTGTTTGACATACATATAAAGGAAGTATTACTTAGGTAAGAAAATCACAGTTGATCATCCATAAATAGATCTGATTTAAGATTGTGATAATATTTAAGGTGTATATTATATATCACGGTTTAACAATTGATATTTCTATTTAACAACATATTTCTTTTAGCTATACAAAATATCCTCTATTTATTTTTTACGAAGTATGGTTTATTTCTAATGATCTTGTAGGTGTCTAGGTTAATATAATATAAAAATCTGTTCATGCCACGATATAGCTGAAATACTGCTAATGTTGACGTTCAACACCAATCAATCAATCAATCAACCAATATTTCTACGAGGTCCAAATATCTACAAATTATAAGAAAATGAAAAATATACTAAAATTCTTTGTCCTGTCCGTATGTTGTTTTTGCTATGACGGGTGTCATTTTCCTCCTCGGAAGGAAAACCGGAAATGTGCAAAAGGTGTGAAATAATACATGTATGGAAAACTTATAAACCACAGATATACATGTAGCTGTAGTTTTTTTTCGATTTTTTATTTTATATATTAATAAAAAAAAATGTTGCCCAATATAAGATCTAAACTTTGATTTAGAAAACCATAAAGATATATTGCAGTTGAATTGTTTCACAATATCATACGTAAATAGCCTAGAACGAAGGAAATACGTCGCTGTTTGATTTTCTTCCATCCAGGAAAGAATTCAATGTTGACCCACCCAATGCTAAGCATTCCAATTATTTTCACTAATTACGACATTATAACAGAATGTTTGTTCAGAACATTTTGTTAGTATAAAACATCGAATATTGGCAACTTTTAATATAAACAAAAAATTCAATTCTGACAGCCTGTGTGCCTTTAAATTAATTTTATTTTGAATATTTATTTTATGTTATTATATAATTGAAAGTATGTCAAGCATTTCCATATACAATGAATAATTTTCTAAATATCTATTGTTAGTGTTTTTTCTTGCTGTCATTAATTCATGTGTATATTTTATAAGGAGAGAACTTCATATAAATTGGAATAACTTGCTGTCCAATCCTATTGTTTATGTACAATAAAATATTATTAATCTAATAAGAATATGTTTCATAGCGTGATAATTACAATCTAATTATAGCTTCTGTACCAAGTATTGCAAAAAGTTCCCAAATGAATATTGAAAAATAAAACTTCCCTGTCATTGTCAGTGTCAACATACATTGAGGACATTTTGCAATACTTGGTACAGAAGCTTTTCACAAAAGATTTGTTTTGCATCTTACAATAATGTTTTTAAATGAATGTTGAAACATAAAACTTCCGTATCATTGTCAGTGTCAACATACATTAAGAAAAGTATTGTAAGACGCAAAAAAAATATTTTGTGAAAAGTTGAGATAAAGTTTTTGATAAAACGGACAACTACGTACCATCGTGACATTATCGTTTTAACCTAATTAAATATAGACACCAATAACTTATTCTAAGGGGCCATCGTGGTCGTGATGGTATGGTAGTTGGTTTAACAACTACCTGTGAAATCAGTGCCTAATAACACTAACGTTATGAGTTCGAACCCCGTTCATGGCAAGGTGTACTCGATACAGCATTATGTGATAAATTGTCAGTGACTTGCGACAGGTCGGTGGTTTTCTCCGGGTATTCCGGTTTACTCCATCAATAAAACTGACCGCCACGACTTAACTGAAATATTTTTGAAAGTGGCGTTAAGCACCATAAACCAACCAACCATTCTGATGTTAATTATTGGAATTGAAACGTTGATATTAAACTTAGTGCACACGATGCGTGTCTGACAAATTCGAGTTAGTGATGTATGAAGAACAACAATAAAATTGTAGCCCCCTCCCCCTTTTTAAACTTTTGCCTAGTACCAGGTAGATGTTATTTTATCTTCAATAATTGCATGACCGCATCATTTCACTAGAAGGCTAGGTTAGGACTATAAAACAAGTTTAACCCCGTCGCTTTTTGTCTTTTTTTTTAATTGAAGTACCTGTTCGAAGACAGGAAAGTGAGCGGTAATGTATTTCATTCTCAGAGGGCATCGATTTTTGCTCCGTTTCGACGATACACTCAATAAATTTTAGAACTGTTTTGACGATGTGGTACTTGTTTCATTTTAGAATAAATGGTACGTGTGTACACATATTTTAAAATAGCCAAATATTGAATCGCAACATTTAAAGCACATGCATTTCTTAAATATGACAATATTTTGGCATTCAGAACGTTTAAAGGAACAATTGTTTAGAGAACAATTTTAAGGTATGACAAAAAAAAACATCGTATAAGAAAAACACTATTTCTTTTGCGCTATGGAACAATTATGAGCATAGTTTTGAGTTGTGAAATACATTGGATATATCGGCGTTGAAGAGGAGATACATGGTCAAATAAAAAGCATAATAAAACAAAATAACAAATAAAAGCATACTAAAAGCGTAGATATCCAATTTAGTGCACACGATGTGTTGCATTAGCCATACTTATATACATTAAATTGGAAAGCCAAATAATTTGAAAGTCTATTGGAGCAAATAAACCAAAAGGCATATTAATCAGGCTAGCCACACTCGGCTACGATTACATGTGCCAGATGGAGACTGATCTTAGTTTTATTAAATTCCATCATTGCATAGCTGTATAGGTCATCTTAGCACAATGTGTGGTTTATTTTGTTTATAGATTAAACAAAACATAGAGTTCTCACTAACCAAGTTGACTGAGGTAGTACAGCAAACACAGTCAGAAGTATTGATACAAGAAAAACGTTTTACAAATGAGGCAACATTACCTATGTGTTGTCAATTAAGCCAAGAATATTTGACCTATGACCCCAAATTTAGACACGAGGTAAGTGTTTCACATGATGGTTAAGGTTAAGGTGTTTAACACCAATTTCAACGATATTATATTTACATGTATATCGTGGCGGTCAGGTTTATTGGTGGCAGAAACCGGAGTACCCAGAGAAAACCACCGACTTGTCAAAATTCACTGACGAACTTTATCACATGTTGTTGTCTCAATTACTCCTCATAGTTGTTTTATTATACACACAGTATTATTGATTAATTGTCGTTGAACATCAAGTAAGCAGTATTTTTGTCATATTATTGACGAGTTGTTGGTAAATAATAAAATATGTGGAACTCGAATTTTACAAAATGTAATTAGGGACAAAAAGAATAAGGGTGCACAAGTTTTATTTCAACAACCAACCAACCGCCACTCTTATTGAGATTAGTTTGAGGGTCCCAAAGGGATTTAATCAGAATTCGCAAATCGAAGAAAAACAGAAAAAACAATGGCTAGATGAAAAACAACAGACAGATAAACAATGGTTCACAAAGTACTACAAGAAAGATTTAACAACATGAACAACACTAAAAACCATAGATTAACTCAGAAAGGTAAACAGTTCCTGCTCCACTAGTGGCTCCCGCCGAATTATTCATGGGAACAATTCATTGATTAGCCATATCAATGGGATAACAAAGGACAGATTGTGATTACTATGATGAACAGAACATATATTAGTGGTCATCTATGACACGGCTATTGTGTAGTGGTTAACCTAGTCATGACCAGAACCTCACAATAGAGCACCGAATTGTTGATCATTAAGAGCTGTTTCAAGTTTCCATGCAAATTCAGATCGTAGTGTGGCATGTTTTAAATTATGTTTCTAGGCTGTCGTGGTCGTGGTCATGTGGTAGTTGTATTTACAACTATCCATGGAATCAGAATCATGGCGAAGTGTACTCGATACAACATTACTTGATAAAGTTTGTCAGTGACTTGCGGCAGGGCGATGGTTTTTTCCGTGTATTCCGGTTTCCTCCACCGATAAAACTGACCGCCATGATATAACTGAAATACACGATCAGTGACTTTTCTTACGTGATACAGACAATTCAATAAAAAGTGGCGTTGTTAAGCTAGTTTTATGATAATGTTATCTAAATTATCTAAATCGATTCATGATGATGACTGTAAAGACTTCAAAATACCGTAATTAGCACGAGCTCTTGTGTAAGCAGTTTACTCGTCAGAACAAAATCCAGATTGGATGCACAGGCTCGGAATTATCACATTATAATATGTTTGAAATCACATTTGTTTAAAATCACAATTATCTCACTGCTATTTAAAAAAAATAATGTATTTCGTAAGATGTCAATTGATATCTATGCAATTCTATTTAAGCTCTATTTGAACAACCATCACTTGGAATTGGCGTTAAGCAAAAATCACTTACTCTCTCATACAATATAATGATTAATAATGTAATTTTCGTAGAAAAATAAGAGTAGAAATTTTCATATTTCCAAAACTGATTGTTTGTTTCAATTTTACTATTGATGTTAAACATATGAATATTGTAGGTGAATTTTACTACAGCATGTATCACAAAGGCCCCAATCACAAGTACCACTGTGTCGTTTCCACCGAGGGAATTAGCAGAGAAAATGAAAGTTAATTACAACAACAATAAGAATGTTTTGTGGCAACATTACGGTACAAAAGATGGCACGTCAATTATATATCCTGCAACACGTTGGACAGGCTGTAACAGTTACGACCCAAGACTAAGGTGCTTTAAAGTATATTTTTAATATTTATCATGCTTTATGCTTTCTTATATTACGAAATATTGAACAAGCAGTGCATCGTTTATTTAGTCATAATACATGCAGAAATAAAGAGCACCACAAAACTGCAAGCTAACAGCTTTTTCACAATCAATTTCGGGTATGAATTATGCTCACTACTGTGACTGCAATGTAGAGCAGCACAAAAAAAGCTTTGTTTATTAAAACGTAGATATCAAATTTAGCGCGCACGACGCGTTTCTGTGATAAGGTACCTCACAATTGAAAGATTGGAGAGCCAAATAATTTAAATGTGTTTGGGAAGGGACTAATCAGGATAGCCACAATCGGCAACGGTCACGTATGCCTGAGGGAGGAGAACCTTAGCTATAGTTACATTATCTAGAAACTGTAAATTTCAATAATAAATAATAATTGTAAATTTACTTCAGTTCGTGTCTTATTAAGTGTAAAGCTGGTTAATATCTAATGTTCCGATATCCTTTCTTACTAATAGAAAATACAACTTGAGATGATGCTGTTTGTTGTTCTCTATAATTACAGCAATATAATGTCTGGCTCCATTGAGAACTTTGAGTCAATCAACACGTTAATGCATGAAACATTATCATGTTATTTATCATCATATATATGTACTGACTATAGCAGATGATCCACAAATTAATTTATCCAATTCAGCCTCAAACAACGAAAATGTGAATCCACGAATTTACGCGGATTCTGGTTGCCCCTTTGGTATCTTCAAACTCTTGTTAAATCAAGACGAGTTTGAAGATACCAAAGGGGCAATCAGAATCCGTATATCGAAGAAGAACAGACAATGCAATGACCAAAAGAACAAGTACAAATGGACAAACAACGATTTATAAAACATACACATAAAACTAATGATCGAGTCACACGAACCCCACTAAAAACCAGGGGTGAACTCAAGTGCTCCGGAAAGGTAATCAGTTCCTGCTTCACTAGTGGCACCCGTCAATTTATGGTATATTTGAATGCAATGATTGATACCTTAATCTTTCACAGATCGGAATTTGCAGCAACAGCATCCCCTAGGTACAAAGATGTTGTCATAGTGATAGATTCAAGTTCATCCATGAAAAGACCATCACTTGTCGCGGATAAAAGTAAATTTGTCCTAGCTAAGGAGGCTGCTCGGTATGTGATACAGACTCTCAACCCAAACGATAGGGTATGTTTGTTATTCATAGTGATTGTCGTTTTTTATAGAAGTTCATAGCCAATGTTTTTATTATGACCAGACTTGATAAAGGTCATTCCGGAAACGTGTTGTGCGCACTAAATTGTATATCTAGAGGAGCTTAAATATACCAAAGGAGTAATCAGAATCCGCAAACCAAAGAAGGACAGCCAACAGAATAGCCAAAAGAAAATGAACAAAAGGACAAACAACGATCTACAAAACACTACACAAAAGAACTAAAGATCCAGTAGCACGAACCCCATTAAAAACCGGAAGTGAACACAGTTTCCCGGAAGGGTAAACAGTTCCAGTAGTATTGCGTCAGTTACAAATCCGCTGATAAGTAATGAATGAGGAAAGGACAGGGAAGTGGTTACGACAATCAATTGGAACATATCCGTGGTCATTTGTGACTCAGATATTCCGTAGTTGTAAACTAAATCATGGTGCCGACCGCAAAGCTTTCGAAGTGATGACTTAAACTACGTTATCCTTCTTATTACCACATGCATTATATATTATTGTCATTGATGTGGTCTTAATGAAGTCTTAATGTGTGTGATCTTGGTGATGTCACCCTTCTGACAACTCCACCTATGAAGTAATATCAGATTTTTGTAATAGCCAAATGGATAACTTTAAATCCTTATGAACGATGATAACAGCGGATTGAGAATCAGGTAGTAGGAATGTACACAAGACAAAGATGGCTAAGATATTATATTTTGCTACCATTAACGGAATCACCAGAAACAGTACATTCAGCATGAACCCAATTATAACCAATGGAAGGTGTTGTAGGAAATAAAACTAGTTATATCAAAAAAACCTTGTTATTGAAATAGATGTACCAAGACATGAGAGTGTATGTTCATGTACATATATCTGTGTTCGGGTATCAATGGTACCTCTGTTTTTACAACACGTTGATTGGATTGTAGGACAGTCTAGAGGGTGTTGTATTAACTTGTATGACTTTGAAGTCTCTTAATACAGTTATCCCGTTTAAAGCTATTGTTTTATTTTCCTTTAAATTCTGCCGTCAATAATCATCCCTATATCTAATTAGTGTGTCATTTTCAATATATTGTTTTTATTTATTTTATTAAAGATTGCTGCTCTATCTTTCAACAATGACGTCAACATTCCATCGGATTGCTACAGTAATATGTTATCATTTGCGACTGCTCAAAACATCGCAAAAATAAAAGAATTTGTTAGTTTGATACAAGATTCTACATCAACAACACGTAACTTTGAAAAAGCATTGAAAGCAGCATTTTCTTACTTTGAAACCTCAAACAAGATGAATGATACAAATAGAGGTATGCATTAAAACTGAATATGTTGTGTCCACTCTAATCTTGCTGATCGTCGGTTAATACACGACTGATCGCACTCCAATACTCTCCACCCATCACGCATGGGTCAACTAAAAGAAAATGATATTTATTCGGATCTGATTGTCTCCGTTAAGTTTTCATGACGACAGTAATTTGCACCACAAAATTATTGTATCCTACTTTTATTTTTTATTGAGAGAACACGATATGGAAGTACATGTATATGTGATGGCTTAGGACAGGAACATTGGAGCGGCGGCGTTAAGATCAAATTGTGTTCTGTGATTATTAAAATATTTTATTCTTAGGTATAGCAATACAATTACCGGCAAAATGTGCATGTAAATAACCAACATATTCGACCAAGATGATTAGATAATATAGCGCATGTGCATGAAAGTACAAAATGGAGGAAAAACGGAAGCTTAACGATATTATTTGTTCTGTCTTGACTTAACTATTTTTGTTCTTCAGAACAAGTAATTTTATTCATAAGCGACGGAACATTCACACAAGGTCAAGATCCTAGAACAGTAATACGAGATGAGAATATGAAGCTACAGAATAGAGTGGTAATTTTTACCTACCTTTTTGGACCCGGTAAGTAAAATTATTAGAGTGAGTGAGTGATTGTTGTTTAATACCAAATCAGCAACTATATCATGGCGAGAACAAGTTAATTTTCGATGAGATGATGATGAGGTTCGCTTTGTTCTAGACCAACATGCTGAAAATCATTAGATTACATTTGTAGATTTAAATGAATTAATAAAGCAGCTGTTATCCGAAGTTTTTTTTTGCGAGCTTTATTTGTTTATTATATACTCTGCATTGGTAAGAAGCGTTTGAAGATACCAAAAGGGGTAATCAGAAACTGTGAATCGAAGAAGGACAGACAACACAATAGCCAAATGAAAATGGAAAAGATCGAGCAAGTAAAAGCCTAATGTTGTTGTTTATTATTAGGATACTGATGTCCACAAATAAATCTGAGTTTTGTTTCGTGTGACAACACATTTTTTGGTTAGGAGTAAAGCATATTACTCCTCCCTCAATAGTTAATGATCCATCCCTAAGTTTTTTCCTTTCATAATGTAAAGTAAACATATGGCCCGTTTTGCTTAATTTATGACTGACAAGTCGAAAATTCGTCTACTTCGAACTAAATCGATATTTGAGTATGAAAAGTGATTGTTGTTTAACATCAACTCAACATATTTTCAGCTATATCATTTTGAGAACACGTTAATTTTCAATGAGATGATGAGGAGGTCTGCTTTACTCTAGGTCAACACGCTTAATTTGGATTTTTATGGTGGTAGCTCACTGAAACAACAATCCGTAGATAAACACGTCGCCCCAATCGGATACACCCTGATTTCCAGCCAACCAGTATTTGTTCTTTCACCTTAATGCTACGTGCTGAGGGAGAAGAAACAAATACCAATTTCATAGTCTTTGGTTTGACGCGATCAAGGCTCGAACCCATGATCTACCACACTCAAGGCGAGCACGCTGGCCATTTATGAAAAAAAGTTGATGGTAACTGTATATGAATTATTGTCATAAAAATGAAATTATAAAAGATTGACACAATTTGCATTAATGCTATTTTTGGTATCTACTTTAGGGGTATTGAGTGATGTCAAGACTTTATTCCGTGATATAGCGGCACAAGTGCAATCAAATTCCTCATATGGAACAATTAGGGTACATGTATATAATTATTCTTACGATTTTTTTTTTCATTTACGTCATATTTTCCATGTTAAATACAGATTAGTTATTGAAAATATTTGTTCATCGTGACCTTTTACTGGATAAATGATAAATTTGAAAGAATGGATTTTGGGGTCATGGTCACGGGTAAAATTACTCTTACAAAGTATATGTGTTTCGGCATATGCAGGGTTAGGGTTATGGTGCTTAACGCCACTATCGACAATATTTAAGTTATATCGTGGCTGTCAGTTTTATCGGTGGAGGAAACCGGACAAACATTCATCGCATATTGTTGTATCGAGTACACATCGCCTGAGCGGGATTCGAACTCACAACATTAGTGGGGATAGGCACTGATTGCATATAGGTATTTATTAATTCAACTACCATACGATCACAACCATAACGACCCTCGTCATATTCATACGCCCAATTGCGTTCATACATATTTCAGGGAACGTGATTTGACTTATTATTAGTTTGTCAGGAATGAAATGTGCCGGTGTCATAGAGTACACCTTCCCCCATAGTAGATTAACCCCCCGGAAGATTTACTATATAGTAAACCTTCCCCCATGGGGGAACGTTTACTATATAGTATTTATTC
>JYMV01050161.1_pt1 | contig 10401 bp, 9 predicted proteins | sample 338911 | NCBI WGS metagenome assembly JYMV01 (sample SAMN03354496, study PRJNA234377) | hydrothermal vent metagenome | biome: Deep sea; feature: Hydrothermal plumes at the Eastern Lau Spreading Center, Western Pacific Ocean; material: Seawater | place: Tonga | collected 2009 | depth 2000 m m
TTCCTGCCATAATGGATACTCATTCTCATCAATTATCTTTTGCACCCCGATTGACAAATATTGAGAATTTTCTTCCAAAATATTATAAGATTCTCCAGTGAGCAACTTTAATGTTTCAATTCCGGCAGTGACAGCTACAGGATTACCACTTAACGTTCCAGCCTGATAAACCGGACCGCTGGGAGCAACCTGTTCCATAAATTCTTTCTTACCCCCATAAGCGCCAATTGGCAATCCACCACCAATGACCTTTCCAAATGTGAATAAATCGGGGATAACATTATATAGTTCAGCTGCACCTCCCCTGGCTACGCGGAAGCCCGTCATGACCTCATCAAAAATAAGGAGCGTTCCTTCCCTATTGCACAGGTTTTTTAAGTCATTCAGAAAATCATTTTGAGGCGGAATACAGCCGGTATTTCCGTTTACAGGCTCTACAATGACCGCTGCTATTTCTTTTGAATATTTAGCAAAGAGTTCCGATACCGATTCAATTTCATTAAATTGAGCAATTAAGGTATCATTAGCAGTCCCCTTGGTAACTCCAGGGGAATTGGGCTCTCCCAGTGTGAGGGCGCCAGATCCGGCGGCGATCAGGAATGAATCTCCGTGCCCATGATAGCAGCCATCAAATTTAATAATCTTATCTCTACCTGTTGCACCTCTGGCCAGACGGATAGCGCTCATGGTTGCTTCCGTCCCGCTGTTCACCAAGCGCAGCATCTCACATCCTGGAACCCGATCAACTATCATTTCAGCAAGGGTAATTTCCTTTTTCGTTGGAGCACCAAAACTGGTACCATTTTCCGCAGTCTCCTGGATAGCCTTTATGACATCAGGATGGGTATGGCCTAAGATCATAGGTCCCCAGCTGCCAATATAATCAATGTACTTATTTCCGTCTTCATCCCATATAAATGCACCTTTGGCTTTTTTAATAAATGGCGGCGTGCCCCCTACAGATTTAAAAGCCCGAACAGGAGAATTGACTCCACCGGGAATTATTTGTTTGGCCCTATTAAATAATTGTTCCGATCGTGAATCAGTCATTTTTCATTAATGTAGCTGCTTCTTTAGCAAAATAGGTAATAATGATATCCGCTCCAGCCCTTTTCATGGAAAGCAGCATTTCCATCATGGCGGAATCATGATCAATCCAACCCTTTTCAGCAGCAGCTTTCAGCATGCTGTACTCTCCACTGACGTTATAACAGGCAACCGGTAAATTGGAGATATCCTTTACATGGCTGATTACATCTAAATATGCCAGAGCTGGTTTAACCATGATGATGTCAGCTCCTTCTAAAATATCTAATTCAACCTCTTTCAGGGCTTCCCGGATATTTGCGGGATCCATTTGATAAGATTTCCTATCACCAAACTGAGGAGTTGATTCTACGGCATCCCGAAAGGGCCCGTAAAATGCGGACCCATATTTCACAGCATAACTCATAATAGGGATATGGTCAAATCCGCCAGAGTCTAATGCAAATCTGATTTCTCCCACCATGCCATCCATCATACCGGATGGGGCCACCATATCCGCTCCTGCCTCAACATGAGAAAGAGCTTGTTGCCCTAGTAAAGACAAAGTTGAATCATTATGGACATCCTTATTCTCAATCACCCCGCAATGACCATGATCCGTATATTCGCAGAAGCAGACATCTGTAATTATAAAAAGGTCAGGATATTCTTGTTTGAGCTTTTTAAGGGATTGTTGGATTATTCCATTTGATTTATAGGAATCAGTCCCGACACTGTCCTTTTCAGCAGGGATTCCAAATAAAATAATCTTATCTATTCCGGCAGCCAGAAGCTCATCAATTTCTTCATTCACCCGATCTATTGACCACTGATAAACACCGGGCATGGATGGAATGGAATTCTTCTTATTTTTACCAGAAATAATAAAGATCGGCGCTATAAAATCGTCTGTATGCAGGTGAGTTTCACGCACCAATCTGCGCAGTACATCAGTCCGGCGTAACCGTCTCGGGCGAATCACTAAGTCTCTCTTTTCAAGCTTCATTTTTTAATTAATATTGTTAGTAGATATAATTTGATCTGCTGTCTGCAATGCATGTAAAATGGTATCTGCAACGGAAATGCCTTCCCGATAATTGCCTGTAAAATACAAGCCTATATTATCCTTTTCCAAACGTTGAAATTTAGATTTTATTTCTCCGTATCCCACATTATACTGGGGGATGGCTTTTTTCCATTGTTTATGAAATACAAAAGTCGGAGAACCGGTAATGCCCAATAGAATTCCCAAGTCTTGCATAGCAATCTCCAATCGTTTTTCCTCCGTCTCCAAAGCCAATTCCGGCTGCCTTACTCCCCCAATAAAAACAGTTAATGAAACATGGTTTTCCGGAGCTCTGCCAGGGAAAAGACTGGAGTTAAATAGTGCCCCTAAAATCTGAAGGTTTTCCACCCCAGGAACGAGTAGCCCAAATCCATTTAAACCATGTTGAACCTGATCTTGATGATACCCCAGTGTTATTACGGAAACTGGTGGATACTCAATCTCATTTCCGAATGATAAGTCTAATTCCTTATTATTAATTATTTTACAATTAGCAAGCTGATGTCCAGTGCCTGCATAAATAAGATTCTCTGCTGTGAGTGTTTTAGATTCATTATTTTGTTGAAATTCAACTTGCCAGCCATTTTCTACCTTCTGCCCATGTTTCACTATTGCATTAAACTGAATTGGAGTTTTTAATTTTGATGCTAAAGTTTCCGGTAGTTCTTTCAGTCCCTTTCTAAATGAAAACATTTTTGCCTTATTTCGGGGAATCTCTTCATTTTGAGCCGGGAGTTTTGCTTTTTTAACCTGCCCTTTAATGAGGCTGCCGTAATCCTGTTCAAGTTGGTAGAGTTTTGGCAGGGCATGCCGTACGCTGAGTTTATGAGGGTCTCCAGCATAAACACCAGCCACAAATGGATTTACAGCATAATCCAGAAAATTCTGCCCCAGCCGCCGCAATACGAATTCCGATAACGATTCCTCATAATTATTCTGCCATTTGGGAATAAATGGTTCTCGTATCAAATTTAATTTAGATTTCCAGTTAAATAAAGGGGAGGTGAAAAATCCAGTTGGTGACAAGGGTAATGGAACGAGGGTCTTATCTTTTACTATAAATCTGCTGGATGAAACTGAACCGGGGTAAATCTTTTCTTCATCTAATCCCAGTTCAGTTATTAGATTTTTGATTTTAGCATGGGTTTCCAGAATCGTATTGGGACCATATTCAGCTAACCACCTATTCTCCGAATGGGTATACATGGCACCTCCTACCCTTTCAGATCCCTCAAGAACCGTCACTGAGTAACCAGCATTTTGAAGTTTATGGGCTGCAGTTAGCCCTGAAATCCCGCTGCCGATTATTATAGCAGAGGAAGATTCTATTGACAATTTTCCAGAACCAGTTCTTTCAAGCAGTCGATAAAAAGGGGGTGAGTCTGAACGGTATTTACCCGAATAAATTGATTAAAGCCTAATTCTTCAGCAACTTTCCGATATTTAATATCTAACTCATGCAGGGTTTCTAAATGTTCGCTGACAAAAGCAACAGGGAAGACCAACAGATTTTTAATCCCCCTATGTTTTAATTCCTTCAATTCGTCTTTTATATTTGGTTCTAACCATTTTGTGGGACCCACCCTGCTTTGATAGCAAAGCGAATGTCCATAACCGTGAAAATCCTCCAAAATCAATTCCACTGTTTCTTCTATTTCATCCTGATAAGGATCGCCCTGTTTCACTCGGCTTTGGGGAATTGAGTGTGCTGAAAACAATAGGTGGGGCTTACCCGAAACTTGATCTAATTTTTCTTTAATTCGTTCCCTGCAAGCCTCAATATATTTGGGATGTTGGTGGAAACGTTGGATGATTATCGGAGCAATCAATCCCTCACCATGCCTAACCCATTCATTAATAACTGATAATGTAGTAGTATTAGAATACTGCGGAAACAATGGCAGAAGCACAATTTTGTCAAAGGTTTCGTGACTCAATTTTTCTATCACTTCAGGAATAAGTGGATGCCAATAGCGTTGGGCAACATGGACTTGAAAATCATCTACCTCCCTCAGCTTTTTTTGTAATGCTGCAGCTTGATCAAGGGTATTGGGATGCAATGGAGAACTTCCGCCGATTTCTTCATACAGAATTGCAGATTTAGGGGCACGATATTTTGAAATTAATCCTGCAAATAATTCCTGGCCTTTTTCGCCAAATGGCAGCTTAAAAATATCCGGATCACTAAATAGGTTGAATAAAAATGGCTGGACATTTTCTAATTTGTCCGGTCCGCCCAAATTTACTAAAACAACAGCCGCTTTCATAAATTACTCCATATTTGCCCAGTCTTGGGGAACTAAGAATTTAGATAATTCTGCTTCAGGGGATCCTGCCATATCCTGGTGATTATAATTCCATCGTACTTGGGGCGGCAGGGACATGAGTATGGATTCAATGCGCCCCTGAGTTTCCAGTCCAAATAAAGTCCCCCGGTCATACACCAGATTGAATTCCACATACCTTCCCCTGCGGATTTGCTGAAACTCCTTCTGCTTTTCAGAATAGGTTTTATTTTTACAACTGGTTAAAAACGGAATATAAAGATCATTAAATGTATTCCCCACATCCAAAACAAACTGAAAGGTTTTCTCTAAATCATCTGATAAATAATCAAAAAATATCCCCCCCACACCACGAGCTTCATTGCGATGTTTTATGAAAAAATATTCATCACATTTCTTTTTGAATTCTGGATAATAAGCAGGGTCATGTTTATCACAAACAGCTTTCAATTGCTTATGAAATGTAATAATGTCTGGTTTATAAGGATAATAGGGTGTCAGGTCAATTCCACCACCAAACCATTGATTGCCACCCCTTTCCAAATAACGAATATTCATATGTACTGTGGGCACAAATGGATTTTGAGGATGAATGACCAATGAAACCCCAGCGGCATAAAATTCCCTGGCATCCCCACCTTTGAGTTTGGAAGCTATTTTGTCACTGAGCTTTCCGTTGAGAGCTGAATAATTTACACCCCCCTTTTCAATGACATCTCCGGTGAATATTCGGGTGATACCCCCGCCTTCTCCTGATTCATAATCCCAATTATCTTCCCTGAATTCCTGGCCGGTTTCTGCGCTTAATGCAGAACAAATGGATCCCTGAATCTCTCTGAATTTATCCTGAATTAATTCTTTTGAAATCATTGCTGCAGGGTGGGTTCAATTGATTGTGAATTTTTGTTAAAATTCACTACGGTTTCTACCAAAGCCTGCATACATTCAATTTTTCCATCAGGTTTTATGCCATGCCCTAAATTAAAAATTAATCCATTTCTTTCCCCAAATTCATTCAATATTTTATGGGTTTCCTCTTTCACAATTTCAGGAGTGGTACTCATTAAATCCGGATTTAAATTCCCCTGCACTGCAAATTCTCCCCCTAAATCATCCCAGAATTGGGAGATGAAAATTGATGAGTCCACGCCATAAACATCACCCCCAATTTTTTTCAGATCATTAATTTTATCATGAGACCCCTTGGAAAATATTATAACCGGAATTTTATCCTCAACTGCTTTTACAATTTCTTTCATATATTGAGCAGATCCCTCCCAAAATGTATCTTTTGAAAGTGCACCTCCCCAGCTATCAAAAATCTGAACCACATCAATCCCAGCTTCTATCTGCATTTCCAGATAATCAATGGTGGATGTAGTAATCTTTTCCAATAGTAAATGGAATAAATCTGGTTTTTCCATCAGCAATGATTTTGCCCGGGAAAAGTCCCTGCTGCTACCTCCTTCAATCATGTAGGTAGCCACTGTCCAGGGAGAACCGCAGAATCCGATGAGAGCTTTTTCTGCGCCCAGTTGATTGCGGGTCAATTTGAGAGAATTCCCAACATATTGTAATTTTTCAGAAATACCATCACCATCCAATTTAGCCACATCTTCTGCTGTTTCAATCCTGCCGGACATTTCAATGCCACCTTTTTCACGAAATGAATAAGGCATTCCCAAAGCTTCAGGAATTACCAGGATATCACTGAATATTATAGCGGCGTCCAGGTCAAATCGTTTCATAGGCTGCAGAGTAACTTCGGCGGCAATTTCTGGTGTTTTCACCATCTCCACAAAACTATGCTTTTCTTTTAAAGCCCTGTATTCGGGTAGATAACGTCCAGCTTGTCGCATGACCCACACAGGAGGCCGGTTCAAGGCTTCCATTTTACAGGCTTTTAAGAAGCGCTCACGGCTGTTCATGACAAAAGTCCATTTTAATTATTTCAGAATACAAACTGGAAATTTTCTGCTCACTGGATTCATGATATACCGTTCCATTCCTTGCACGAATGGCGCTGCTTGTAGTGGGACCAATACTTACCAATTTTGTTTTGAGATCAGCCAGACTGGGTATTGATAAACTTTTCATTATCCCGTCAGTTGTAGAAGGTGAGGTACAAACCAGAAAATTATTCTCATGGTCGGTAAATTGAGCTGTAAATTCTGGATTACTCAGAATTCGGGTAGCGTATACTGGGAAGTGAAAAAAATGAATCCCTGCTGAATTTAATCCCTCAATAAATGACTGCTGAGGTTCGTGGGCAGAAATGAGTAGTATTCGGGATTGATGCTTCTCCACTAAAGATTGAATGATACCCTCCCCGGTCATTAATTCGGGATGCCATGACTCAAGCCTTAATTCATCCAGCAAATGCTGATGGGTTTGCTCACCCACTGTCCAGAACGGTGTTTCTCCAAAGAAATCCATAGCTAAATTATATTTTTCCAGCCAATTCTTCAAACCGGAAACCGCATTCTTACTCATAATTATAGCCACGGGTTTCGATTTTAAAAATTCAGATATATCCTGAGGAGTATGGTGATTATTAAATTCCACAGAGATTGTGGGTATATGCAACACCTCAAATTGACTTGAATGGATTTCCGGTGGTGAGGTGATACCAGTATGATAAATAATGGGTTTCACCCGGCCAATAGCTCCCTTGCACCTGCCCTTTCAAATTCTTCAGCTAACTGTAGCGCTAATTGATCGGAGTCGGCGGGCATTCCTTTCAAAGATTTGCGTACTACCTTAGATCCATTCGAAGCTGCAGCATATCCCGTAATTAAAAAACGTCTGTTTTCCATTCTCCCCCAGCATCCAATAGCAGAGGAACATCCACCTTCCAGACGGGATAAAAATAACCTTTCCGCCTGACAGCATTGAGTGGTTTCAATATCAATTATTGAATCTACCAGCTTTTCTAATTCTTCCCTTCCCTGCTTTATTTCCAGTCCAATGGCACCCTGGCCCACAGCTGGTACAAATTGAAGGGGATCCAAATAGCGGGTAATTTGATCTGACATGTTCAGCCTGTGCAGTGCCGCAGCAGCCATGATTATACCATCCCAACCCTCTGTTTTCAATTTATTAAGGCGGGTTTCAATATTGCCCCTCAAATCACGAAATTCCAAATCCGAACGAACCTCTAAAAATTGTGCTTTTCGCCGAGTGCTACCTGAAGCAATGATGCTCTTAGCAGGGGCATCTTCCAATGATCTCCATTTGTGAGAGATAAATACATCCCGAGCATCTTCCCTTTTAGGAGAACCAATATATTTCAATCCATCTGGTAATGTTGAGGGAAGGTCCTTAAGACTATGCACAGCCAAGTCTATCTTCTGGCTTAATAATTCACTTTCAATTTCAGCAGTGAATAACCCCTTAGCGCCGATTTCCGGCAAGGGTGTCTCCTGCTGATTATCTCCCAATGATTGGATAGTTTTTATCTCTACGCCTAAGTGCGGATGTGCAGACTGGAGTAAATTCCGAATATGATGGGATTGCTGCAGTGCTAAAGAACTCCCTCGGCTGCCAATAATAATCGAACTCAACGCTGCTCCTCAACTTGATCCATTTCATGAAGGCGGTACAGTCTCCAGATGGTGTCAATAGTTTGAGGATCCAGTTCCTGACCGTCTGCCAATCCTTTCAAATGGGTGATGGGATAATGCAATAGTTTCCGCACCAATCCTTTGGATAGTTTCGCCATAGCGTCTTTTTCATCTGCCGATGCCTTATGTTCATAGCGCTGTAATTCCTCCGTCCTGATTTTTTCATAATACTGAGTGAGCAAGGAAATTGTGGGCTTAACTTTCAAAGATTTAAACCAGGACATAAATTTTTTGCTATGCTCTTGAATGATCAATTCAGCAGTTGGGATTTCACCTTTTCGTTTTTCCAGGTTTTCAGAAATAACATTTTCCAAATGATCAATATCATAAAGGAATACCTCCTGAATTTTATGAATATCTGTGTCAATATTCCGGGGAGTGCTGATATCAATCATGAGCAGATTTTTATATTGACGAGCACTCAATGCCTGGTTTACCTGGTTAATAGTAATCAGATATTCCTTAGAATGGGTGGCTGCCACCACAATATCAACTTGCTTCAATAGTTCGGGAATCTCTGATAGTTCAGCATATTCAGCAGAAAATTTTTCTGCCAACCGCTTACCTCTCTCCTCACTGCGATTAACTATGACAAATTGAGCGGCTCCATTCTCCTGGAAATGTTTAGCAGTCAGCTCCGCTGACTCACCTGCACCCACCAATAAAATCTTCTGTTTTTGAAAACTGGAATAAATCCGTTTGGCAAGCTCAACTGCTGCCAGGCTGATTGATACTGCTCCACGACATAAATCTGTATCTGTTCGCACAGCCTTTCCACAGCTCACTGCATCCCGGAATAATTGGTTTAATAGAGGTGTTTTACCACTACTCATGAGTAAGTGTTCATGGGCAGTTTTTACCTGACTCAGTATTTGATTCTCACCTAACATCATACTTTCCATTCCGGATGCAACCCGGAATAAATGTTTTATTGTTTCACTTCCCTGTTGAGTATATGGCTCACCATCTGCAAAATCAATATTCCGCTTTAAAATTGAATTGTATTTATCTTTCACCCAGTTTATTAAGGAACCCGTATCAGAGGAAATAAAATAAAATTCCGTACGGTTACAAGTTGATAATATGGTTAATTCCTGAATGAAATCTGGTTGAACTGCTTCTTTAACAAGGCACTGAATTTCATCTTTGGATAAAAACAGTTTATCCCTGAATTTAACAGGAGCGTTTTTGTGGCTCCATCCAATAACGATGAGTTGTTCAGACATTAATTAAACTGATGGAAAGATGAGGATATAAAGTTTGCCGCCATAATTGCCCCTGCAAAGGCAATAAAGCCCCAGAAAGAAAGTTTACTTAAGCGCAGTCCACTGTAATTTTTTAATTTCACGATAGCCCAGCCCAATAGATAAAATATCCAGGCGGCATCATTGATGATTATTTTCAGATCAGGGGGAAATAATTCGCCCAAAACACGGTAAGCATAAAAATGCCCCGTAATGAGACCAAATCCCAGAGAAACCAGCCCTAAAATAGATGATAAACGCCCCATGCTTTCTAACTGATCCAGGGGGGGCATGCCCCGGTAAATGATACCCAGATTATGGCTTTTGATCTGTTTTGCAAACATCCAATAGATGAGTCCGTAAATGGCAGAAATTGCCAAGGCTGAAATACCCACTAATGTGAGAAATACATGAATCCCGAAAATGGGGTTAGTGAGCAGTTCATGAATTCGGATTTCAGTTACATGAAACATGGAAGCGGATGCCTGGAAAACAAACACTATAAAAATGAAAAAGGCTCCTGTTTTCCCTTCGCCTGAAGTCCTTTCTATTATGAGATGGATCATGGCGATACTGAATGCCACCATTGAAAGAGAATCAAAGGAGTTGGTGATGGGGAAATATTGAAAATTACTCCGGGCAATAAAATAAAAGAGGTGAATAACTAAAGCAGTTAATAGGATGTTGGGAGCCCATTTTCCTGACTGTTCATTCCCATTACTCAGGTATATTCCGTAACATATTAATGCCATCCCATACAGCATGGGCAATAAGACATTAAATGGCTGGATTAATGACTGCATATATCTCTTTTAATTTTGCATGAATTTTGAAGGAGCTAATTTACAGCAGGAAAACGGAATAACACCTACCCATATTTGAACAGAATCGTGCACTTTGCTATACTCTAATTGATAAGGGAAATTGCGATATATTATTAAAAGATTTACTTGTGTTGACCAGATTAATTTTTAATGCCAGAAACGGAGTTTACATTTCCAAAATTATATTCACTAATGTAATTATATCCAGAATATTGACTGAGCCATCCTCATTCATATCAGCTTGCAGTTGATAGTCATCTCCATCCAAAATAATATTTACCAAGATAATAATATCCAGAATATTGAGAATTTCATCCTGGTTCAAATCACCTA
>JYMV01052169.1_pt1 | contig 10398 bp, 6 predicted proteins | sample 338911 | NCBI WGS metagenome assembly JYMV01 (sample SAMN03354496, study PRJNA234377) | hydrothermal vent metagenome | biome: Deep sea; feature: Hydrothermal plumes at the Eastern Lau Spreading Center, Western Pacific Ocean; material: Seawater | place: Tonga | collected 2009 | depth 2000 m m
TTTATAAGTTCATGTTTGAGCTGCGTTAATTGCTCATCAGAATACAATGGAAAAGCCCAATCTCGTTTGCGAGCGATTTGGTGTGCTTTTTTCAACGATGCAATGTCTGGTTTCTGACTATTTTTCGCGAGCCACTTTTGCAGAACGAGAAATTGCAATTTCTTTTCGGCAGAACCATACGGCGCGTTTTCAATTGCCTCGACTAAAGATTTAGGTGGCGAAAAAAACATACGGCGAGCATCCTCTATTGATTGAGCATGCAAAGGCAAACGGACAGTTGCTGTAACAGTAGTCATTGCGCACGGAACAATCGAAAGCCAGTCGCTTGCCCACTGTTCCATAACAACGTCATACGACGCTCCGCCAGTTCCATGTACAAATAAATCGCCAACAAGAAGCCGAGTTAACAAGGTCAGCAACAAAGCACGAGGCCGCAAGTCTGTATAAATGCCAGAGCAAACTGCGTTCGTTTTTCCTTGCCAGAGCGGGAGTTCATTTGTATCCAATTTTGCAACTGTGGATGAAGGATGCAAATCAATAGCATTGTTATATGCATCTATACATGCAGCAGGATTGCTTTGCATTTCTTCAACTATTGCCTTGCCAAGGTCGCTTTCTAACAAAGATGTTCCCGAAATTGTTGCGCCAACCTTCGCCCATTGAGACATCATGCTGTTTGTTGCGTTTGCAAATTGCATTGCGGCATTGCTGCCCGCAGCTTGATTCAATGCAGTTGAAAATGCATCGTTCCTGCCCGCAAAAACGCGTGGCTGGTCTTTCATCGCAACACCAGTAATAAGCGGCGCAATTTCTACAGTGCTCGAAGTTACATACCGCCCCTCTTGGTTTGGTATTTCAATTTTTCCGCTTACGCCGAAATGGTGGTCAACGACAAGATGGACAAGCGTACCGTTCACTTCCTTTGCAATATGGCTGCCTGCAATGAATTTTGCGAGAATTCCTGGGTGAAAAAATTCAGGTTGATGCCCAACAACAATATGCGGTTTTTCGGATAGCCCCAATTGCTTTCTTGCAGACTCTCTCCAGGCAGTTAATGGTTTTCCAAACAAAACACCGCTTGGCGAAGCGACTAATGAAGTCCAATCAGAGATGACTGGGTTTGCTAGCAAGGCACCTGTTCTCTTGCATTTGGTAATGCAACTTCATTTTTTCTTATTTCGTTACAGAGCACTGCGCGGTAATGATCCAATCGTTTTACTGGGTCATCAAGTTGACCGCCGAAAGTGCGGTTTGGATCGTTGTAAATCATTCGTACAGGAATTTCGCAAATTCTTAATCGGCGAGCTGCTGCTTGCACCCAAAATTGAATTGGAAATGCATAGCCATTTACATCGAAGTTAAATGCGCCTAGCGTTGACACTCGGTATGCTTTAAAGCCACAAAACGCATCAGTGAGAGAAATGCCCAAAGCATCTTTCAATTCATCCGTAACTTGCCTATTAATCGCTTGGCGTTCTTTTGGAGGCATGTCATTTTCTGGATGCAATTCCAAATATCTACTACCCGAAATGATGTCTGAATCATCGCAAGAGATTCGATTGATAAACTCCGGAATGGACGCGGGCTCATGCTGTTCGTCGCAATCCATTGTGATGAGCCAATCAAAATTGTCAACAGCTGCCCATCGAAACATATCCTGAAGCGATCTGCCATAGCCACGATTTTCAGAGTGGCGTATTACCTCGACCTTGTGGCCAGCCAAAAGAGCGGGAGTTAAATCATTTGAGCCATCGTCTACGATCAAGATGTCGCTTGCATATTTGCAAACTTCACTTAGAACTGAGTTAATGTACTTCGCTTCGTTATATACCGGAATTCCTATTAATATTCGCATTCCCCTATTGTAGTGCACAATCAAATTTATACCAAAACATTCGTTTAAATGAAAAAGGACCCCGCATGAGCGGGGTCCTTCTATTCAAACTATTTAAAGTCGATTACGGGCAAGTACAGTCGCCACCGTCGCAGTTAAAATCTGCACAGTTGAGCCAAATTGGTACTCCTGCTGGGCATTCTGTGCAACCATAATCTGCTGGGATGTATGCACCATCGTCGCAGTAACCATCGCCAACCCAACTTGTGTAAACATAATCTGGGAAGCAAGTGCCAACGCAGTCAGCTGTCCAACCTGCTGGGCAACCTCCGCCACCACCACAAGGGTTACTTGCGCAGGAAGAACCGTCGCCGATGTATGTACCGCCCAATGCTAGACAATCAACTTGTGTTGCTGTCGAGCAAGCAGTTCCTACACAGCAAGCACCTGTAGCTGCGCCACCGCAACCTGTACAGTCGCCACCGTCGCAAGCGAATTGTTCACAATTTAAGAAAATTGCAATACCATTCCATTGGTAGGTGCCATCATCACAATATCCATCCGCAACCCAAGTCTCTGGGCAACAGTTGCCATTGCAATCTTCAATTTCACCTGCTGGGCAACCACCGCCGCCACCGCATGGGTTATTCGCACAACTTGAGTTGTCACCGTTGTAGGTGCCACCTGAAGCCATGCAACTCATTTGCGTCACTATTGAACAAGTTGTTCCAACACAGCAAGCACCAGTTGCAGTTGGCGCACATGAGTTTGCAGAACATGCACTACCATTACCGTTATAGGTGCCGCCAAGTGCCGTACAGTTTGCTTGTGTTTCAATGAAGCAATTCGTACCAACACAACATGCGCCTGTTGGATCGCCAGCTGGACATGGGCCCCAAGCTTCAATAATCATCAACAAGTCAGATACACCAACAGTGCCGTCACCATCAACATCTGCTGCAGGATCGTTCGTGCCCCAAACACCAACCATCGCAAGCACATCGCTAACGTTTACAGAACCATCGCCGTTTAAGTCTGCTGGGCAACTTGTAGTTGTTCCACAAGTATCAACGGCACATAGTGTATTAGCACCGCCCCATTCGCCACCAGCTGCAGTACATGCAACTAGAGTTACTTCAGTACAGGAAGAACCAACACAACAGGTACCTGTTGGATCGCCACCACCACAGCCAGTACAGTCACCGTTGTCACAATTAAATTGTGTGCAATTTAAGAAAATCGCAACGCCTGCAGGACCGCCATAGCCGTAATCTGAAGGAATATATGATCCGTCGTCGCAATAACCGTCGCCAACCCAGTCTGTGTAGACTGCATCTTCGAAACATGTACCAGCGCAGTCGGGTGAGTAGCCAACTTGGCATCCACCGTTGTCACAAGCACCTGCACTACATGCAGAACCATCGCCTAGATAAGAACCGCCTGCTGTTCCGCAAGCCGCTTGAGTTTCAATTGAGCAATTCCCAGCAACACAGCAAGCACCCGTTGGCGCTCCACCGCAAGGGTAGGAAGTACATGAAACAAAATCGCCTTGGTATGTTCCACCAATCGCTGAGCATGCAGCAGCAGTACCATAGGTACAACTTGTACCAACACAGCAAGCGCCGGATGGATCACCACCGCCGCCAGGAACTAACGTATCAAGTGTCTGTGAATTTGAACCAGCAGGGTCAAGCCATGAACCCAGGCTGCTACCAGCTGAGCCAGACCATGAAAGATTTAATGAACGACCGTAGTAGTCGTTTAAGTCGTTTGGACAATACGATGAACCACAGCAGAGTTGTCCAATAACTCGGTGATTACTATCGTAAAGTGGTGAACCTGATGAACCAGGAGCTGTTCGACCAAGACCCCAGTTAACATCCCAATATTCACCCGCTGGTTGTACCGTGTCTGGGAATGAAATTCGTTTTTCAGCTGCTTCTGGATGATGAATACCAGAGCCAATAGTTGTTGAACTAGATCGTGACCAACCTGAGAATGTAATACCCCATGCAGCATTCGGTGCACTTGATAGTTCAGTCAGAGTAAAGTCACTGTAAGCTCTTGTTGCTCGCATTGTTGAGCCAGAAGTAAATTGATTAAAGTTACCGTTACCATTACCACCACTATCAGCACTGCCAGGAACACGACAATAACTGTTCTCATGATTCCAGTAAACAACTATCGAAGAATCTGAACTACTTGTAACTCCACAGTGATTTGCAGTAAGGAAAAATGGTGTTTGGTTTTGGGCAGTGTTGTTCATCATTACACCAGAACAAGTTAGATACCCGTTCAATGTATACACAGCAACGGATGGAATTTCATTTTGCCATGCGTTACCTTCAGGACAAGCAACATCAACGTTACATGCTTCAGATGAACCACGACTTGATGCATCGCGGACCCATCGGTAGCCTGAGTTTATTGAAGTTAATTCAATACCTTTTACGACGAGTGCTTTTTGATCGTTGTCTACAATAATTTCAATCACTGCTTCGTTGCCTGGAATAACAGGTGTCCAAAGTTGGCCATGTGCTTTATTGTCATCTGCTGTAAATGATCGAACGCGGAAATCGCCCGACGCATCGTACATTGTCAAAGAACCGCTCGAAGGCATGTTGTATCTGCCAAAGCCAAGGTTCATTGAAACTGCATTTTTACAAGAGACTCTCAAAGTCCAACGTAGTTTGTCGTTGCCTAAACTTTCCCAAATACCATTTGTTGCTGGTGTGATTGAGGTTGTTGTTGGAACTGCAAAAGCAGGCGCTTGACCTGTAATTTCTCTTTGCTCATCTTGTGCAAACAGAGTTGAATAATGCAAATTTTGAACTGTTACAAGAGGAACCATTTCAAGTGGCAAACTGGTATTAGCAGTTGGCGACAGAGCTGGTCCCGCCGTACATATTGCAGCGAGTAAAATTGGGGTTATTAACATGACTCCTAGTCTCCTGTGATGTTTGAAAACGAACCAATCACTACGAACGCACGCAATAATGGACTTCGCCTATATCTCTAATACGCTATTCGTAGGACTGACTTAAGTGGGTTGCAATAAAAATACAGAAAAAAGAGACTATTTAGATAATTGATGTCTTTTTTGCCCAATTTTGTCTGAATCATCTAAAAACTGCCAAAAAACGCTGCGTTATACCATTCAACCCGAACGGATCCAAATAAGCAAATATAGGCAACTAAAAGCGATGCGACATTCCAACAAACTCAAATTGGTTCAGTTGCTGGTTTGATAACCGCACTTCCTGAAGATTCGCTTCTGGTGCTTGCACCTAGCAACTTTGACAGAGAAGGAAGTTTAATTGAATCAGCATGGACCCCATGCGTCTATCAGGATTAACAAGTCCGCAACATTAACAACGCCATCTCCATTGACATCTGCATTGACATCATTACTACCCCAAGCACCAACCAACGCAAGAATATCACTTACATCTGTAGTGTTGTCGCCATTAATATCTGATGGGCAAGAGGGCGCGAAACAATCAATGTCTACACATGATGTGTCGTTGCCTTGGTAAATACCACCACCTGCGGTGCAATTTGTCTCTGAAACTACGACGCACGCCTGTGTTGCTTCAATACAGCATGCACCGACATAGAGTTGGCAATCGGTAGTTGCACATTCAGTATTATCGCCTTGGTAAATTCCTCCACCTGAAATACAAACTGCTTCACGGAAATCAAGACATACTCCTGCTGCAGGAATACAGCATGCGCCAACTGGTGCGGAAGCTGGGTTATATGTGTCAAGGTATGCAACGTTTGAACCTGTAGGATCTAACCATGAATTTAAACTACTTGAGGCTGAACCTGACCACGATAGGCTAATTGAGCGACCATAATAATCATTTAAATCATTAGGGCAGTACGATGAACCACAACAGAGTTGTCCAACAATTCTGTGGTAAGAGTCATACAACGGTGAACCGGATGAACCCGGAGCAGTCCGACCATCACCCCAGTTAACATTCCAATATTCACCACTTGCTGATGAATAATCTGGAATTGAGATTCTTTTTTCTGCAGTTTCAGGATGATGAATACCAGCACCAACACCGCTTGTACTTGAAGAACGTGTCCAACCTGAATATGTAATTCCCCAAGATGCATTCGGTGATGAAGAAAGCTCGGTCAGTGTAAAGTCTGTGTATGATCTAGTTGCCCGCATCGTTGAACCAGAAGTAAATTGACTGTAACTACCATTCCCATTTCCACCACTATCGCCACTGCCAGGAACACGGCAGTAACTATTTTGATGATTCCAGTAAACAACTATCGAAGAATCTGAATTACTTGTTACTCCACAGTGATTTGCTGTCAAAAAATACGGGGTTTGATCTTGAGCAGTGTTGTTTATCATCGCACCTGAGCAAGTGGCAAAACCATTGAGTGTATAAACACCAACTGATGGAATTTCATCCCACCAAGCATCGCCTTGTGGACATACAACATCGACATTGCAAGATTCTGAAGAACCCCGACCTTCGTTATTGCGGAATCCACGGTATCCTGCATTAATAGATGTAAGCTCAATCGATTTTGAAACAAATCGCTTGTCTGCTTTGTCGACAATTATTTCAATCACAGCTTGGTTTGAAGGAATAATTGGTGTCCACAATTCACCGTGGTCTTTATTGTCATCTGAAGTAAATGGACGAATTTGAATAGTAGATGTTTCATCCATAATTCGCATTGAGCCACTTTGAGGCATGTTGTAATTGCCAAAGCCTAAGTTCATCGAAAGTGCATTGTCACAAATTACTCTAAACGTCCAACGCATTTTAGTATCTTGAAGTCGTTCCCATATACCGTGCGTAGCAGGAGTGATGGAAACTGTGGTTGGCAACGCAAACCGAAGTGGCATGCCATTTTTTTCGCGATCAATATCGCCCTCAAACATTTTGGCGTAATCAATAGAATCAACAACTCGAACTGGAACTAATTCCAGAGGAAGTCTATCTTGATTTGCAAACGGTGATACCGCGCAAATGGAAGCAAGCAATAAAGTGCTAAACATAATAATCTCCTAATAGTAAAAAAACTCAATTGGCTAAAACCAATACCTCATTGATAGTTCAAGGATATGGAAAAACATCCGCAACACAAAGGAAAATGTTCCAAAAACCAAGAAAAAAAACGAGTCTTGTCTATTAAGAGGTATTTAGCGGGTCTCTACGGAACAACTTTGTATTTAAGGACCACAGTCGTTCCGTAAATGCTTCATCGCCAACCGCAGTTTGAACCCATGGCCTTGCACAATCAAGTGCCGTTTGGGTGTGGGCATCTAGATTATCAAGTTGGGAAACAAAAATCGCTTCTGGTGTTGAAGGTAATTTTGCAGCACCGTGTTCAAGCAATCCATGATGGCTTAACACTATGTGTTGCATAACCGTCAAGAAACCATCGGGTAGCGGTTCGCCTAAATTATCTTCTGCAATTTTCGCTTTGCTCTCAAGCCACATGGCACCGCGAGCAATATGACCAATTAGATTTCCTTCTCTGGTGTATTCAAATCCTCTATCCCAACGAAGTTCTTCTATTTTTCCCATGTCATGTATAAAGAGTGAAATCAAAATAATGTCGCGGTTCAATCGCGGATAATTTGGAAGCATTGCATCGGCAAGTTTCATCAATTGCAGTGTATGTTCAAGTAATCCACCAATCCAAGCGTGATGAATTTGCATCGCAGCTGGAGCAACGCGAAAGTCCCGCATCATGTCGGCATCATCAAGATACGCTGCGCCAAGAGCTTTTGCGGCGGGGTGTTCAAGTGTTGTAAGCAGATTAGTAACTTCACTAAACATTTCATCTATGTTTTTTCGAGTGCTTGGCAACAAATCTGTTAACTCGTCTGAACTTGGTTCGTGTGACCATATTTCTCCAATTTTTATCTGGAGTTTTTCCTGATACATTTCTTGCGACCCCTCGATGCGAACAAAACCCGTTGCGGTAATGTCGGGCATGGTCGCTGGATCAAAACGCCAGAGCCGTCCGATTGCTTCCCCAGTTGCATCACGCAACAAACATTTCAGAAATGGCTCTCCGTTTCTCGTTGTGCCAATTTGTGGATTAACAAGGGAGTACACACCGTGCACGAACCCCTGCCCTGTCATCTCCGATACTTTTGTTGAACTCATGCGCGTAGTGTACCGCGAGGGTCTAGTTGGGTGTCGCTGGGTGTCAGACACCTTTTTTTAGTGTTGCAATCGCTTTCGGAATACGGTCCAGTAAATCGGTTGCGAGCATTCCAGAGTTGCCAAACTCACTTGCAAACAATTCGCCAGACAGCGCGTGAACTCGAACACCAAGCACAGCGGCTTGGAGAAGATGTTCAACACAATGCACGCCAAACTGAGATAGCAAGCCAGCAATAATTCCAGATAGAACATCCCCGCTTCCCCCTGTAGCAAGTACAACGCTTCCGCTATCGTCTTGTATTGTTTCCACGCCATTTGAAATGTGAGTAGTGCTGCTCTTCAAAACAACTACACATCCAAGCGCTTGTGCTAATGCTTCTACTGATTGACCACTAACGCCATTTGCATTTGCCAATCGTGTGAACTCGCCGACATGCGGCGTCATGATGGTTGGTGCTTTTAATTCTAGTTGACCTGATTCAAGTTGAGCGAATGCGTTTATACCATCAGCATCAAGAATGATTGGACGGTCTTCACGTGAAAGCAACGTAGCCAGAATTTGTTGTTGCGACCAATCGCAACCAAAGCCTGGGCCGATGACAAGGCATCTGCAACCTGCTGCGTGTGTATCAATCGCTTCTATTGCTGCGCTTGGAATCAGACGACCGACTTCGTCTACTGGCAATTCGATACCAGTTGCAACTGGAGCCATCGAAAGACCGGATTGCAACAATGGCTGTGGCATCGCAAGCATTACCTTTCCGCAACCACTTCGCATTGCAGCGTTTGCTGCAAGCGCTGGAGCGCCAAGCATGACTGCTCCGTCTTCGCTTCGTTGCCCTCCGATGACACATACACTTCCGAATGTGCCTTTATGCCCGTTCTCATCTCGAGTTGGAAATGAAAATGAGGTCATTCCTTTTCGTCGTCAACTATCTCAACTTCAAGGTTGCCAATCGTGGCAATAATGCCACCCATCTCAGCACCAAAATCTTCATCGGACAATGACGAGGTAAGGGTCGCAATGTGCCCAACACTAAATGGAGTATGTAATGTTGCATCAAGATCAACCCACTTGTTATCAATTAACGCCTGCGACCACATGTGCCAACCAAACACGCCATTTGGTCCTCCATAATTCTGGATATAGACCATGCCCATTACACCGCGCGATGGAATCAATGCTGCGCGCAATACACCACAAAGTAATACCGCGTGTTCACTGCAATCGCCCTCTTTTGATCTTGCAGTTTGTGATGCAGAACCAAACGCAGTTGACATATTTTTTTCGACAATAAAAGCATTTACTGCGGAACGCAAAGCGTGTGCTTTATCTGAAACCGAAGCATCCTCTGGTAATGATGAAAGTGCATTTTTTGAAATTGCAATGACTGCCTCATCAGTACCATCGCAAATCGCTGATGCTGCTAGATATTTTTCATTTGCAAGTTCAAACACAGTTGCTTCAAGAGGCGCATTTAAATCAATTACCAACGTTGCCGTGCCATCATCGTTACTTGTCGCAGTTTGCATTCCAACAGATGGCAAATCTACTTTTGTTCCGTCCTTCGTATTAATACGCATCGTTATTTTTGAAAGGTCTTCCGAAATAATTTTATTGGGTTCTACAAATAAACTTACCATCAATTCAGGGACTTCATTCACGGGCGACAACGCTTCGTGTTTTGTCATAATTTTGTTTTCAATTGCACCGAAGCCAGCATTCATTTTAGAACCAATGCTCTGCCCTTCAGTGGTATAAAATTCTGTCCCTACAACTGGCAGTTTGTCATTGACTGTTTCCCACGAAATGACTACTTTTTCTTCGCCAAGTACGTCTTGTTTTGACTCACCCTTTTTAGTCATTACCACAGTGATAACTCCCGGACCAAGTTCAGGTGTCATCGTCTGGTAAGTAATGTCATGTAAGTTCTCGTTCATCTTCTTCGTGAACATACGCTTTACTGCCTGCGGTGTTAGCCAAGGTGCTTTAGGATTCGCAACAGTTTTAACAACTGGGGCTCCACCTGCGACTGTTGTCATTTCGATTGAATCGCCAATAAATATCCACTTCGTTTCTTGCACCATCCCCATTGCTTCTTGAGAAGAATCAACCGAAATCGGTTTTCCTTCTGCAGTTTCAAGAAAGGAAGACGAAACAACAATCGTAATTTCCATCCCGCCTCGAGAGAGAGTCATATTTTGCACTTTGGTTGATTTAATGTTTTTTGTATCAGACTCTACTTCAACAATTTCATGTGCCCAACCCGATTTCATGCCATCAATCGTAACGCTATACCAATTGTCTTCTGTTGTAGTCCAATCCGCAAATGCGACGGAAGAAATTACTAAAATAAGAAGTGCTGTAAATTTATGAACCAATTTCATCTGATTGCTCCTGCGGTCGCA
>JYMV01001767.1_pt1 | contig 10396 bp, 9 predicted proteins | sample 338911 | NCBI WGS metagenome assembly JYMV01 (sample SAMN03354496, study PRJNA234377) | hydrothermal vent metagenome | biome: Deep sea; feature: Hydrothermal plumes at the Eastern Lau Spreading Center, Western Pacific Ocean; material: Seawater | place: Tonga | collected 2009 | depth 2000 m m
AAATCATCCCTATGGGATTGAGCCGCCTTCAATGCAGCCGTTAGCTCCTACTAATGGGGGGCGACCACTCATTACAACAGGCGCAGGCGCAGCTATTGAAGGTGTTGCTACAGCCGCAGGGTTTGGGGTCAGTGTTCTTGGCGCTATTGGGGTGCAAAACGCCATTCTGAACTGTAACGGGTAGAGTATATTGAAAGGGAAAGGGGCAGATGAACCTTGCTGAAATCAGGACGAGAATCTTTAATCAGATTGACTGGGCACCAACGACCAGTGCTGAGGCGGTAACTCGTACCAATGGTTTCATTAATCGTGCATACGAACAGCTTTGTTTAGAAGCCCCTTTCTGTTTCTTTGAGTCGGAGGTAAAGCTTTCGACGCAAAAGGATGTTAAATCCAATGATGATGTGACAGGCTTTGGTTTTATTCCAGGCACTACCCAGCTAGATCGTTTGGTTAATGCTGATGATGCGCTTGGCTCTGGCTTATGGTCCGGCCCCACAATCCGTTTACAGTCAGAATCAGTAGGTGTGGGTACTGTTCCAATTGGTCCAACTACCACACAGAATGAGAATGAAAGTATCCAAACCTGGAGGGGGAACCCTTGGGTTTTTTACTGGAATCTTAATGGTACGGATGCGAATTGGCAGGATTTTGTAGATCAAGGGGGAGTTATCCCTCCGATCGACGGTTCTTGGGATGGTCGGAATATTGATATTCAAATGGCTGATGGAAAATGGCATCAAAACCGGATTCGAGGAATTTGGGTTAATGATAGGTCCGCGCCGGGAGTTTCATATATGTATTTTATTGCTCTATGGAAACCTTTTCCTATAGAGCAATTAGGTTCAGATGTAATCTCAACCTTATTCAAGTATCGTGTGTATACGGAAGAGTACTACTTCCCCGATGACATGATCAAAGCTCATTCAATTGTTATCAACGATGACCAGCGGACCTATCCCGTTGACATTATTCTTCAGGAAGAAGCCGAGCAATTTTCTCTTACTGACCATTTTGAGATGGCGAGTGGGATTCCTTCTGTCGCTTATCGACGTTCTCATTTCCAGTTGCCCGCTCCGAATACAGGTCCGGTTGCGAGTCTTCATAACTGGGAATCTGCTACGGATTTTTTATGGAAAGGACCAGAGCCAGCAGGAGTCTTTAGTTACTTAATTACTTATTGTATTGGAAAACGAGACTTGAACTATCGGAATCCCGGTCCAGGGATGTTTGATGAGAACTATACAAATACTCTTTTTCAGAATGCATCTTATGCTACGACCTTCTCCCCAACTCTCCCAAATGCTGTAAATCCTGTTTACCCCAACGCTCCTGTATCTAACCGCTTTCGAGAACCTTTATGGGAATCTGCACCATCTCCTCCTTCATCTAAAGTAGAGGTCGTAATTGGTGGGGAGGGATCGACGGCAGGATGGGGGGTTACGCTCCAGGTCCCAAATATTGCCTTCATGTTGGGGATGTTGGGGCGGGGATTTTATGCTGACGGCGCTGCCTCTCTTAATTTTTCTCGTTCTTTTGTTGACAAGTGCGGCGTTCAAGTTCGTATTTATCGAAGAAGGTACTCTCAGAATTGGGAGGGTTATGGGACACTAGGGGCTGGTGGTAGCCCTTTTGGTGCGATGTACAATTCATTAGTCTCAGGCGGGGCAGATCAAGCTCCCGATGGGCATATTGAGATTTCTGATGCATATTACTTGTTAGCTGAGATGCAAGTGACACATAACAATCGAGGTATATTTATTGATGATGGGCAGATGCACCCTGATTACAATCGTCGGTTACGGGATGTCCACGGCTATCAATCAATGGGGTTGTACCCGGTTCCAAGTCGGAAGTACGAATTTAAGGTTCGTTGTTTGCGGCGTCCACCCAAGTTAGTGGATGATCAGGATGTTCCTTTGGTCCATGCAGAAGCCTGTAATGCTCTGATTGACTTGGCTGCTGCTTATTGGTATGAAGCAGAGGGTGTCCCCGAGATGGCTCAACGAATGCGGGAGCGTTATGATAGGGGCATCTTTGATTTAAAGAAGAGATATGGTAATCTACAGAGCCAAGCGAACCCACACCTTAAGCGCCTTTCCAGGGCGAAGGCTGGATTCCGGCGGACACGTCTTACGAAAGTGGTGGACGTTACCTTAATCCCAGGAGTTAGTGATGGAATTTATTTGTGGTGCGATTTATCGAGTTAGAAACGAAGAGAATTCGTTCGGTATGATGCTAGCAACGGAAGAGAGACAAGGCGTTTCTCATGGGCTATTCCAACGGTTTGGTCATGCTCCAATGCGGATCAACAATGAGTACAATGGTGGAATGGAACTTGAACTTGTCTCCGTTCCGGGTGGCCAGGTCTCAACGAAGAAAAAACCAGGTCCGAAAAAGCGTCTTGCCTTAGAGAAATAAGGGGGGCGCTATGGCGACTAAACGTAATCGGCTTCCATCCGGTACGTTACAGATAAGAATTGAAAGCGGGAAGTTTCTTCTTCCTGATGTCGTTGCGTCTCGGATTAGTAATATGGTTCCAACTAGCGAAGGAACTCTGCGCAGTATTCAGGGACCTACGCCTTATTTGCCATACTATCCTGATTTCATACCGGATATAAGCTTCCCGATAGTGACTATGGAGACATTAGATAGTCGCCCACATGGTCTTTTCCATGCAGTTATTAAAGAGACAAACCGGGATATTCTTCTTTATTTTATTGGGCCGACTATCTGGGAGTTTCGGGGATGGGAACATGGGTGGTATCCTCTCATTGGCTCTCCTGCGGATTCAGCAGAGTTGGAAGCGAAACTCCATGATAATTCTCGGCCCCAATTTCCTACTCAATTTGAAGCAACAGATCAGGGTATTATCATTGTTCCACAGGGTAGCCGAGCCTATTTCTATGATGGGAAATGTGTAGCTCCACTTGGCTACGATATGGCCCCAGGACCACCGACAGGGCATGGACCCTCTTCTTCAGAAGATGGTGTAACTTTTGCGTTGCTTCATCGAGGTGAATACGACGCTACCGCCTCTCCTCCTTATGTCCCAGATTATTATCTCTATGGGGAGGAGATCAGTCTTACTTCTGCGATAGGGAAAGCAAATCCTCTTTTAAACGACGTGGGCTATGCGCATGATGCTCAGCACGGGTTTAAAACTGCGATGCATAAGGATTTTGGTACTGGACGTGTAGGAACAGTTGAACCAAACCCAGGGGATGTGGGGGTGACAGGGATTGTCTTAGATTGTCGCTACCGTGCCGCGATTCAGTGGATAGATCGATGGGGTAATCTCTCTCCTGTAAGTGGGCGAAGTAACGAAGTCTATATTACGGAGCAGCCTGCCTTTACCTATGGGGTTTATGAGGGACCAGAGCTTGGAGAGCCGGGTGTTCATCCAGAGCACAGTGTAAGCCCCGCGAAAGTGGACCTGGTTCTAAAACAAATTGCTTGGAGTGGGATTGAGCCCGGACCTGAACGCACAATCGGACGCACGTTAGCCCGTACAAAAGATTTAGACCATTCCGGAACGTCAGATCTCTTCAAAATGCGTGCTTATGCGCAAGAAGGAGGGAGTAATTTTGCGACAATTCCTGATAACTGCACTACTATTTTTCCTGACAATGTACCTGATTCATGGTTGTTTATTCCTATAGAGCAACCTGTTCAAGTTCCGCTTTTTAAGCTCACTCGGATTGCTTTTGGTCGTCACTTCATCGCGAATATGAAAGGAGAGGAAGGTTTAGTACGGTGGTCAATGCCAAGTCGGTGGGGGACTTTTCTTGAAGGCGACTTCATTTTTCCTGATTCTACAGGGGAGGCAATAACAGGGCTGTGGCGTGCCCAGCAGGGACTTTTAGTCTTCACATCTATCAGCACCTACATCTTTGTGCCTAATGCCTCAGGAGATGGTTTTAAGAGCCAAACAGTGAGTGCTAAGATTGGGTGTGTTGCTGCAAGTTCTTTATCCACGCTTGCTGATGGGCGAACTGTCTGGTTAGGTCAGGGTGGTTTTTACACCCACGACGGGAATGGGATTACTCTAATCAGTGATCCCATTGATAAAACAATTAATACGCTTAATAAGGCAAGAATCAAACAAGCTTGTGCTATCTTTGATGCGGCTACAAAAGAGTACCGGTGCTGGGTGCCGCGATATGGGAATAGGGAAAACGATCTCTGTTTGATTTATGATGGAGTAGGTTGGCGTGAGCGGACAGACATTCAAGCCCTAGCTGCGTGTGTCACTCGGGATCATCGTCATTACACTCTTGTGGCAGGGAAAAATACAGGGACATTTACAGCCACGCCCCCAGTAACTGCACCCGAGTATAATGTTTGGTTGCTTGATCATCAGAATACAGGCTATGACCCAGATCGAAGTGAAGCGATAATAGAGACAGCATGGCTCACAGGATTAGCCGGGAAAGGAAGGTCTACTGCCTTGACTGTCTATCTCTGGCTTAGAGAAACGAAGAGTCTTAATTCAACTCCTAGTGATTCAAATAACCAGTCTGCTCCTACTATCACTATTGAAGTCGCACGAGATTGGCGAGAGGCGACGATTGAGACAGTGACTACTGAGCTTGTTCCTGCGGATGATTCTCCTCCTCTATATGACGAAACCTTATTGGGGACCGGTAGTGTATGGACCCAGCGTCGTCCTTTTTGGGTTCGTGCTATGATCTACGTCCCTTCTTGTGAAACATTTAAGCTGAGGTTAAAGAATAGAGGAGACTGGGAATTCGTAGGACTTGTCTTCGATGAGCAGCCAAAGAAAAGCGGGGGCGCACGTATCCCCATAACGACAAGCTAAGGGAGGTTAAGTGGCTTGGAAATTTACTATCCACCGACAAAATCCTCTCCATGCGCTTTCAGTTATTGATATTAATGATAACTTTTGTGAAGTAATTGAAGAGATGGGCTCATTAAATGAGCACAATTGGACTTCGCGTTCTTTTTATCGGGTGGATGGTTTTGACGTAACGGATGGAATTGCTCTTAATACCGCTTATGAGTTGAACCAAACCGCAGTTGAGAAGAATCCAAATCGTGATTTAGAGAGTGATTTTGTAGATGTTGATCCCAATGAATTAGGCTTTGAAGTGCCTATGTCAGGGACATGGGAACGAGTCCCTATGCAGACTGGAGCAACAGGGGGTGCGATGATAGTCACCTGTCGCGGGGGGATGCTCTGGATAATGGCTTCTTTTCAGCATAGTAGCGCGACAGATTGGCTTGGATTTCCAGTTGCGCAGCTTCCTCTTGGCGTTCTTCTGTACCCTTTCTACGCAGATATTCATAGATTACCCATCGAAACACCAGCACGGGGCCTCGAATATGCGCTTAGAATTGACGGTGCTATTATCCCCGAATCGATACTAGGCTCCGGTGAAAGTAGTGTCCAAGATCCAACAGTCCTTCGTGTTCGAAAGGATGATGGTGAGCCTTATGGTAATGTAAGGGGGTCAACTAGAGGATGTATTGGGGAACGACTTCCCTGTGTAGTAGAAGCTCTTATACCGATTTCTTCGGGTAAACATACAGTTGAACTTGTTGCTCGGTCTGTAGGAGAACCTCTTGCTAAGAGTAATAGGGCACTTATAATGAACACTTTCATAGACGGTTGGAATGCTGCGGGTACTGCGGCTGAAGCAACCTATGTCCCAATTCCATTTAATTGGTGTACAAATAGAGAATTAATCGTTTTAGAAATATCGAGGTAAAGTCATGGCGCTTCAATTATTAGCAGCAATAGCTCCCGCGTTGATCAGTGCCGCAATCGGCATAGGGTCATCATTCGCACAGAAAGAGATCTTAAAAGATATGAAAGCAAAAGGTCCGCAGCAGCCTAAGGGTCCCGGTATGGCGATGCCGGTTCAAGGAAGTATGCAACAAGCTGGTGCCTTAGGAGGGCTTCAGGCTAAGCTAGAATTAGACTCGGAGAGAGCTAAAGCCGAAAGCTTAGATGTTCCCGAGGAGCTAAGGTAATGCCTTCAATTACTTTTATTCCCTATGTAGAAGGGGACCTTTACGATGCTAGTTCATTGAATGTGAATTTTAGCTCTGTTGAAGCTGGTTTAAATGCGATTCCTTTTTCTGAAAATGGGGATAATTCAATAGGTATTTTCCAGGCTCCAAGTTTAGCTGGGTATATGGAACGCACTAGCTCCCCACAAACCCCTCACCTAATTGCTATGGAAGCGCCTCCTTCCATAGCTGGACCACCTGCGGGAGCCTATGATGATGATGGTAATGCAATTACTTTTACCCATAATCTAGCAAACACTCCCTGGCCTCATGGGGTATTAGCTGCGTCTTCAAGTCCATTAGAATCAGACCCAGATTATTGGCAAGTCGCTACAGTAGGAAATCTTAATACGCTCCCTCTTGAAGCTCATTTTCATGATGACTCTACCGTTATTCCCGGCAACAATGCCTATGCTTTTCCGCTTTTCCTACGAAGAGCTACGGCATTAGCACAAGGTGCTACTTTTGCACAGGGTCTTATAGTGCAAGCAAATATCGAGTTTAACTGCCTCGATTGGAGAAACCAAGATGATTACGATGGGCAGCAGGTGTCTCCAGCTACCCGATGCTATATGGCTTTTTGTATTCAGGTTTTATCCCAGTGGCCTGATTATCCAGCGCTACCCGCAGCAGCCCCAAAATGGTATATTGTACCAAGAACAATACGGTTTGTTTCAGATAAGGTCATCCCGAAGATCGGTTTTGAGAATGATGGTAACCCCGGCACACCGATTGTTCCTCCAGCAGCCTATCCCCAAGTGACACGGAATGCCCGGTACTCTAGCTCAATTGACATACCCATCCGCACTGTTATCCGTCGAGAAGATTTTATTGCCGCAGGGTTTGGTGGCGACCTTCTATCACCTCCACTTCTGGGGGTACGTGTTGCTGTTGGTAAATGGGAAGTTGGATTTGGACCAGTACAACCCGGTTCTTTTGCTAATTCGCCAACCGATCCTATTGATGAAGATCCTTATGCGGGAGGTCCTCTCGCAAATGATACCGGACTTACAACAGCACGTCTCTGCCGGGGGAATTTAAACTTATTTCCAATCCATGCCGCTAGGGATGTCACGTCTTTTGTGGGGGAGTAAGTATGACTACACTCAATCTCTTTACTGGTTTTGTTGATGGACAACCGGCATCTGCGGATTTGATTTCAGAAAACTTTGGTTCACCAAGTGCCGTCAGCACTGTGCCTTCTATGGAAATACTCAATGGTTGGTTGGATTCGGGTAACTGGGAGACTCCCTTAGAAGACAATCGTTTAGGTTATAACAGTTTTCAGGTCGGTTCTCTTACAGAAGGTCGGATGGTAGGAGCTACTTTAGACCATGATTATTTCTCTAGAGATTTCTTTCGCGGGTTTAATGAATGGGTTTGGATAGGAGGGGACGAAGGGGGTTTTGAAAGGACTGGTCCCGCAGGAACTCCAGCAGAAATTCCTTCCTTCGTAACTATTCCAGGTAGCGCAGTTACTTTTTATGTACCCTATCCTAATTGTTTTATTGTTTTTACTTGGTCAATCCGTTGGACCCATGATGGTATTGCAGTAGAAGGAGAACACGGACTTTCCGGTGATACAGTAGTTGTTAACTCAATTTATGGCGAGGAACAAGCTGCAATACGTTTCTTTCTAAAAGTGCCCGGCCAACAAGCTGCACCTCCTGCTAACTATTCTGGGAGTACTTTTGTCAATCCAGCTTTTGCTGACAATCAGCGCAGGAATATCGGACAAGTAAATGCGAAGGAAACAGCCGCTCCTTCCTATGTATCCGGGGGTACTCCAATGGTTGAAGCCGAAAAACGGACAGGGGGTGAGGGTCGATATGATTTTAATCGACATCGAGAATGGTCCGGTTCTTACATCTTGGGTGCGTCTAGAACAAGAGATAGCCTCGAAGAGGGATTTCAAATTCCCTATGCGAATACCGGAGTGTCGGCTGGATGGTATGAGGCAAGCTTAAGAATCGCTACATCCGCAAAACAAGCCCGTGTACAAGTACGCTCAATGCGCTATATTTGTTTCAAATTGGAAATTCCTCAATCAGATTAAAGGTGGAAAAGAAATGGCATACGAAGATGCATTAAGAAATAAGGCAATTAAAGCCGCGATTCCTCCGACGCAAGATGATCCTGACCAACAGCTTCTAGATAAGCTATACGCCACTGAGGAGTCTCCAGCAACAGAAATGGACGCCCCTCCTACGCTGGATCGGTACTACGGGAAAGGTCCTGGTAAGAACTACACGGATAAATTCGATCCGGAATGGTCCTATCGTTTGTACGACGATGGCTCAATTGAGATTATTGCGGCTCCGGAAACATCGACGATAAAGCTGCCTTATACTCCGAAGAGGGGTGGGCTTGCTTACGAAGCTATCTTTAAACAAGTGAGGGGGACCGCACCAGAAGCGCCAACGGAGGCTGTCGATGAGGCAGTTACGGAACCCGCTATTCCAGGCAGCGTTGATCCGGCCCTCAAATCAATGGCAAGCACAATGCCTACCTACGTTGCGGATGAAGAGCACGCGAAGGCTCTCCAAGAAGGGCTCCAGAAGACACTCCCCCTTGAAGCCCTAGCCGAACAAGCCGCAAAGGATGCGCCGAAAGATACGGGGATAGGGTATTTGGATCTCCCTTCTGGCGGTCGTGAAAAGTTAGAAAGCTTATCTTCTGCTCCAACAGGGGGGAGTTCGGGTAAAAAAGATTTTACCCCGTGGCCTTCTGGGGGTCTAGAGAAGCTGGGGAAGCTTACGATGCAGGCGATTCAAAATGCGCTTGGAAGGGGGGAATAGGTCATGGGATTACTTGGCGATGGTTCGGGAATATTCGGTATCAAAACCAAAAAGGACGAGTTTATTGAGCAGGTAACCGAAAAGGCGGAAGCCGAACAGTATTCTGGCGAAGGTTCTGAATACCTTAAAAGTGGTCAGAGGCGGAAACTTGCCAAGTGGGAGAAGAATCCTAACAAGCAGTGGAAGGTAGAGAAAAAGAAACAAGATTGGTTAGAGAATCAAGCTCCTGATTATGATTGGCAGAAGCAACAGAGAGCCGATGAGATGGCTCTCCAGCAAGCAGACGATATTGATAAACTGCGTGCTAAAATTGCGGCGGGAGAAATTGGTTTATCAGATGCTGAGATGCGACAGATGTCAGAAGGCGCACAGACCGCAGCAGCCCAGCAACAAGCGGCACAGGAAGAACGTGTCATGCAGGATGCTCTAGCTCAAGGTAGGTCTTCTGCTCAAGCGCAGCGGATGGTAAGTGAGTTCAGGGAAGATAAGGGACAGGACACGGCACAGACTGGGGCTAAGGCATCTCGGGACGCATGGATCGCAGACCTCGCGAAGAAGCAATCCGAACAGCAACGCTACGAAGCGATGCGGGCTGCGTATACTGCTGCTTATGACGAGAGTGATTCAGGTGCAGGAGCAGCCATTTGGAGTAGTCTTATCAATGCATCCGGTGGGGTAGCAGGACTTCTCGCGCAATTAATGGGAGAAGATGAAGCGGCACAAGCAGTTACAGGTGCAGGGGCTGGTACTCAAGCCCAAATCGCAGCACAAGGTGCTGCTGCGACTGCTCCAATTGGAGTACCATAATGGCAGTAGAACAGGACCTGTTGGCCAATTTAACCGATGCTGAACGAGCAGAATTAGAGCAGCGAGCCATCCAACTTCGAGAGCTTAAGAAGAAAGTTGGTACTCAGCGTGCGCTTCAAATCATAGGTTCTGGGTTCGCAATCGCGGGGAACAAACCTGAGTTACTCCCGCATCTTACTCCTAAGTTTGGATACACTGCGGACGAGATAGCTTCTCGAAAGGGTGCGCTTAGAAGAGAACGCCACGCTTTAATGGGAGAGGACGAGGCTGCGAAACAGTTTAGTCAGACACTTCTAAAAGACGTACAAAAGGATAGGCTCGGCCACAAGAACGCTCTCGTCGGCAGCATCCAACGAATGTATACCGCTGCTGCGGGAGAGGTTAGCGACTCGGCAAGAAAAAGAGGGGACATCCACGCCAGGGCTGGTGATGTCGCGTATAAGGAAGGACAGAAGTATCAAACAATGAGTAGCCTTGAGGACAGAGCACACGGACCTGCGGTGAAGGACGCGCTTGCTTCAGTGGAAGCGGACATGGCGGGTCAGCCCTGGGTCGATACGACGACAGGGCATCTTACCCCTACGGCGTCCAAACTCATATCGGATGAGGTGACCTCGGGTAAGCTGAGTACCCCAGGTCAAAAGAAGTATTTCATTGAGGGGATCGGTGCGCGGCATTTTAACGGTAGGGATAATTTTCTGGGCGTGTTAAATGATCAGAAAAAGGGCGTCGATCTTCTTCCGACGACGGTACAG
>JYMV01049011.1_pt1 | contig 10395 bp, 10 predicted proteins | sample 338911 | NCBI WGS metagenome assembly JYMV01 (sample SAMN03354496, study PRJNA234377) | hydrothermal vent metagenome | biome: Deep sea; feature: Hydrothermal plumes at the Eastern Lau Spreading Center, Western Pacific Ocean; material: Seawater | place: Tonga | collected 2009 | depth 2000 m m
TTACTACTTCTGAAGCTGTCAATAAGCTGGTAGCCGCCAGACTTGCTGCAGATGTAATGGGAACTTCCACCTTAATAATTGCCCGAACAGATGCCAATGCGGCAAACCTTCTAACAACTGATGTAAACGAATGTGATCGTAAATTTGTAACTGGCGAACGCTCACCGGAAGGTTTTCATTATGTAAATAATGGGTGGGATCAGGCCATTGACCGCGGGTTGAGCTATGCACCCTTTGCAGATTTGCTCTGGTGTGAAACTGCTAAACCAAATTTAGATGAAGCTCGTCAATTTGCAGATAGTATCCACAGGGAATTCCCAGATCAGATGCTTGCTTATAATTGTTCTCCATCCTTTAACTGGAAAGAAAATCTGGATGAAAATACCATGAAGGAGTTTAGAGAAGAATTGTATAAAATGGGATACAAATACCAATTTATCACCCTTGCCGGTTGGCATAGTCTGAATATGGGAATGTTTGAGCTCAGTAAAGCCTATAAGGAAGATGGTATGTGGGCCTATTCTCAGCTACAACAAAGAGAGTTTGCCAATGAAAAATTTGGATTCCGGGCGGCTAAACATCAAGCCTTTGTAGGCACGGGATATTTTGATGCAATTCAAAATACAATTACTCAAGGCCGAGCTTCTACTACTGCTATGCAAGGCAGCACCGAAGAGGATCAGTTTTTAGCAGCATAAGTTCATAGTTGTTTCTCTCCAAAACCCCTGCTAAATTCTCATTCAGCAGGGGTTTTTATTTTTTGCCACTAAAATTATTTAATAGATTTCCCCTATGAGTAACCCTGATAATACTGTACATATTTTCACAGATGGTGCCTGCAAGGGCAATCCCGGCCCCGGTGGCTGGGGTGCTATTTTAAAATATGGCGATCATGTAAAAGAACTCAAGGGCTATTCTCCTGAGACCACCAATAACATTATGGAATTGACAGCAGTTATTGAAGCGTTAAAATCCCTTACCCGCCCTGCAAAATAATTCTCACTACTGATTCTAATTATGTGAAAAATGGTATCACTGAATGGATACATAGCTGGAAAAAGAAAGGCTGGAAAACTGCCAACAAAAAACCAGTAAAAAACAAAGAATACTGGCAACAATTAGATGTGGAAGTCCAACGCCATACTATTGATTGGAAATGGGTGAAAGGACACAGCGGACACCCTGAGAATGAACGAGCTGATGAATTGGCGAATGAAGCGGTTGATGAGAATGGGATTAGAAAATAGAAAATTTTGAATAGGAAATAGTGATTTTTGATTTCGGAATGAGGAATTTTGTAGATGTAATACTACAACTTACTGCCTAACTTTGACTTAATTTATTTATTTCAAACCTCCTTTAAATATTCCAGGTTTTCCATGCTAAATTTTCTGGGATTAATAGAAAAATCATCAAAATAGTTCGTGCTGACTGTATTTCCTTCCATAAGCATGGTGAGCTGATCACGAGTAACAGGAAACCATTTAAATCTATCTAAAATTGATGCTGCTATTTTTATAACAGCCACTGGTGCAGGTATTTTCCAAGTACGCTTCCCGCTTGCAAGGGCAATTTGGTGAATAATCTCTTTCCATGTGAGCGCTTCAGGTCCTCCCAGATCAAAAATGTTTTTTTCACAAACTTTCAATTTAATGGATTTTACAAAGAATTCTGCTACATTTTTCACATGAATAGGTGACATAGAAAACGATCCTGCATTAAAGGGCAAAAGCCCATTATAAAATAAGGGCGCTGGAAATGGCAAGCTCAGCATATCATCCCGGATCTGGGTGCAAAACTCTGGTCTCCCCTCTCCACCAGGGTCACCAAATATGAGCGAAGGTCGAAAAATAGTCCAATTCAATCCTGATTCTTTCAGCGCCTCATCTGCCTGCCATTTGGTTCGCTGATATGCTGTCCCATCCGGCCTTACTCCATTGGCGCTCATAAGTATAAACCGCTTCACACCAATTTTCAGTGCTAGTTCCAGGCAGCGCTTAAGTCCATTAAGATGTAATTCTTTAAAAGTAACACCCTTTTTGGGGAACTCACGTATAATACCGATAGTGTAAATCACAGCCTCCGCTCCCTGCATAGTTTCTAGAATGGCATTTTTATTCTGGATATCTCCCTTCACTACCTCACAGGGTGAATTTATTTTTGATAAAGACCCGCTTTGTACCAACACTTTTGGGGTAAAACCCTCCCGCACAAGTTCTCTTGTAATATAACTTCCAACAAAACCGGTACCACCAAAAAGAGCAACTTTCATATTTGAATGCAATTTATTCCCATTCCTTTAATTTACAATTAATTAATTTGTTTAATTCAGGATAATTATTACCATGGATTTAGTTTTCAGAAGGGACAATTATACGGCAACTCATTGGTGGGTGCTTTCGGAATCAGATAACGAAAGGTTTTGTGGTTTTTAGTAAACGTGTCCATGGTTTTTTTATCCATGGTAGCCATATATTTGACCTAATTTGGATAAATGTGATTAGGTTGAGAATGTACTATAACTAAAAAACCCCCGTTATAAAACAGGGGTTCAAGAGGTGCTCCGGTAGCTAGACTCGAACTAGCGACACGCGGATTAACAGTCCGCTGCTCTAACCAACTGAGCTATACCGGAAAAATTATTTCAATTACAGCTGGAAAATTTACTGAGATATTTATTTTTAAATAGAGAATTATTTCCCATTTTTTGCAAATGCATCAGCAAGTTGTTTCCGGGTTTCTTTCAATCCATCTACCATTACCTTGGTATGACCCATGATCGGCATAAAGTTTGTATCACCTATCCATCTGGGGACTAAGTGTAAATGGAGGTGCTCTTTAATCCCGGCACCGGCAACCTCACCAAAATTAGCACCAAAATTGAATCCATCTGCGCTAAGGCTTTCCCGCAATACTCCCATTGCCTGACTCATCAAATTCATCATTTCTACCTGGGTATCTGTTTGTAAATCATCAAAGTTCTTTTCATGGTCATAGGGAACCACCATGAGATGTCCATTATTATAGGGATATAAATTCATGAGGATATAGGCATTCTCTCCCCGATGAACTACCAGGTCATCTTCATCTTTACCTATTTGGGATTTATCACAGAATAAGCAAGGTCCAAACTCATTTTTTACGGTGCGTATATAACCCATCCGCCAGGGTGCCCATAGATATTTTAATTCATCACTCACCGGCAGCTCTGGCAGCTTCCCATTTGGAAATAACTTTGTCTGCTTCAATGTGGGGCATGTCCTCATAATGAGAGAATTCGTTGGTAAACATTCCCCTCCCACTGGACATTGCCTTTAAAGCAGTGGCATAATCATGAAGGTTTGCCATTGGAACTTCCGCATTTATTATTTGAAAGTGCCCATCAGTTTCCATTCCCTGTACCTTTCCCCTGCGAGATGAAATATCCCCCATAATATCACCCATTACATCATCTGGGATTTTTACTTTAATGGAATAGATTGGTTCTAATAATTTAGGTCTGGCACTTTTTACGGCATCCATAAAAGCATGGCGTCCTGCAATTTGAAAGGCCATATCATTTGAATCCACAGGGTGCATTTTACCATCATAAAAATTAATATTTATATCCACTACTTTGCATCCGGCAATTACACCATCATTACAAATATGATTAATTCCCTTTTCAACTGATGGCACAAATCCTCTATCCACATTTTGCCCCACCAAAGAGTTTTTAAATTCTATTCCTTCTCCTCGATTTGCGGCTTCTATCCGCAGCCATACTTCAGCAAACTGTCCGGAACCCCCTGATTGTTTTTTATGTCTATATTTTGCTTCTGCTTTTCCGGAAATGGTCTCTCTGTATGGAACTTTGGGAGTTTCCTTTTCTAATTCAACATGAAACCGCTCAGAAATGCGTTTTATAGCAATATTCAAATGCAGTTCTCCCTGCCCAGAAATTATGGTTTGCTTTAACTCGGAATCAACTCTATAAAGAAAGGTTGGATCTTCTTCATGCATTATTGCCAAACCATTAGCAATTTTTTCTTCATCACCTCTTGCTTTTGGTTTCACAGCATAACTCATATTCGGTGTGGGATAGTTTATCTTTGGTAAAAGAATAGGACCCTTTGGATCAGCCAAAGTATCTCCCGTATGGGTATTTTTTAATTTTAATGCTGCACCTATATCACCAGCAATTAGCTGTGAAGCATCTTTCCGATTTTTGCCATTCATAAAATAAATCTGGCGCATTTTTTCAGAATTATTCCGGGTAGTATTTCTTAAATCATCACCAGCATTTACTTTACCCGAGTAAACTCTGAAAAATGACATTTCTCCGATATGCTCTTCACTAATTGTTTTAAAAACCCGTGCAGCCAAAGGGTCATTAATGGAAGGACCATGGAGAACTTCATCACCAGAATCCGGATGAGTACCTTCCACCTTTTCAAAGTCACCCGCACAGGGTGCATATCTTGCTAAAATATCCATCATTCTTTTTACACCAGTATTGGTTTCACCTGACACACAGAAAACAGGTATGAGTCCACCAGATTTTAAAGCCTGATGTAAACCACTCCTGAGTTCTTCCTCGCTCAACTCTCCTTTATCAAAGAATATTTCTAATAAACTTTCGTCAGATTCCGCAATTAATTCTATTAGTTCATTGTGCATTTCCTCCAACTTTTGAGACCAATCACCTTCAGCTACAGCTTCAGTATAATCCCCTGATCCGTCGGTTTTAAAAGTAAAGACTTCCTTTCGTAAAACATCAGCTATTTGATTAAATCCCGGACCTTGGTTCACAGGAAGTGTAAAAGGAAAAACCGTTCTACCATATCGGCTTTGTAAAGTAGATAATACAGAATCATAATCCGACTGTTCTTTATCAGTCATATTAATTATAAACAATTTAGGAATGTTAAATTCTTTATCTGCATAGTCCCAGCATAATTCTGTACCAACATCAATACCTTCTGTTACACTCACAACTAATGCCGCAAAATCTGCTACAGCCATGGCTGACTTAACCTCGCCATGAAAATCCAGATAACCAGGAGTATCTAAAATGTTAAACTTTTTATCTAACCATTCAAGATTCATAAGGGAAAGGGAGATAGAATGTTGGTTGTTTATTTCATATTCACGATAATCCGAAAGAGTGGTTCCTGCATCAATACTGCCCATTTTATGAATAGAACCGCCATTATACATGATTGCTTCTGAAAGGGTTGTTTTACCCGTAGAAGCATGACCTGCTAAAGCGATATTAATAATATTATCAGTTGTATAATCTTTCATATTGACTCCTTATATAAATACAAAATCCGACATTTATGCCGGAATTTACAGTTTTAATGATTTACCCCAATTTCAATATAGAAATTGGGCTACTTACCATTTGAACAATTTTGCCGAATTTAAAATACATTTTCCATTAAATAATTTGGGGGCTTAAAATATGTATTTCAGGACTTCTGAATCAAGGCAATTATAATGATATAATTAAGCTGCATTAATTTCAGAGTCAATAATATCGCGAATTGCAGGTTTTAGATAGATTGCAGAAATATCTAAACGGGAAAATGCCTGAGCTAATGCCCTGATTCTCTGCTCCATAGGTTTCAACTTATTAATTACAATTATTTTTTCTTTTTCAAGAAGGCAGTACCCTCCCTTAAAATTCCCCTTTTCCTGAATGATTTTAACTTCAAGGGATTCTGCTAATTGTTCAAATTCCTGATATATTTTGGTTGGCTTCACAGGTATTCTGACTTATTCATTGATTTCAACATTTTCACCACATCTTTCACCGCTTCCGATTTGTCATGAGGAACAATTAGAGTGGCATCATCCAAATTGATAATAGCCATATCTTTCACACCTACAACTGCAGTAAGTCTGCCAGGGCTGATTATGAGATTATTTTCTGATTGCACAGAAATCACATCTCCATCATGGTAATTTGTCTCATTATTTTTTGTGAGTACATTAAATAGGGAATACCATGAGCCCAGATCATTCCATTGAAAATCAGCTTTAATAGTGTAGACATTTTTAGCTTTTTCCAAAATCCCATAATCAATACTTTCCGGATGCACCAATTCCCATTCCCTGTCCAAAACGGTTTCATATTGAGGAGTTCCCAATGCATCATAAATTGAATCTAATGAATCATGTAGCTCACACATGAAGGTCTTCATTTCGAGGAGAATTATTTCTGCCTTCCAAACAAACATTCCGGCATTCCATAAAAATTCGCCGCTTATTATAAATTTTTCAGCCGTTTCTTTTTCGGGCTTTTCAGCAAAGGTTTTAACCTTGTACACCCCTTTTACATCCATCTTTTTATTTGAATCATACTGAATATATCCATATCCAGTTGCAGGATAGGTGGGCTCAATTCCGATGGTAATAAGGCAGGGCTTTTGTTCAACCATTTTCTGCGCATTAGTTATAATGTTTTTAAATTTTGAATCACCAATAATTAAATGGTCTGCGGGATACACACCCATTATTGCATTAGAATCCCTTTTGAAAATATGCAGGGCTGCCAAACCAATTGCCGGAGCAGTATTTTTTCCTGATGGTTCAATAATGAAATTTTCTTCCGGGATTTCAGGAATATCATTGTGAATTAATTTTGATAGCTTAGCAGATGCAACTACGAAAATTTTATCCAAATCGGCAATTTCTCGTAATCGGTTATATGTGAGCCGAATCATTGTTTCTTCACCCAGAATTTTCAACAATTGCTTGGGCGTATTTTCCCTGCTTTTCGGCCAAAACCTTGAGCCGGATCCTCCTGCTAAAATAACATGATACATAAAATTAAACTCCTATTTAACCCTATAATTTACTCAAAATTAATATTTACACCTTCAACATCCCAGCGGGCTCTCACATCAATTGTATCCTGGTAAAAGGCAAACTTTGCCGCCCGGTGATAAGGAGCCCAAAGCCCTGAATGGTATACATTTCCATCCCGATTATTTAGTGCTTCGAATCCCCATAATTCATATAACCCTGGAGATAAATTAATAAATTCAAATTTATGATTCTTAACATCCACCATATAATTTGATTCACTCCCAATTTGATGGGCTTCAATCTTAAGAGGATGTTTATCATCATAATTCACAAACCCCAGAATGTTTCCGCCAATTATTAATTCTTCTTTTTTTGAATGTCTGGTGATCCTCACAGTTTTAGAAGAATCAGCAAAGTTATTTCCAGCCCAGTCTTGAATATGTTCTCCCAGAATGTGAATTATTTTTATGGAATCTGGGAGATTTGAAATATTAACTGAAAATTCATTTTCAAAGGTGAAGGCTATGGGAATAATTATAGAATCCTCAGTAGTAATTATGGCATTGCTACCCAATTGAACTGGTTCTGAAAATATCAGTTTGAATTTGTCATTCTCAAGAAATGATTGAGTTAACGTGGGTGCTAAAGTATCCATTATTTCAGGAAGTATAAATGAGTATTCCAAGACTTGGTAGGCTTCTAATCGGTTAGATTTTTCAAGGTGTACAAAAATTGAATCACCCGGAGAAAGCAGTGAATCAATTATCATTAATTCCTTACTATTATCATCCAGGGTCAATTGGCAACAATACTGGCTTTGCATTTCCACAGAAGTTATTTTCAATTTCTCTACCGGTTCGGACAAAAGCATGACAACTTTTTTTTCATTGTCATCTGATGTAATTGTTATATAACTAGAGGATAACATAGCGTAATTCTTTTTCCTCATCTGTTTTTCAATGTCTGAAATAACACCTTCAATGGCTGCAAGTGCATAGCGCCCATTTTCAATTCCCCTGAAATGAAATGTTCCTATTTCATCAGCTTCAACTTTTTGGATATACGTAGATTGAGTTGATGGCGGCCAATCAAATAATCCAACCTCAATCAGTTTATCTGTATCAATTCCAAGTATATCACCCCTAATGACCCCAACAGGAATATTTGATCCTGTACTGAAAATGAGTTGAATAGGTTTGTCCATCATATTTTTTTGATAATCTCTAATTTTTCTGGATAGGTTAATTCGTACAATTCCATTTTCAGGCCAATTTTTTTCCGGGATAATGATTAATTTCCTGCCACGGATTTTCAGTTTATAATCAAGGTTAAATTCAATCTGAATTGATGCCGGAATGGAAACAGGGTCAAGGAGTTCATCAAAAATTAGAGTAACTTTCTGACTGGAAGAAATATTCAGAGATCCATTTTGAGGCTGAATTGAAATGAGCACAGGTCCTTTTTTATCGACCGGACCGCCAGTTGCAGGACCTTGTGCTGCACAGCCAAATAATAGCAGGATCAATATCAAAGGAAGTAGTTTTATTTTAGGTAACATACAGACTTGAAATTTACAAAGAAAAGTTAATTAAGATTCCGGATTCAATTCAGCTGGGATTTCCCCTAAATATTGCAATTCACTTCTGGTCATTTTTAAATGGATAACCCGTACTTCCAGACCATTTTGCCATGCTTTAAACAATGCATATCCAAATTTTGGATCCCGTTCCCATTGCGGTTGAAATAATTTTGCATCATGCCGCTGGACAACAAAAAGCACCATCGTACGAATGCCCTCCAATGCCATTTCACCTAAATGTTCAACATGGCTTCTTCCCCTTTCAGTAATTGCATCTGGGAATTTCGCAACATCATTTTCCACCAGAGTAACCGACTTTACTTCAAGAAACATAAACTCATCTTCTTTTTGTAAATGAAAATCAAACCGATGTTTTCCGTAAGTCGCTTCCTTTTTATATATATCCCATCCCTTTAAAAAGTTAATTTTCCCTTCTGTCAATAGATGAGCAGTGAATTTATTTGGCAGAAGGGTATTCAGAGATATAAGTGTGCTGCCATCATAAACTGCCTGGGTGGAATATTTCGTTCTGCGATTTTCTCCGTTTTCTTGTTTCAGTAGGATTTGCACCCCCGGTTTGAGCAATTCCTTCAAGCGTCCAGGATCAGGCAGATGGCTCTCCACAATCTTTCCATTTAATTCAGCTCGTGTGAGAAATCGATTTGGCCGATCTATAAAACGGGCTTCCAATAATCTATAATTTAATTTCATTTCACTCTTTTTATTGAATAGAACCTGTTTAATTTTACTATCAGTATGAAAAGTTTCTCTAATCATTTTATTATATCAATGCCGCATATGAATGACCCAATTTTCTCTAAAAGTCTGATTTATATCTGCGAACACGATAAGGATGGATCCATGGGTTTGATTATTAATAAGCCTATGATTTCCGAAAATGCTGCGGATGTTATCCAGCAAACGGGGTTAGCACAAATAAACCCACTACCGGATATTTATTTTGGTGGTCCGGTGAATCTTGAAATGGGTCTAATTCTCCATAATGCAAGCTATACTATTGAGGGGACATTATCCATTTCAAAATCTGTTGCCTTAACTTCAAATAAGCAAATTGTTGCTGATTTAAAAAATGGGGACGGCCCCAGCGAATTTCGTTTTTCATTTGGTTATGCCGGTTGGGGAAAAGGACAAATTGAAAGAGAAATTGAAAATGGCGATTGGCTACTAATGCCAGCCGATGACAAATTTATTTTTTCAATTCCAAACTCGGACAAATGGCAAAAAGCAGCTTCAAAATTTGGTATTGATATTTTAGACTTAGGTGGTTCTGCGGGACTTGCGTAAAACTGAGCCTCAGTTTTAATTGAGTGATCCTGTTCATATTCCAGACTCCGATGAAGACCTCCTGAAAGAATGTAATGTGGATACTTTCAGAGCTGGAGGAAAGGGTGGTCAGCATCTAAATAAAACAGAGTCGGCAGTTCGCATGACCCATCTCCCAACTGGTACAGTAGTTTCTTGTCAGGATGAACGCAGCCAATACCAAAATAAACGAAAATGCCTTCTCCAACTCAGGGAAAAACTGGTAGCATTAAATTATCGTCCTCCAAAGAGAATTCCAACACGTAAACCCAGATCAGCAAAAGAAAAAATATTGGAAACTAAAAGGAAACAATCTCAAAAAAAACAGCTCAGGCAAAAACCGGAAATGGACGATTGATGTTACAATCTTTTCAAATAATTGGATATTCCGGTGGTGTTCCTACACAAGACCGAGGTGTTACCTGTGTAATGGTTTCCACCACCAATTATGATGTAATGATTGATTGTGGTGAAGGAAGTTACCTGCGTTGGCAGAAAGCTGGATACAAATGGAAAAATCTAAAATATATTCTTATTACACACATGCATCCCGACCATATTGGGGGGCTAATCCCACTTCTGTTCTATCGAAAAATATTTGGTATTGATTCAACCTTAACGCTAATTGGACCACCTCAACTCCAGAATTATTTTGATGATTGTTTTCGACACTCGGGATTAATAAATAAGCAGGATTT
>JYMV01022483.1_pt1 | contig 10393 bp, 10 predicted proteins | sample 338911 | NCBI WGS metagenome assembly JYMV01 (sample SAMN03354496, study PRJNA234377) | hydrothermal vent metagenome | biome: Deep sea; feature: Hydrothermal plumes at the Eastern Lau Spreading Center, Western Pacific Ocean; material: Seawater | place: Tonga | collected 2009 | depth 2000 m m
CGATTCGCCCATCTCGAACGGTCCAACCGTCGTCTGCGGACTGGACTGCTCTCACTCACCATCGCCATCACCACCGTTCTGATCGTCGGTCAGGCGAAGCCGGAGAAGATTCCGGATGTGATCAAGGCGAAGGCGTTCCATGTTGTGAACGACAAGGGGAGACCACACACAATGTTGATGTCGCAAGGGGATAGTGGAGTGATTAGCCTATTCAACGACAAGGGGGATCCACTCGTTCTGTTGGGTGTTTTGAACGGCAGCGGTATGGTCGACATCTCCGACGACACGGGGAGGTCAATCGTGACGATGACTTCGGACGATGCCGGTAATGGTAATGTCAGTATCTTCAACGACAAGGAGCAGGCAGTCGTGGAACTGGGTGCGTCGGTGGGCGGCGAGATCGGTAAGGTCACAACCTACAACGACAAGGGGAAGAGACTCGTGTGGCTGGGTGCGACCCAGAGCGGGGGGGCGGTCAGTACCTACAACGACAAGGGGAAGAGACTCGTGTGGCTGGGTGCGACGGTGGACAGCGAGGGGACGGTCACCACCTACAACGGCAAGGGGCAGGAACTCGTGTGGCTGGGTGCGACGGTGGACGGCGTGGGTGGGGTCAACACCCAGAACGGCAAGGGGCAGAAACTCGTGGCGTTGGGTACGTCGGTGAGCGGCAAGGGTGCGGTCAGCACATTCAACGACAAGGGGCAGGAACTCGTGACGCTGAGTGCGACGGAGAAAGGCGACGGTGTGGTCAACACCTACAACGGCAATGGGCAGAGGCTCGTGGCGCTGGGGGCGTCGGGGGACGGCAAGAAGGGTGCGGTCGCAACCTACAACAGCAAGGGGCAGAAACTCGTAACGCTGACTGCTTTGAAGAACGGTGGGGGTGGGGTCGTCACCTACATTGGCGATGGTCGAGTCACTAGCAGGATCGGTAATAAGTGAAGCGGCCTCCGGCAAGTTGAGAACATGAACTCGAGAAGTGGCAGGGGGTGGAGCCACGACTGCTTGTGACCGCTGATGACTGTTGCCGAAGGAGAAACGGATGAACCGGATCTGCGTCGCTGCACTGATGACTGTGATGATCTGCGGACCGGGGTGCGAGCCGTCGGCGCAGGAGAGAGTCGAGGCCACTGAGAAGTTGCTGTCGGTGTGTGATGAGGACATCCAGGGTTCAAATGCGTATTCCATCATGGTGTTGATCGGCGAGGGTGCGGATGTCAACGCCAGGGATAGGAGCGGCAAGACCCCACTGATGTTCGCCGCCCGCTTTTCCTCGACCCCGGAGATCGTCAAGCTGTTGATCGAGGCGAATGCGGATGTCAACGCCATGAGTAAGGCCGGCTGGACCCCGCTGATGTTCGCCGCCGGTTTCTCCTCGACACCTGAGATCGTCACGGCGCTGGTGGCAGGGGGTGCAGAGGTCAACGCCATAAGTAAGGCCGGCTGGACCCCGCTGATGTTCGCCGCCGCCTTCTCCGAGCCTCCGGGGATCGTCACGCTGTTGATCGAGGCGGGTGCGGATGTCAACGCCAGGGACGATAACGGCTGGACCCCGCTGATGGTCGCCGCCCGTTCCGAGACCCCGGAGATCGTCACGCTGTTGATCGAGGCGGGTGCGGATGTCAACGCCATGAACGATAACGGCTTTACCCCGCTGTGGTTTGCCAACCCCAGGTTCGGTTCGACCCCGGAGATCATCAAAATCCTCAAGGCCGCAGGTGCCAGGGAGTGACTACGGGTGGAGCCACGACTGCTTGCGACCGCTGATGTCCTCCCGGGATCGATAGCGGCGACTGCACTGCTGGCAGCGGTGGGTTCTCCAGCGCCCCTCCCCGCACACCACCCGATCACGGTCGTACCCGATCACGGTCCTGCCCGATCACAGTCCTACCCGAGATGAAAATGACCCCCCGCCACGGTCGTGACGGGGGGTCGTTGCTGATTCAGTGGTGGTCAGGGGCGGATTCGAACCGCCGACACCTGCATTTTCAGTGCAGTGCTCTACCAACTGAGCTACCTGACCCGGATTTCTTGCGACATCTCGCGAGAAGTCTAGGTCGATCAGGACAGTTTGGCAAGGTGACGGTGGATCAGCGCCTTGCGACGGCCGACCGTATTGGCGTGCATCGTGCCCGATTTGGCAGCACGGTCCAGTTTTGACTGGACCACCTTTGCCATCTGCTGCGCCTCGTCTGCGTTTCCCGCCTCGATCGCGGCCAGGATCTTCTTGGTCAGCGTGCGGATCTCGGATTTTTTCATCCGATTGCGCAGATTACGCTGCACATCCTGGCGCAACCGTTTCTTCGTCGATGCGTTATTCGGCATTTTCCTCTTCTTCCTGCGGCGCGCGCTAGAGCGAGCCGCGGATTTCAGTCACTTTCTGGGAGACATCGCGAAAACTGATGTCCACCGACATGATTTCTTCCAGGAACTCGAGGGCCTTCTCCTTGGAGCCCTTCTTCTCGTAGGCGAGCGCCAGATCGTATCTGACCGACTTCGCCATCTCGCTATCCGATTCGCTGATCTGCTCCAGTGCGGCCCCGTACTCCTTGATGGCCAGATCGTGCAGGTTCTTGTTGAAGAACGCCTTGCCGATCATGTAGGTCGATCCCGTGACGAACTTCGGATCCTTGCGGGCGTTCTGGAACTGGGCGATTGCCTCGTCCCATTGACCCCCTTGCACCAGCAACTCTCCATACTTGTATTTCAGTCCGAAATCGGTGGGGTGGTCCATCACGCGGCGGGCGTAGTCCTTCATCATGAAGTCCTTCTGCTCCGCGACCGCCTGCTCCATCTCGGTTGCGGCGGCCGCATCTCCGGCCGCTGCTTTCTGGCGCAGCTCCTCGATGCGGTCGACATAGATCGCCTCGCGCAGCGAACCGAGCTTGTCGGAGGCATACATGTCCTGGGGATTGACCTCTCGCGCCTTTTCGTAGGAGGCGCGGGCGCCGTCGTAATCTCTCGCCTTCGCCTGTACATCCCCGAGGTCTCGCCACAGTCGCGAGTTTGCCGGATCCGCCTCGGCCTTCTCTCGACTGATGTCGACTGCACTGCGGGCATCCTCGGCGGTGCGGATGATCGAGGAGGCCTGTTCCAGCTTGGCAGAGTCCTCTTCACTCTTGAGCAGGTCTCGGAAGGAACCCTCGCCGCCTTGCTTTCGCTCCTCGGCCTTGGCCATCATCTGGGCTGCCGAGAGGTTACGGATCGCCTTGCCAGCCTCGGCATCCTGCGGGGTCGCGACTCGTACGCGCTCCCAGCATTCGATGGCATCGTCGAGCAACTTCTCCTGCTCGTAGATGCGCCCGAGAGATTTCCACGCTTCGGTGTTGGAAGCATCCGTCTCGGTCACTTCCAGGTAAGCCTGTTTGGCGCTGCTGGTACGCTCGGTGGCGAGAAACGCCTCGGCGAGCAGGAACAGATGTCCTGCATTCTGCGGAGCAACACAGAGGAATTTCTCGATCTCGATGATCTGTTCCTCGTATTTCTTCTGTATTCCCAGTTTCTTGATATTGCCGAGCAGCAGGCCATTCTTGAACATGGCGCCAGCGCCACCCTGGGTATTTCCACCCTTATCGAGGATGCGAAGGACCTGTGCCTGGCGCAGACGCTTGCGCTCCTCGACGCGGTCCGGGTCGATCTGAAGGCCTTGCTGGTACAACTCGAGGGCATAGTCATAATTCTTCTTCTTGCGAGCCTGGTCCGCTTTCGTGAAGAAGTTGTCCGCTGCTGCCATTGAGCTGTTCTCCGACCTTACGGGATCCGATGCTCTGGATCCGGAAATGAAAATTGAATGCAGTCCGATGGCGTGCGGAAACACGGGGCATCGGGCACCAGTGCGGTTGTCGCGCGGTCTGGTCGCCGCTGCTGGTGACCCTACACTGTTCGGGCCAGTAGCGCCCCCTGATCGGGTCCGGAGACTGATCCCTGAAACCCCGGAGGGTACCCGCGAGGCCCGGGATGGTCAACATCTCCGGGTCGGATTTGCGCTCGGGGCTCTGGCTCGGATCGGGCTTGGCTGCTAGGATTCGCGACGATGTTGCCACCTCGAGAAGGACTCGGATGGCCAGGGAGGGCCCTTGTCGACTCCATCACCTCATGCACCCGGATCCGGGTCATTTTTCACTGCTGCGGCGGATCTGTACCTGAGGTACTACCCCGATCCGGTGCTGGGAGTGCGCTGTCACCCGCTCGGACTCCCCGATGACGCGGCGCGTGCCTGTATCCGACGGATGTTTGAGTTGATGTACGAGCACCAGGGGATCGGGCTCGCTGCGCCCCAGGTCGGCTGGAATGCACGTGTCTTCGTCGTCAATATCGACATCGAGGGTCATGACCCGGCAATGGAGAGGGTCTTCATCGATCCGCAGTTGTCACACCCATCGCAGACACCCGAGGAGGGTGAAGAGGGGTGTCTCAGTCTGCCGGGCCTTCGCCTGGAAGTGGATCGAACGCCTCAGGTCAACGTCAAGGCGACCGGCGTCGACGGAGAGCAATTTGAGCTGGAGACCGATGGGATTCTGGCGCGCTGCATCCAGCACGAAAATGATCACCTCGATGGAATCCTGATCACTGCCCGGGTCTCGACCTTGCAGCGCATCGCTGTCGATGGAGCACTGCGTGAGATGCGCGATGACTGGCAACAGCGCGAGGAAGAATCTTGAAGATCATCCATGGCCTCGATGAACTCGCCCAGCAACCGCCGGAATGTCCGGTTTGCACCATCGGTTTTTTCGACGGATTTCACCGCGGCCATGCATCGTTGATGCAAGACCTTCTGCGCTGGAGTGAAGAACTCGGCGGAACCTCGACGGTGATCACCTTCTCGACCCATCCGAAGCAAGTGGTGCTGGGCATGGCACCGGCGGTGCTCACACCCCTCGACCGGAAACTCGAACTGATGGAGCAGACGGGGGTCGATACGGTGGTCGTGTTGCCCTTCGACGATGAGCTGGCTTCCTGGAGTCCCGAGCGCTTCATCGACGAGGTGCTGGTCGGGGCGCTCGGAAGTGATCACCTGCTGATGGGCTTCGATTCAGCATTTGGCCACGGGGCCCGGGGCACCGCCGAGTATCTTCAGGCGATTCCGGACCTCTCGATGGCACTTCGCATCTCGCCGCCGCTGTTGCTGGAGGGAGAGGCGGTCAGTTCGTCGGTGGTGCGTCGCTGTCTCGAGGAGGGTGATCTGACCAGGGCGCAGCGATTGCTGGGGCGCCCCTTCTCACTGAGCGGCGAGGTGATCCTCGGTGATATGCGAGGGCGCACCATCGGTTTTCCGACCGCCAATCTCGATCCGGGACCGATCCTGGTCCCGCCTGTTGGAGTCTACCTCGGCAGCGTCTTGCTCGGCGACGAACCCATCGATGGACAGGTGCACCCGGAACCGTGGCCTGCGGCGATCAACATCGGTAGGCGGCCGACCTTCGGCACCCCGGAGGCTCCAGAAGGAACCCCCTTCGATCCGCAGCTCGATCGACTCGAAGCGCATCTCGATGGATTTCAGGGTGATCTATACCAGCGCACCATCACGGTAGAACTGCACCGACGATTGCGAGGAGAGCGGCGCTTTGAATCGCCCGAGGCGTTGCGCAGACAGATCGTCAGAGATGTCGAAGCCTTGCGAGACTGGTGGTCGGCGCGAAGTGCAGATGCGGATACCAGCCGCTAGCGCTGATTCCACCTCGTTGTTCCGAATCGGTTCTGCACGCGCTCGTCGATCTGCTGCATCCAGTCATCATCGAGGGCTCCCTCGCTGAGTGTCATCTCGCCCAGTCCGAGCAGGCAGCCCAGCTGTTCCAGACGGGTCCGGTCGTCGGTGGGGTCCGCTTGGAGCAGTTCACGGCGCAGGCTCACCTCGATCAGCACCCGTGAGTCGCGAAACGCCAGCGCAATCCCGCCCGCCTTGATCTTGCCGCGGGGTCCATCGACCACCACGTCACTCGGTGAACTGCGCTGGAAGCAGTCGCTGATGTGTTGCATCGAGTTTTCCTGCGATTTTCCGCCGCGCGAGGTAGCCGTGCATTCAAACAGATCCGCCAGCACCAACGAGACGGTGGCCGCGACCTCCGCAGGCCTTCTGCGTCGAAAGATGTCCGAGGGGCAGTCGCCGGCGATGGCAAGCGTCAGGTCCTCGCCGTGCAGGATGGCGCCTCCTCCTGTGACCCTGCGTACCGATTCGAGCGCTTCGCCCTCTTCGAATCCCGCCAACGAATCGGCCGGTGACTGGAATCGACCGATGGTGATGGCCGCCTCTTGCCAGCGGGTGAGTCGGATGAACCAGCCGGGCCGATCGAGCAGCAGCTCATCGAGCGCCATGTTCTGGGCTGCAGTGAGAGCATCGGGAAGCAGTAGATCAAATGTAGAAACGATGCTGGAGGTGGGTGCCTGGTGGGTCATCGCAAACGACGCTGGATCAGGAACCGTGCAACTGCGCCTCGTATGCGGAGGCGTCGAGCAGTTTGGTGAGACCAGAATCGTCAGCGGGAGCCACCTTGATCATCCAACCTTCTACGAAGGGGGATTCGCTGATGGCATCCTGGCTATCGGAGAGTGCCGTGTTCACTTCCACGACCTTACCGGACACGGGGGAGTTCAACTCGCTGACCGCCTTCACCGATTCGATCTCACCGAACTGACTGTCGTACTGAACCTCATCACCCTTCTCGGGAAGTTCGATGAAGACCAGTTCACCCAGTTCTTGAGCTGCGTGTTCCGAAATTCCGACCACGACAAGTCCGTCGTCGGTGGGCATCGCCCATTCGTGGGAAGAGAGATAGGAACGATCGCTGGGAATCTCGGACATGAACGCAGCATTCCTTTCACGCAATACGGTGCTATTGCTGGTGGCTCGAGCACAGCGGTTGCCACGGTGGTTACGCGGCGAAATATGATAGAGAGAGCGTGGCTGCGCAAGAGGTAAACCGATCAATGAGGGGCCTGCAGAATCAGGCGATCTCGGTGCTGCGGCGATAGAAGGGCAATGGATGAGGAGTCAGATCGGCTTCTTTTCCCCGTAAATCGACCTTCAGGCGTGCCTCCTCGGGAATTTCGGATGCGACATAACCGCACGCGATCGCCACTCCCAGGGTAGGGGATGGCGAGCCGCTGGTGATCTCACCGACCGTCTGGCCCTGATGCAGAATCGCCGCTCCCTGACGCGCAGGGCGTCGTCCCTCGACGACAAATCCGCGCAACTGCTGTTCTGGACCGTCGCTGTTGATCTGCTCGAGCGCCTGCTGGCCGATGAAACCGCCCTCCTTCTCGAGTGCGATTCCGAACGATAGCCCCGCAGATATCGGGTCCTGATGCTGGGAGAGTTCGTGCCCGTAGAGCGGCATTCCCGCCTCGAGTCGCAAGGTGTCGCGGCAGCCTAGTCCGCACGGAATCACATCCTCGGATAGATCGAGCAGAGCATCGAAGACACTCTCCGCTGAACTGGAAGCGATATAGAGTTCGAATCCGTCCTCACCGGTGTATCCGGTGCGAGAGACCCAGCCCTCGATTTCAGATGAAGTCAGATTTATCCGGGCTGCGGCGATCCGGTAGTATCCGAGGTCGGCGAGGGCTCGCTGGCCCGATCGTTGGATGTGTGGTGCCAGTAGCGAGCAGGAGAGCGGCCCCTGCAGCGCGACCATGGCGAGATCATCACTGTGATCGATCACCTTCGCACCCTGCATCCGCTCGGCGAACCATGTCAGCAGTTTGTCGCGGTTTCCCGCATTGACGACCAGCCACAGTCGATCGGGCAGCCTGTAGATCAGGATATCGTCGAGCACGCCGCCCTCGTCGTTGCAGACCAGCGAGTAGCGCACCTGACCCTTCTTCATCCGAGAAACATCCTGGGTCACGACCTTATCGAGCGCGGCGATGGGATCGTCTCCGACGATCTCGAAACGTCCCATGTGACACAGGTCGAAGACTCCGGCACGCTGGCGAACCGCATGGTGTTCAGCGGTGAGGCCCGAGTACCAGACTGGCATCTCGAAGCCACCGAACTCGACTAGCCGCGCTCCGTGACGCTGATGTGCGGAGTTCAGGATGGTCTTCATCATCTGGCGATCCTCCGACGAGTGGTTCAGGCTCTAGAAGTCGAAATCATCGTCCTTTGTGTCCCCGCGGGTGCCGTCGCTGGCCTTCTGGAGTTCCGCCTCGGCCCACTCCTCGTCGATGATGCCAGAAATTTCCAGTTCCTGGATGATGAACTTGGTGTCGGTCCACCGGAAGCCAGGGAAACCCTTGCGGAAGCGATCGGTCTGCAATTTGACCGATGTCTCGCCGTTGATCTTCGCTTCCAGCACGCCTTTTTCATCGCCCCGTTTGTAGTAGACGAACTCGAACTCGTAAGCTTCTCGCTTCTGGACCCAGTCCTTGGGATTTTTCTGGTAGGCGGGGAGAGGGCTATTCATGTGCCCGACCGGCAGTCCATCCTTGTAGACCTTGGCGTGAGCACCGTAACTGGCGGCATAGAAATCCTGACCTCCATCGCTCATCAGGATGATCTCGAAGGAAGGTTTGTCGATCAGCAACTGAAACAACACCTTGGCGCGAACTCGAACTCCATCCTCGAAGGAAGCATTGACGATCCAGTACCCCGTTGTATTGCCGGCCATGACATAGCCACCATCTTGACCCTGGCCGACCCCCACGTCTCCCTCGAAGTGGACATTGGCAGGATCTCCCAGCAGCCGCTTCATGTCCGACTTGAGTTCGGTTCCATCGGCCCAGTTGAGGCGAAGTGACTGCTTGGCCGGGTTGTACTCTGCAGATCCACTGAAGAGCCCTGCCAGACCGGTGTTGAGACCGACATCACCGCCGATCCCTATATCAGGGATTTCGATCTGATCGACGCCAGGTGCATCCCCACTGTCGCCGTGACCGCCGACTCCGATATCGTTCGCTCCTGGGTTGCCACCGGCGATCACGTTATCCGCCCTGCGGGAGGTCTCGATGGCACCGATGTATCCGGTCTTGGCATCACGGTAACTCCGTGCTGCCGAATGGAAGTCGTTTCGCTGGTATGCCTGATCTCCCATTCGTTCACGGTCGCGAGCGTACTCCAGGTCACGCAGTGCTTTCTCTTCGGATCCCGCTTCGATCGCCTGCTGACGCTTCTCTGCCATCAGTATTTTTTCCTCATCGGCGGTCACTTTTTGCTGGTTACTCTCGCTGAATTCACTGATGGCGCGGTCGAGGTCTGAGATGGCGTAACCGAGATATTTCCCGGCGCTGGTGGTCTTGCCATCCGCGATGTAATTCTGGGCTTTTTCAAAGGATCGGGCAGCACCCTCCATCTCCGAGGGCGCTACCTTGTCGGCTCCGAGCGCGATCACTTCTGCGAGTTTCTTCTGGTAGGCAGCCACCTTTTGCTCGACGCTTTTCATCTTGGCGGCGATGGAACTCGATACCTGAACCAGAGATTCTAGTTTGCGTTTGGCACTACGAGCCTGGGTACGCGCCTTCTTGGCCTCTCCATCTTGGAGATACTCCTTGGCTCGGTTGAGAACCTTGATGGCTGCGGTCAGGTCTGCGGCCTTGTACTTCTCGGCATCGGCCTTCTTGGCTGCAGCGACCAGATCATCCGCTTCCCCGATCAACGTCTCGACCTGAGCCGTCACTTCTTCCGATCCGCCGGAGCCTGAATCATCGCCTCCGGAGCCATCGCCTGAGCCGCCACACCCGCTCAGCAACAGGCTGATCGACAGAGCCAGCATGAAACTCAGCAGTGGGGGCATGAAATTACGGGCGTCAACGGTGTCTTCGGTGGTCTCTCTGGTTGCGATGGGCATCGCATCTCCTCCCGGGAGTGAACGGGTACTGGTGGGGCATGGGTAGTGCGCCCCTGACCTGATTCTAGCCCTCGGAGTCGCGATCCTCAATGATTCCGGAGCCATTCGAGGGGGCAGATACCTCGAATTCGACCTGACTCCAGCCCAGTAGCCGCAGCATCTCCAGCAGTTGAATCCCCGATTCGAGCACAACGCCGCGGTCCGCCTGGACGGTGAATGGACGCAGCCGTTGCTCCGAGGGCAGCAGAGCCAGTCGGTCTGTGAGTTGTCGTGCCGTCACATCCTCACCCTTCCATTGCAACGCTCCGTCCCTCAAGAGCACCACGACCAGCGGTTCAATCCCTGTCGTCTTGACGATTTCGCCCTTCGCCTCGGGGAGATCCACCTCGATGGTCAGGGTGCGATCGAAACGTGCCGAGACGAGCAGGAAGATGACCAGCAAGAAGATCACATCGAGCAGTGGAGCCAGCGAGTCGCCCCAGCGAGGAACCCATCGCGTTCTGCGCAGGCGAGATGAATGCCCCACGGCTCTCATGCTGTGGTCTCCTCGATCTTGGGCGTCGATGGGATCTTTTTCTTGCGCGGAGCGCTGATGCTGAGAATCTCGA
>JYMV01036277.1_pt1 | contig 10393 bp, 11 predicted proteins | sample 338911 | NCBI WGS metagenome assembly JYMV01 (sample SAMN03354496, study PRJNA234377) | hydrothermal vent metagenome | biome: Deep sea; feature: Hydrothermal plumes at the Eastern Lau Spreading Center, Western Pacific Ocean; material: Seawater | place: Tonga | collected 2009 | depth 2000 m m
GTCGGTTAGAAATCTCTCGCCGGCGAGGGCAAGCTCCAGCGCGACCAAAAGCCCCGCCCCCAATATCGCGATAAAGGCGCTCAAGAAAGCCCCCGCGTAAAATTTCCACCCGTCGGAGAGTATCCACCTCCTAAAGAGCAAACAAGCCATGATTGCCGGAAAAGCCATGTTGAAGGTATTCACACCCAAAACGCCCAGTCCGCCGAATTGAAACAGTACCGCCTGGAGGAATAGCCCGACAAATAGGGCGGGAAAGGTAGCCTCGCAGAGTAGCAAGCCGATAAGCCCGTTAAAGAGTAGATGGGCGCTACCCACCCCGACCGGCACGTGCACCAAGGAGGCTACGAAAAACAGGGCGGTCAGGAGGGCGGTTAAAACGAGCTTTTCCCCTTCGAGTTTTTTAAGACCGTAGGCTACCGCCGGGAGGGTCAGAGCCCAACCGGCAACTATCTCCCAAGTCGGCAAAACACCTTCGGAGATATGCATATCACCTCACCCCTTGAGGTTTCGGATAGGCGTATATCCAAACGACGGCATCCAATTCGAGGGGGTATTCCTTCCCGTCGGAGGGGTTTTTTACTTCTCCGCTGTGCGTTATTGCGGCAAATCCCCACCAACCGCTCCAGGGAACGGTGTAGATAAAGACCCCGTTTTGGTCGGTTTTTACAACCTGCGTGTAGAGGAGTTCGTTGGGATATTTGACACCTTTTGAGTTGTAATACTCGATTTCCACCCTCGCGTAGGGAACCGGTTTTCCGTTCTTTAGCACCTGTCCTACGAAGGTGTTGCCCTCCCAAAGACCGAAGGGACGCGTTAGCGGAACTATCTCGACCGGCAAGCCTATAGGTTTTCTCCAGCCTTCCTCCCAGCCGAAGGCGCTCACATAGACCTTGGCTATCTGTTGGATAAACTGCTCCTCCGTCGGTTCGAAGTAGGGTTTTTGCTCGACGAATATCTGATAGACGCCGGGACCGTGGAGGCGGATGGTAGCCGTATACTCCTCAACCTTTAAATCGCTCCCCGGCTCCGCCGGGATATACCTCTTTTGCCACTCTATCGGGTATATACGCCCGTTTACGAATACCCCGCTCCTCTCGATTTGGTAGTGCATAGCCGGATAACCCTCGGCGGGGTGTGTGAATTCGCTCTCCACCTTTATAACGGGTTTCCTCACGATGTCGGAGTCCGGTTTAACGACCAGAAAGTGGGCGAAAGACATACCCACCGTTAGGAGTAAGGAACCGAAAAGCCTCCTCATAATGGGTTAGAAATATAGGTAAAGCCTAACTGTATAAGGAAAAAGCTATAAACAACTAAAAAAGTGTTAGGGGTGGGTCAAAATCTATCCTTACCTTTTCCCCCGTTAGGGGGTCTCTTCTGTAAACACACCAACCTTCGTCGTCCCTCCCATACCATATAACCTCGGTGAAACGCATAAGGCGGGGGTCGGAAGGAGGGTCAAAAACCTGCCTCTCGTCGTAGGGAAAATTAGCCTTTATCCTGTAGTGGTAGGAGTAAATAGCCATTTCACTTTTAGGATATCCCCAAAAATTTTTCCGCCGAAAGGAGTATTAAACCCGTAATAACCCCCGCGAGGATGTCGTCGACCATTATCCCAACCCCGTGGGGTATCTTTTCAAAAAGACCTATAGGAGGAGGTTTGAGAATATCGATAACCCTAAAGAGGATTAAACCCAAAAGCAACATTAGAGGTGTCGGTTTGACGAAAAAGAACACCGTCAGGATACCGGCAACCTCGTCGATAACAACCTCGTCGGGGTCTCCGTTTCCCACACTTTCGGAGTAAACCTTCGAAGCCCAAACCCCCAAAAGGGTAACGAGAATAAAGGCGACCGCGTAGGGGATTTTTCCCAATTGGTAGAGAGTCCACGCGAGGGGTATTGCGAAGATACTCCCCCACGTGCCGGGCATCTTCGGCAGAAGCCCTATATAGCAGTATGTGGCAAAACACTTGGCGAGCTTTAGCATTACCAGATTTTATTCAGCACCTCGACCATCTCGAGCGCCGCGAGGGCGGCTTCCCAACCTTTATTTCCCATCTTTGTGCCGGCACGCTCGATAGCCTGCTCGAGGGTGTCGGCGGTGATTATGCCAAAAGTTATGGGCTTTTCCACCTCCAGTGAGACGTTTGCCAATCCCTTGGAGACCTCCGCGGCGACGTATTCGAAGTGCGGGGTCGCCCCCCTTATCACCGCCCCGAGGGCTATAACGGCGTCTATATCTTTCCTCTTGGCGAGTTTCTTAGCCGCCAGGGGTATCTCCCACGCACCGGGAACCTTTACGAGGGTAATGTTTTCCTCGCTAACCCCGTGGCGGGTGAGGCAGTCGATAGCACCCTCCACGAGGCGGTCGACTATTGCGGAATTGAACCTCGAGGCGACTATACCGAATTTGAACTTTTCCCCTTTGTGGAGAAAACCTTCCAGAACCTTCATAGGGAACTATTGTTTTCAAACCTCCTTTTGGGGGTTTGAAGTTCCCTAAAACCCTTGTGGAGGTTGGGGATTAAGCGGCTTAAACTTTAATGGGAGTAGGAAAAAAGAACAACCAAAGAAAGGATAATTAACAACGGCTGCCGGTGGGACCGCTGCACTCGTGGCAGGGTTCTATATATTCGATATCGAACATAACCTTAAGACCGAGCTCCTCAAACCAGGGGGTGATGTTTTTGATGTATTTGACCTTAGCCATGAAGTATTTTTCGAAAGCCTCCTTCATCCAGTGAGCCCAACGCCCCTCTTTCCATATAACCTTTTGACGCGGGGGTAGGACGGGGTCGGTTAGGACGAAAAAGCCTTTGTCGCCAAAGTCGGCTATACATATCGCCGGAAGCCTGGGCGCGACCCTTTCGGGAATATTCTTTATGTCGTTGTAGATATTGTGGGCTACAGCCACAGCCATACCCTCAATCATCTGACCCGTTTTGGGCGCGCCGGTCGGTATGGGGGTCTGCTGAACGGGAGGGATTGCGACGCATATACCAACCCCGTAGATGTTGGGGTAGTCGGGAACGTACATACACCTGTTGGTCTTAACGAAACCTTTGGGGTTGGCAACCTTATCGCCCGCCGACCTTATGACGTCGGGACCTTCGAAGAAGGGCATAAGCATCGTCAGCTTGCTCTCGACCTGCATAGTCTTTATCTCATTCCCGTCGAGGTCGCAAATGGCGAATTCAACGTGGTCTTTTGCCACCTTCTTAACCTTGGCGTTGGCGTAAGCCCATATGGACTTCTCCATGGTGATATCTTCCAAATACCTCTTGGAGGGTCCTATTCCACCCAGACCGGCGTATCCGAGGTAGGGTTCGGAGGTCACTATCGTCATGGGTATCTTGTGGCGGATGTGCTCCTTTCGGGCGCGGTAGTCGAGCATAAAGGCAAACTCGTATAGGGGTCCGAAACAGGAAGTCCCCGGTATGGAACCGACCACCACGGGACCGGGATTTTCCAACAGCTTGTGAACCGCCTCCCTGGTTTCGAGGGCGTGGGGGAGGTTACATATCGAATAGACCTTCGCCCCTTCCTCAATTTCAATATTTGGCTCCCAATTTAGGGTGGGACCTGTGGCGAAAACCAAATAGTCGTATTCCAAAATCTCGCCGTTTGCCAATTTAACCCTTTGGGCGTCGGGGTCAACCTCCTCCGCCTTGGAGGGTATAAAACGTATATCCCTCTTGGGGAGTATTTTCGAAAGGTTTGCCCTTATGGAGTTGGGATTTTTATCCAAAACCGCAACGTGGGGAAGGGAGGGGGTAAATACAAATTCCTCCCTATCGGAGACAAGAACTATATCCAACTCCTTCATGAGGTCGCGGAGTGCGTAAGCCGTTGCCAGTCCTCCGACACCGCCACCGATAATAACAACCCGTTTTCTGGACATTGCAAGAAGCCTCCCTTTAGAGAATTCGAAAATTCTTATTTGCAGATACTATTGTGGAAGCGCTTGCTGTATACTTTCCCGATAGGGAGATGTCAACTAATTAAACACAAACTTAACGGAAATGTGAAAAAAGGCAAAAAATATCCGTTGAGGTTTACAAAATACCCCTACTTTTGAGGTAAACGACCCCTATAAAGGAGACCCCTAAGAGGAGCGCAAATATCTTTTCCCCCACACCGCCGGTTTTCATAAGGGGGATTTTCAACCTCGGATAGTAGGAAGCCCCTACGGGTATCCCAAGGGGGGTTAGGGCGTCGAGCACTAGGTGGGAGAGGTAGCCGACCCAAAAGCCGTATAGAAACTGCCAGTAAAAGTGGTATTGGGGTAGATACCTCTCGAGGGAAACCCAAATCAAAAACAAGCCCAACAGCAGGAGAGGGTGGTGGGTTATCCCCCTATGGGTGTTCCAGAGGGATTTCTTCTTACCCTTGGAGGGAACTAAAGAGGAAAACTTCAGGTCTATGTCGGGAAAGGTCGAACCTATCACCACGGCGGGGAGGGCGTAACCGGGAACGTTGAAGAGGAAACCGAAGACCAATCCCCCCAAAATGTGGGTTGAACCCTTCATTATTCCTCCTCAATCTCGACTATATCCTCGGGGGGTTCCTCCTCACCCTCCTCCTCCACCAGTTCCTTGACGTATTCGGCGTATTCCTCGGGGCTTAGCAAATCCTCAACCTCGGTGGGGTCTCTCATCTCTATAACGCAAATCCACCCGTCTTCGTAGGGGTACTCGTTTATCAGCTCGGGGCTGTTTTCCAACTCGCTGTTAATATCGACAATCTTTCCGCTAACGGGCGCGTAAACGGGGGCTACGCTTTTGACACTCTCTATGTTTGCCACCGTATCGTTCTGCTCCACCTCCTGGTTGAGCTCCGGCAATTCCACGTAAACGATGTCGCCCAACTCACTCTGGGCGTAGTCGGTTATACCTATACGGGCTTTGTTCCCCTCCTCGACGAGACACCACTCGTGTTCCTTCGTGTAAAAGCGGTCTTTGGGTATCCTGTACTTTCCCGCAACGATAATTTCGTCCATGAGAAGTTAATTTATAGTCGAAAGTGGAGAAGAAGCCCGCTGCGAAGCGGCGGGGATTTTATTTCTAATGTTTGAAATGTCTCATACCGGTGAAGACCATAGCTGCGCCGTGCTCGTCGCAAGCCTCTATAACCTCTTTGTCCCTTATCGAACCACCCGGTTGGATAAAGGCGGTAATACCTTCGGCGGTCGCTATATCCACGCTGTCGCGGAAGGGGAAGAAGGCGTCCGAAGCGACCACCGCACCCGTTAGGTCTTTTTCAAACTCCTTAGCCTTTTGAATTGCGAGCTTTAGAGCGTCGACGCGGGAGGTCAGCCCCATACCTATACCGAGGGTCTGCCCGTCCTTGGCTATAACTATCGCGTTGGATTTGACGTGCTTTACAACCCTCCACGCGAATAGCAGGTCTTTCATCTCCCTCTCGGAGGGTTTCCTTTTGGTCACCACTTTGAGTTCTTTGTAAAGTTCGGTATCCTCATCTTGGAGCAAAAATCCACCGGAAACCTTTTTGAGGTCTCTCCACACACTCCTTCCCATATAGCGGATAACCCTCAAATTCTTTTTCTTCGAGAGGATTTGCAGGGCTAAGGGGTCGTAATCGGGGGCGACAACTATCTCGAGGAAAATCTTTGTAAGCTCTTCGGCGGTTTCGGGGTCTACCCTATCGTTGAAGGCGACAATCCCGCCGAAAGCGGAAACGGGGTCTCCCTCCAACGCCCTCAGGTATGCCTCCTTAACGCTATTTCCCACAGCCACGCCGCAGGGATTGGTGTGCTTTATTATCGCGCAGGCGGTCTCGGGAATTTCGGACACGAGCTTGGCGGCGCTGTCGGCGTCGAGGTAGTTGTTAAAGGACATCTTTTTCCCCTGAAGAACCTCCGCCTTAACTATACCCAAATCCTCCAAGGGGTTTTCGAAAAGCCAACCCCTCTGGTGGGGGTTTTCCCCGTAGCGGAGTTCCTCTTTGAGTTTCATGGGAACGGTTTCCTCTTTGAGGTTCCCATCGAATTCCGTTAGACCCTTAAGGGTGTTGTAAATAACGCTGTCGTAGTAGGAGGTGTGGGCGAAAGCTTTAACCGCCAAGCGGGCGCGGTCTTCTTCGGTCAACTCACCCTTTTTTAGCTTTTCGATAAACCAATCGTAGTCTTGGGGGTCGGTTAAAACGCTCACCCGGGGGAAGTTCTTAGCCGCCGCCCTTATAAGGGTGGGACCCCCTATGTCGATAAACTCCAAAAGTTCCCTCAAGGGGAGATTTTCCTTACTCTTCTCCTCAAAGGGGTAGAGGTTTACGACCACAACCTCGATGGGTTCTATACCGAGCTCCTCCAACTGTTCTTTATCCCTTTCAACCCAGTCGCGGTAGAGAATTCCTCCGTGAACCTTGGGGTGGAGGGTTTTAACCCTTCCGTCCAAAATTTCGGGAAAACCGGTTATCTCGCTCACCTCGACGACCGGAATGCCCCTTTCCCTCAAAAAGCGCGCCGTCCCGCCGCTGGAGACTATCTTATAGCCCAGCCCGTGAAGTTCCCTTGCGAGTTTATCCACACCCTCTTTGTTCCAAACCGATATAAGGGCGATACCTTTGGAGGACATGGAGTTTTAATTCTCCACAAAGGGGTTTTGGGAGAAAGGAAACCCCGAAAGGGATTTTTAGTGAATGAGTTCTCCCATTTTGAATATAGGTAGGTACAACGCCATAAGAATAAATCCAACGATACCACCAATAACGACCATCATCATAGGTTCTATCATCGATATAAGCCCGTCGATAGTGGTTTTCAATTCGTCTTCGTAAAAGTCGGCTAAACTTTCGAGCATGCTATCGAGCTGACCGGTTTCCTCACCTATTTTTATCATGGAAATCAACATTTTGGGAAACCGTTCCGTTCTTTGGAGTGCACTCCAAAGGGGTTCACCCTGAATTACCGCTTCCTTGGCGCTTTCTATAGCTTCTTGGTACACCACATTACCGGTAACCTTAGCCGAAAGTTCCAAAGACCTTTCTATCGATACACCGGCGGCAAAAAGAGTTGCAAAAGTTCTCGAAAACTTAGCCAATGCTCCCTTAACAAAAAGGGGTCCAAACATCGGAATTTTTAACTGCAAAAGGTGAACAAATTTTTTGAAACCGTAAACCCTCTTATAGAGTAAGACCAAGATAGTTATAACTGCCGCCGTTCCGCCAAAGAAGTAGAGGGTGTATTCCCTTAAGGAGTTTGAGATATTGATAAGCATTTGGGTTAGGGCGGGTAGTTCGCCACCCAAAGATTTATATATCTGCGCAAAGGTGGGAACGAGGAAGTAAATAATTCCGAGAGTTATAAGCGTAGCCGCTATTAAGACGAAGGCGGGGTAGAACGATGCGGATTTAATTTTGTTAATAATTTCGGCAATCCGTTTGTAATAATCCGATGCCCGTTTTAAAACCATATCGAGTTGACCGGTTTCCTCTCCCACCTCAACCATGCTGATGAAAAACTCGTCAAAGAGCTTTCGTCTTTCCTGCAGGGCTTTGGAAAAGGATATACCTCCCCTTATCTCCTCCGCCATTTTTAGGAGCTCTTTTTTCAACTTGGGGTTATCTATTGAATCGGCGACCAATTCGAGGGCGTCAACCAATCCTATACCCGCTTCGATAAGGGCGGCAAGCTGTTTAGAGAATATGGAAAGGTCTTTGGAAGAGACCCCTCCAAAGGAGAGGGTCAATTCTTTCTGCCACCAAGGTTTTTCTCCCTCTTCACCGCCTTCGGCGGTTGCACCCGCTCCCCCTTTTACCTCCTCGATTTTCGTAACCGTAAGACCCAATTGACGGAGCTTTCTTATAGCTTCCAATCTGCTGCCGGCTTCTATTTGGTCTTTAACCTTGTTTCCGGCTTTATCAACCCCTTCATAGCGATATAGAGGCATAAATTAAACCTCCTCCACAAGGTGGGCGATTTGAGAATAGGGTATTCCGAGGAGTTTTGCCAGTTCCACAGGGTCGGGCGAATAACGGACGGCATCCTCGAGGGTAATAAGACCCTCCTTGTAGAGTTTTGCCAACGATTGGTTCATAGTTTGCATTCCGGTTTGGGATTGTCCGCTCTGCATTAGTGCGTAAACCTGTTGCAATTTGTTTTCCCTTATGAGGTTTCTTATAGCTTTATTGGGAATTAGTAGCTCGTAAGCGAGCACCCTACCGCCACCTATTTTGGGAACCAACCTTTGGGATATAACACCTGCCAAGGTGAAGGATAACTGAATTCTTATCTGGTCTTGTTTATCGGATGGGAAAACATCAACAATACGGTTAATGGTCGATATTGCGGTATTGGTGTGCAAGGTTCCGAAAACGAGGTGACCGGTTTCGGCAGCCCTTAGGGCTGTTTCTATGGTCTCGGTATCCCTCATCTCTCCAACCATAATGACGTCGGGGTCTTCACGAAGGGCTGCCCTTAAAGCTTGATTGAAGTCGGGCGCATCGGTTCCTATTTCCCTCTGGTTGATAATTCCCTTTTTGTGCTTAAAGAGGTATTCGATAGGGTCTTCAATGGTTAAAACGTGGTGGGGAAAGTTTTCCAAAATGTAATCTATCATTGCCGCCAAAGTGGTCGACTTACCCGAACCGGTGGGACCCGTAACGAGAACAAGTCCCATTGATTTATGACAGAGGTCTATAATCCTTTCGGGAAGACCCAATTCTTTGTAGTTGGGAATTCTCGCCGGTAGAGTCCTGAAAACACCCGCCACCGTTCCCCTTTGATAAAAGGCGTTTACCCTAAACCTACCTACTCCCGGCACACCGAAAGAGAAGTCTACCTGCCCTTTTTCCTCCAACTCTTTGCGGTAGCGTTCTTTCATTATCTCGAATATGAGCTTTTTGGACATATCGGGAGTTATTACGGGGAATTTTGTTAGCTCTTGAATTTTTCCATCGATTCTCATTCTGGGATGGGTTCCAACCGTTATATGAATATCAGAAGCACCCTTTTTAACAGCCTCTTCGAGGATTTCTGTTATATATACTTCCGACATAGTAAAACCTCCATTTGTGCTTTTATTGCTATTTTAAAATTTCCCATTCCATGCGCATTTTGGTCACGGGCGGAGCCGGCTTTATAGGTTCAAACCTCGTGAGGGAACTCCAAAAGTGGTGGTAGATAACTTCACCAGCGGGGATTTCAAAAATTTGATAGACTTCAAGGGGGAGTTTATTACCGGCGATATCTCCGATAGGGGGTTTTGGGATTATTTGGCTTCCTCCTATAGTTTCGATGTGGTCTTCCACCAGGCGGCGATAACCGATACCACAGTCCTCGACCAGGAACTGATGACAAGGGTTAACACTCTGGGGTTTAAATACCTTCTCGATGTAGCCCTCGAGAGGTGGAACGCAAAGGTTGTTTACGCCTCTTCGGCGGCGGTCTACGGCAATTGTCCCGCCCCCATGAGGGAGGACGGCTGTTTGAAACCGGAAAATGTCTACGGTTTTTCCAAACTGATGATGGATAGGCTTGCCGAAAGGTATCTAAAGCGCTTTCCCGAAGCCCGCATAGTGGGTCTTAGATACTTCAACGTCTACGGTCCCGGCGAAGCCCACAAGGGGAAGTTTGCCAGTATGGTTTACCAGCTCGCCGTTAAGATGATAAGAGGCGAGCGTCCCCGTCTCTTTAAATGGGGCGAACAAAAGAGGGATTTCGTCTATATCAAAGATGTGGTGAGGGCAAACCTACTCGCCATGGAAAAGGACGTTTCCGGCGTCTTTAACGTGGGATACGGAAAGGGACGCTCTTTTAACGAGCTCGTGGCTATTTTGAATAAAGTCCTCGGAACGAATTACGATATCGAATATTTCGACAACCCCTACGACTTTTACCAAAACTACACCGAGGCGGATTTAACCAGAAGTTCCACCCTTTTGGGTTATAAACCTCAGTGGTCTCTCGAGAGGGGGGTCGAGGATTACGTGAAAAACTACCTATTGGAGAATAAATAACCTTCTCTAACTCTATGAGGATAAAGGAAACTTCTTTCTGATTTAGGATTTTTTGCATCCTTTCCTTTCTTTAAATAGGAAGAAACTTGAATTTTATGCCAAAAAAAAGTGTTCTAAACCCTTATGGAGACATGAAACGAAGTTTTATATCCTCCTTGAGGTTTTTATTTCCTGTTTTAATCCCTTTATAAGGATAGAAAAATACTTAACATCTAAAACCGAAAAATAGGTGTGTTTTAAGCCTTTATAGGAATATAACAACGCCTTTTTGTAAAGGATTACTACCGCTACCACGCCCGTTTCAATCCCTTATAGGGACATAAAAACCAAGATGAGTCCAATCTTATTAAGTTGCCAAGGAACCCAACCCTTATTTGGGTTTAGAGAATACCAAAACCACCTAAAGGAGTCAAGCA
>JYMV01023343.1_pt1 | contig 10392 bp, 7 predicted proteins | sample 338911 | NCBI WGS metagenome assembly JYMV01 (sample SAMN03354496, study PRJNA234377) | hydrothermal vent metagenome | biome: Deep sea; feature: Hydrothermal plumes at the Eastern Lau Spreading Center, Western Pacific Ocean; material: Seawater | place: Tonga | collected 2009 | depth 2000 m m
CGGGAACTGGACTCGAACCAGTGACCTTCGGGTTATGAGCCCGACGAGCTACCTACTGCTCTATCCCGCGATGTGGACGGCAAAGATACAAAGGAATTTGCGTTTTACAAGCTATAGCAGCATAAATTTTAACAGAAATTCATAAACTTTTCGTTTAACGCCTCTTCTTTACTACATTTAAGATATGACAACAACATTACGCAACACACTTTTTATAATTCTAGGAGTCGTCATCTTCTGTATAGCGGCGCTACTCATATCCAATCTCATCGTAAAGAACAAGGTGGAAGCATTTCTTACCAACGACCTACCACCCCACATACAAAATTCATACGACGAGCTTTCTGTAAATATGCTAAATGGTACCCTTACACTAAAACAAGCCTTAGTTGCTGTAAGAAATCAAACGAACGACACTGTACACACAAACTTTTCAGCAGAAAAAATTACCATCGAAGATCTGGATTATTGGGACTACCTTTTTAATGACCTAGTTCATTTCGAAGCCATACAACTTAGTAACGCAGCTATCGAACATCACAAAAACAAGTACAACAGTACTAAGGATAGTACAAACGCCAACTCCTCTAAGCTAAAAAGAGCATTTTTAATAGGAAACCTTAGTGTCGACAACACAACAGTTTCTATGTATGATGGCACTTCCGATTCTACCGCATTGTATACAGACAGATTAATGATCGATGTGGATAGTATAAGAATGGACTCGCAGTCCATTACCGAAAAGATCCCATTCGCTTATGGCGCTTACACAGTCAAAACCGATACGGTATTTCTAAAAGTGAGCCCGTATGAGAATATGACCATACAGCAACTTGAACTGCATCAGGGCGCTCTAGACCTAAAGCAGATCAAACTCTTTACAAAATACTCCCGTGATAAGCATGCACAATTGTTAGAAAAAGAGCGCGACCACTTCGATCTTCGCATCGATTCTTTACAATTGGCTACGATCGATTTTGGTTTTACCGATAATACATTTTTTGCAGAGAGCCATAAACTAGTACTTTCAAATCCGAAGCTAGATATCTTCAGAAATAAACTTGTGGCAGACGATCCAAGCATCAAACCACTATACAGCAAAATGCTTCGCGAGCTTCCCTTCGCTTTAACGATCGATTCCGTAGCCATAAAAAACGGAGCTATCGCCTATACCGAAAAGGTGAAACAAGATAATCCCGGTGGAACTATTACCTTTTCAGCACTCGACGCGCAGATTGCCAATATGAGTAATACCTACGGGGCTAACACCAAAACTGAAATCCATATCGATGCACAATTTATGGAACAAACACCCTTTACAGTAGATTGGAGCTTTGATGTAAACGATCAAGAAGATCGCTTTTTATTCAAATCGGATGTAGGCCCATTAACAGCATCTCGCCTTAATAAATTTACCGAACCCAACTTAGGTGTGAAAATGGAAGGTGCTACTAACAAGACATATTTTACCATTAGCGGCGGAAACGAAGCAGCTACGATAGACCTGCGTATCAACTACGACGAGTTTAAAGTTACGGTCATGGAAAAAGACGAAAAGAATGATAAAAATTGGTTCCTATCGGCTGTTGCAAACCTCTTTATCTCTAAAAATAGTGACGATTCCGAAAACGATTTTAGAGAGGGCTCTGCCCAAGTATCACGAGTAAAGAACCGTTCGTTCTTTAACTACCTATGGCTTAATGTTGAAGCCGGATTGCGAAAAAGTTTGCTATAAGAGTTAGCGATCCCGCTGAGCAATCCAGTTAATGGCTTTTAATCGGTCTTCGACATCGAAGTTCTTTATCTTTGAAGATGAAAACATATTCTCAATCGACCCACATAATTTAATCCACTTTTCATCTGAAACCAAAGCCACTTTATCGAAATCGTTAGTATGTTTTAATTTAAAGATCAGTTCCTTTAGTAATGAAGGCAGGGTAAACTCATCGATACCATTGTACTCTATATACAGGTTAATCTTATCGTGTGTTTGTAGTTTTTCTAAGATCTCTTGATGCAAGTTTTCAACGGTTTTATCATCAAAATCTCCTGTGAGCATAAAGCCCAAGACTATCAGAAAATGAAAAACTCGAAATCATTGGACCCAAATTATAAACTTAAAAATAGCAAATCGGCACTACTTCTACAAATAATCATTGTAACAACCCAAACTCATAATATGAGTTTAAAGCCTCTCTCTTAAGTACAATAAAAAATTAGTGGCTATCGATCACGCTGGGCAATCCAAGACATCGCATCCATTCTATCCTCGGTATCAAAACTCTTTACAGTAGCCCCTAAGAACGCATTTTCTAAAGAACCACACAAATGGATCCATTTACGGTCGGTCACTAACGCCACCTTTCGAAATTTTTTAGAATGTTCTAACTTGAACATCAGTTGAGAAACAATTGCTGGCATCGTAAAACGTTCAATGTCCGCATCTTCCAAGTATAAGTTTATCTTATCGAATTGGGATTGCTTTTCTAAGATTCTCTCATGAAGCTTGTCCATAGCATCCTCATCCATCACCCCCTCGATTAGGAACCCCACTGTATCTTTAGAAAAACTAAAACTGGAAAGCATCTCGCAGTTTGATTAATTAGTAATTACTAAAGATAGTGAAAATTGTAATACGCTATTGTTCAATATTTTCTGCGGAAAAATCTACCAAATCACCTCCTTCAAAACGCGTAGTGATCTTAATGGGATTGCAACAAACTTCGCAGTCTTCAATATATTGCTGTCCGGAAACCGAAGGATCGAGCATCATCGATATCGTTTCCCAACAATATGGGCATTGAAAATAATGTGGTTCCATTAGATGTCAACATTTAAAAGCTGACCTGTTAATTGTAACAACTCTAGCTCGGCCAATTTAGCCTCGTATTTCGCTAGATTCTTATTAGTTTGAGCGTTTAACAGGTTTATTTGGGCCTGTCGCAGTTCCAAAGAGGTGATCTGCCCTAATTTATAACGTTCGTTCGATCGCTCATAATTATTTCTGGCCGTTTCTACGTTTTGTTCCTGTAACCTGAATATTTGAAGTCTATTCTCGTATGTCCCCCTCGCATTTGCAATATCTCGCCTTACTTCGGAAACGATTTGCTGCTTAACTAACTCCTGATTGGTGTTTTGAATTTTTGCGTTCTTTACCGAAGTGATACCACCTCCCCCGTCAAATAAGTCCCATGTAAGACTCACGCCGGCATTAAAACCGGTGGTTGTACTTGAAGTAGCAAAACTGGTCGTAGGGAAGTTACCTTCATTCCATCCGTAACCTCCTGTTAATCCAACACTGGGAAGAAATACGGCTTTACTGGCCTTATAGTTGTATTCGCTAATCTTGATGTTCTGAGACGCCTGCAATAAACGAACGTTGGTGGTATCCACCTGTGCTAAGAAATTTTCAATTTGCAAGGTGCTGGTAAAGCGAACTACCGTGTCTACAGTAAAAGTACGTTCTAGGTCTTCGTTAGTAACTACATTCAGATCGCGTTTCGCATTGATCAATTGCTGTTTTGCATTCAATAAATTTATACTGTCGGTCACTATATCTACTTCAGCATTAAGAACCTCCAACTTATTTACCTGGCCGTACTCAAAATTGTACTCTGCTCGTGTAAGTCTATTTTTTGTATTCTGAAAGGTCTCCTCTAATACCGAAACATTTTCGGTAAGTCGGGCAACTTCAAAATATACAGAAAATAACTGCAGCAGGGTTACCTCAATGGTTTCCCTCGCCTGAAGCTCAGTAAGTTGATATTCTTCCTGAAGTCGCTTGTAATTGTACAACCTACCCAAGCCGTCGAACAGCGTATAGTTTAAATTAACTGCTGCATTGTACCGAGTCGTTTCGGCATCTTCAACCACATTGACAGTACCATCGCGAAAGGTAACTTCTTGGTCCTCCAGATTATAATTTGCCCCGGCATTTCCGGTAACAGAAGGCAAATACCCGGAATTCAACAGACTCTTATTATTTTCCGAAATTTCTACATTATTGCGCGCTATAATGATCCCAAAATTTCCCGCCAAGGTCTCTGCAATTGCCTCGCGTTTGGTCAAGACATCTAATTCCTGTCCGTACATAGCGCTTATACTTAAACAAAGTAATAGTATGTTACTTATCTTCTTCATTTCGCTCTTTTATAGCACGTTCAACTTCTTCTTTACCAATCGTCTTGCCTGTTGCCAACCAGTGTGCTTTGGTCTTTGCCGAATTGGTCAATGAAAGCAAGAGCGGCAATACCAACAGTGTTAAAAAGGTAGCTATAAAAATACCATAGGCAATAGAAATGGCCATAGGCTTTAAAAACTGTGCCTGTCTGCTTTTCTCAAGTAATAGCGGAGCAATTCCGGCAATCGTGGTAAGTGAGGTTAAAAATATCGCTCTAAAACGAGACTTGCCTGCTTCTATCAAGGCCGTATCGAACGGCATACCATCTCTTAAATAACGATTGAATTTTCCAATTAGAACAAGCCCATCGTTCACCATAATTCCTATCAAGGCTATGATCCCGAGCAACGATAATATATTCACTGGGAAACCATGTAAAAAATGCCCCCAGGCAACTCCAATTATACTAAAGGGTATCATCAACATTAATAATAGCGGCTGACTGTAACTTCGAAATGTAAATGCGATCACGGCATAAATTAGGAATAAGATCACCGGAAACACCTTCTGTGCTGAACTTGTTAGCTTTTCTGCCTCACGATTCTGACCTTCGTACGAAACAGAAACACTAGGGTATTTCGATAGAATTTCTGGGAGAATATTGGTGTCAATATTGGCAATAGCATCGGTAGAGCTGGCATTCGGGTCTTCCAGATCGGCTTCTACTCGAATTTCTCGCAGACCTTCAAGGTGACTAATGGATTCGGTCCCTCTTCTAATACTATAACTCGCAATCTCTCCAAACGGCACACGATTTCCATCGGGTGTAACAATGCGCATATCGTCCAGATCGTTGATCGATTGGCGATTTACTAGATCATAACGCACCCAAACTCGAATTTCATCTTGTCCGCGTTGAAAACGTTGCGCCTGCAATCCAAAAAATCCTGCACGCACCTGACTCATGACTTCTCTAAGATTGAGTCCGAGCGCATAGGCGTTCTCGTTCAGATCTATGGTAATTTCTTTAATTCCTTCAGGATTGGTGTCGGTGACATCTTTCAATTCCGAATTCTCTTCCATCTCGGCCTTCAATTCGTCCTTGGCTTGTTCAAGTTCGTTCAAATTATTTCCGAGGAGAGACACCGAAACCGGTTTTCCTCCAAAATTTCCTCCCGAACCAAAAGTTAATCGCTCTACCCCGTATACCTGCCCTGTTTCTTCTCGTATGGCATTGGTAATTTCGGGCGATCCAAAATCACGTTCTTCCCCAGGCAAAAGATTTACTCGTAAGGACGCCTTGTTGTTACCGGGGCCAACTCTTCTCACAATATTCTGGACCACCTGCTTGTTTCCTGTCTGTCTGGCCGTAAAATCCTCATTAACCCGCCAAGCGGCAGCTTCGACCATAGCAATTATACTATCTGTCTTTTGAGGATTGGTTCCTTCAGGCATTAAAAGGTCTATGCTCACTCGGTCACTGGCAATACTGGGAAACAAGGTGACCTTTACAACGCCACCCATGATCGACCCAATAGTTAAAATAAGCAAGGCTGCCAATATCGAAAAACTGAGAAACCGATTTTTTACGGTGAACCTTACTGTAGGTTCGTAGAAATTGTCACGCAAAAATCGCATAAAACGATCGCCATACTCATTAAATTTACGAAGCTTAACAAACAGCTTTGCAATCCCTTTCTTTTCTCTTTTTTCGGCTTCTGTTTCTCGAACCAAGGCCTTCGAATTCGCGATGTGAGCCGGTAAAATGATCAAGGCCTCCACTAAGGAGACGATCAAAGTCAAAATTACTACCGTACTTACCTCTCCAAAGAACTGTCCAATTCGGCTGTCTAAAAACAAAAAAGTTGAAAACGCGAGAACGGTTGTAATAATCGCAGATAATATGGGCGGCATCACCTCGATGGTCCCGTCGATCGCAGCTTGGACCGGTTTTTTTCCTTGCTCGTAATGCTGATAGATATTTTCTGAAATTACGATACCGTCATCCACCAAGATACCAATAACGATAATCATTCCGAAGAGAGACAATACATTAATGGTCACGTCGAACGATCCTGCGAAAATGAACATCCCTAAAAATGCAATGGGTAATCCAAAGGCCACCCAAAAAGCTAGACGTGTGTTCAAAAAGAAGGACAAGAACAGTAGCACCAATAAAATACCAACTGCCCCATTTTCTATGAGCAAATTTGTACGCTGGTTAAGGGTTATACTACGGTCGTCCTCGACGATGATTTCTAGCGTATCGTTCTTTTCGTTGAACTCCTCTACATAATTGCGCACTTTCTCGGCTGCAGAAATTAAATCTTCGTTGTTGGTGGTCGATATATTGACACTTACAGCCACCCGACCGTTTATATAAGATGCATTGGGCGTTTCGGAAAAACGATCACGAATAATGGCGACATCGCTTAAAGTGACCTGACTTCCGTCGGGTTGCGACTTTACGACCAAATTGTTCAGCTCACTTCCGTAGTAAGAACGATTATCGGCTCTAATAAGAAAGTCTTCTTCTTGGGTCTTAATACTTCCTCCGGTAGTAAGGATATTGGCTTGGGAGACGGCCTGTGCTACTTCTGTAAACGTAAGGTTGTAAGCAAGCAGATCATTTTCGTTAACGGCTATTTCAATTTCCTCATCCGGAAATCCGGAAAGTTCGATCTGCGACAGCCCGTCCATGGCTCTAAGATCGTATTCTACTTGCCTGGAGATCTGCTTGAGTGTTGCGAGATCCACACCTTCACCACTAATAAAAAAATCGAAGGTTTCTCGAATATTTTCTTGCTTGGCAACCACCAAAGGCTCCATCCCGGTGGGGAAGTTGGGCACACGATCTACCGCGTTCTTTACTTCGGAAAGCATCACGTCTATATCTTCATCAGATTCGATTTCCACCGTAATACTTCCTCCATTTTCTCTAGATACCGAAGTGACCCGGTCTACGCCTACCAAGCCTTTTAAATTATCTTCAATTTTAAGCACGATCCCTTCTTCTATTTCTTCGGGAGCGGCTCCGGGATAGGAAATGTTGATGGTAATTATTTCAGATTCGATCAACGGAAAAAAAGAAGACTGCATTCGCAGCAAGCCAACAATCCCAAAAATGATAAAGGCAATTATCATTACATTGACTGCAACGTGGTATTTAATAAAGTAACTTATAACACTTCGCATGGACTATTGGTTTTCCGTAGTTGTAGAAGAAGGTGACGTGGTGTTCGATGATTCCTGCTTAGTAGGATCGGTTGTAGTTCCGGACGCATTTGCGATCTTTACCAACATACCGTCGTAAGCACCAGAAACAGTCCTTGATAAGATAACTTCACCGTTGGGCACACCTTTTATCACTGCTTTTTTATCAGAAAAATAGACAGGGTCTACTGCCAAGGTTCTTAGGGTACTATCTTTTACAACAAATATCTCGTTGCGGTCGTTCACAAGACTTCGATCGATCAATATGGCGTTCGTCTCTTCTTTAGCCGCAAGATCGGCTTGCAAATACATTCCCTCTTTTAATGAGGCATCGGTAACTTCTATAAAAACACTTACGGTTTGTGTCGCTTGATCGATCCTGGCATTTACACGGCTCACACTACCTTGATAGGTTTCAGTACCCTTGTTATTGGTCAACTGTACCTTCTCGCCCACCTCCAATAGATCGGCGTACTCCTTTGCTAATGCCACTTGCAGCTCATACACTTCCGGGTCGATAAACTCACCTAGTTTTTGCCCATTCCGAATTAAGGTTCCCTCGGTGACCAATGCTTCGGTCAACACTCCGTCGAAAGGTGCCACAATGCGATACTTGACTAATCGTTGTTCTAAATTCTTAATATTAAAATATGCGGTGTTAATGCCCCTTCCATTTATAAAAAATCGCTCCTTTTCGGAAGTCGCTTCCGGAAGTGGTGGTACCGTGCTGTTAATATCGAACGAATTGAGGTATTCTTGCCATTTTGGAAACACTTCAGGGTAATCCAACCGTAGATCGGGCATGATCGCAATGATCTGATTGTACAAATCACTTTTAGCCGATTGCACCGTGGCGGCATATTCCTGGGCATCTATTTTTATAAGGGTTTGTCCTTTACGATAGCGCTGTCCCGTTTTAAAAGGCTCCGAACTATAGCGAAACACTCCTTGAACTTCCGCAAAGAGTTCAACACGTTGTTTGGCAACTAAATTACCACTGGCCGGAATAGTAATCGGGACTGTTGTGTTTTGAACGGTATCTACAAATACAGTTTTTACCGTCTTTTGTATTTTTGTTTCGGGTTGCTCTTTGCTGTCTATTATAGCGCGTGCTCCAAAAAAAGCACCCACCAACAATAGCGCTGCAAGCACATAAAGTATTACTTTTCGCATCGTATTGGTTGTAAAAACTTAGACTGCCAAAATTAAGGTGCGTTTAATCGAGAACCGTTAATTTTATCTTAAAAATAAAGCTGTAACAGTGTATTGCTCAAAGTAACCATCGAAGGTAATCCTAACGTAAAAATAAAAATCTAGAACGCTCTTAAAAAGTTCAAACTAGCTTATACGTTCAATTTTTTCTGAAGTATGCTCCCAGTCTTTCATAAGATCTTCCAATTCTTGTTTTTTGGCATTGTAGGAGTCGAAAAAATTAGGTTGTGCGATGGTCTCATCGTAGTTGATAGAAAGTTCGACATCGATCGCCTTGATCTCACGTTCTAGCTTACCTATTGAAGTTTCTATTTTACTAAGCTTATTGGTGAGCGATTTTATTTTTTTCTGATCCTCATACGATTGTTTCCCGGAGGTTTCATTTTTCTTTGCTTCGGAAGTTTTTGCGGCTACAGTTCGCTTTTCTGCCTCTCGTAAACTTTGAAGGTTTCGCTGTTCCAAGAAATAATCGATATCTCCTAAATATTCCTTGATCTTTCGGTCTTTAAACTCGTACACCTTATTGCTTAATCCTTGTAAAAAGTCACGGTCGTGAGAGACCAGAATCAAGGTACCTTCAAAGCGCTTTAATGCATCTTTTAGGACATTCTTCGATTTAATATCCAAGTGGTTGGTGGGCTCATCCATGACCAGCACATTAAAGGGCTGCAACAGTAATTTTGCCAAGGCCAAACGGTTTCGCTCGCCTCCTGAAAGTACGCGAACATATTTATCGACCTCTTCGCCTCGAAACAAAAAAGCCCCTAGAATATCTCGAACTCTCGGCCGTGTTTTCGCATCGGCTGCATCCAGCATGGTATCCTCAACCGTTTTAGAACCGTCTAGATAATCGGCCTGGTTTTGCGCAAAATAACCAATCTCTACATTATGCCCTAGCGTTAATTTGCCTTGATGCTCGATCTCACCAACAATGATCTTTGCCAAGGTCGACTTCCCTTGACCATTCTGTCCCACAAAGGCGATCTTACTTTCTCGGTCTACTCGTAAATTAACATCTTGCAACACGTGATTATCGCCATAGCTCTTCGAGACCTTTTCGGCTTCGATCACCACTTTTCCGGGCACTACCGAAACGGGAAAGTGCAACGACATTACACTGTTGTCATCCTCATCCACTTCAATGCGATCTATCTTGTCCAGCTTTTTAATGAGCGACTGGGCCATACTCGCTTTACTTGCCTTGGCTCTAAATTTTTCAATTAGCTTTTCGGTTTGTTCGATCTGCTTTTGTTGGTTTTTTTGAGAAGCCAATTGCTGCTCACGCAATTCACGTCGTTGGACCAAATATTTAGAATACGGTTTGTTGTAATCGTATATTTTTCCGAGGGAAATCTCAATAGTACGATTGGTCACATGATCTAAGAACATCTTATCGTGAGACACCACCACAACCGCGCCGGCATAATTTTGAAGAAACTCTTCCAACCATAAGATCGACTCGATGTCTAAGTGATTGGTAGGCTCATCCAGCAAGAGAATATCATTGTTTTGCAAGAGTAGTTTTGCCAATTCAATTCGCATGCGCCAACCTCCCGAAAAAGTATCGGTCGACATATTAAAATCTTCTCGCTTGAACCCTAACCCCTGCAATATGCGTTCGGTCTCACCTTGATAATTATACCCTCCTAAGATCTCGTATTGATGTTGTATATCGTTAAGATCGATCATTAACTGATTATAACCTTCGCTCTCGTAATCGGTACGCTCTGCCAATTGAGTGTTGATCTCTTCAAGTCGGTGCTCCAGTTTTTTGATCTCTGTAAACGCCTCATAGGCTTCTTCTAAGACCGTTCTGCCTTTTACAAAATCGATATCTTGCTTTAAGA
>JYMV01019286.1_pt1 | contig 10391 bp, 5 predicted proteins | sample 338911 | NCBI WGS metagenome assembly JYMV01 (sample SAMN03354496, study PRJNA234377) | hydrothermal vent metagenome | biome: Deep sea; feature: Hydrothermal plumes at the Eastern Lau Spreading Center, Western Pacific Ocean; material: Seawater | place: Tonga | collected 2009 | depth 2000 m m
CCAACCCATCCAACCGGACTGAAATCTAATTCAGATCAGTATGGATGGGTTGTGTGGTTTGGGGTTCTCGCTGGAAATGATACTGCGTTACGTCGTTCTGAAACCTGATCTTTTGCGTTGGAAAACTATCCGACGTATTGTATCTACCGCCGTGGCGGCCTTCTGTTAGAATAGTGTGAATTTGAAAATGAAGGGGGAAATGAGAAAGTTTGTTTGTTAGTATTAGTTGAATGGGTCTGGTGCATGCTGAAGATACCAGAGAGATGGTGTTTGAAAGTGTTGAGGAGCTGAAACTTGTCAGTTAGAATACCTGAATCTCATTCAAGCCTCCGCCGATTGCCCAATGCGAATCGATGTAGACCTTGATGGATTTCGCCTTGATTGGCTTGAACTTTACGTCTTGCCAGCCGTCGCCGAAGGGAACCGAAATGCCTTGCTCAAGCATTCCGTCGAATGTCGGGGAATAACGGGAAAAGTGCTGAGGGTATTTGAACGCCTGTTTGAAGGGGCGGTCGAAAACTCTGCCGAAACTGCCAGAGTGCTTGCTGACCACTTTATTGGAGCCATCGAGCAACTCGATCCGATACTTTATGGTGGCGTAATCATTGAGTCCGGCATTCGAGGTGTTGAGCAACCGCACAAGAGAAATGGGCGTTTCGTGAGGAAGATCCAGCTGGATCCAACCCGGCTTGCCGTAAGGAAGAAGCCAGTAGGTCGGGGGGATATAAAATGGCCAGGAACTCATGTTTTCGCCGAACAGCGGTGTCTTGCCCATGCCGTATCCGCCGAGCGGTGATGTCTTCAGTTCGCCGAGTGTGTAGTCCAGACGGCCGAGGCTAGGGTATTCCCACGTCTTGTTGTCGATAACGCGTTTCGGGGCGAAACGCGGATCGCGCGTTCCCGACGCTGTGACCTTCGCGCCTAGAGCTAGGTTTTTCTTTCTGGGCGCGTCTCGTTCGGCAACCAACTCATCCAGAAGTGGCTTGAGGCCTGCAGAGAGTTGGTTTTGGGAGGCAGTTGTGTTGCTAGTTAATGAAGATGCAGACGGATCTCGTGTGAGTTTCCCTTCTGCGTCGACGACAAACCGACCTGCTTCGAGCGAGATTTTCTTCTCGCGAAGAAATAGCTCCACGGGGCTTTCGATGGCAATTCTGCCAACTACAACTCCACGGTCTAGTTGAAAAGACACGTCGACGGGTTTCGGGCTGCTCAGATACGTCACACCATCAATAACAACACTCGTCGCAGAATGGGCAAACACAGTTTGGACTTTGCTGCTTGCAGTCCGAACCAACGCTAATTCGGCGACTATGGCAACCGTTCCGAACTCTATGGGCTTGCTGGCATCAACGATCAGGTAGTCGTATGTGCCCTTTGACCACACGATGCGAGCTAGGGACGCGCCGTCTTTCTGTCTACGCTCAACCTTAGGACCGTCAGTATCCTTCTTTAGTGGAAACACCACAGCAACAAACGTCTCCTCCCTACGCCGCTGGATGGTGCCAACGGGCTCAATCGTAATTGGACCAAGCTCCAAAACCGAGTCTTCCTTGATGCCGGACGGCGGATGCGAATATTCTGCAGCGTAAAGCTTACCACGGATTTTCGACACTTCGGGGCCAGGCGGCACATCGAAGTGGACGTATTCGGTTCGTAGCCAGGGTGTCGTTTTCGTCAGCGAACGCGGGTCTCGCAGGCTGTATTGGTCCGGAATGTTGTACCCGTTGCCCGACGCAATCGTGCGACCGTCGGCCGCCAGAAGTTCGAGATCAATCTTCCAAGCCAGATTCTCATAAACACCCAGTTTGTCTTTGCGATAAAGAGCCTTCATACGGTAGCGGGCACCTGGTGCAAGCTTCGCCGGTGTCTCGAATCCGTTCAAAGACTCTAACTGCTTGATAACCATGTTCTTCTTACTAACAATCCGATATGCGGTCTTGGGAGCATCATTGGCTTTCTCCGGAATAACCAACATTCCTTTGCCCTTCCACGCGATGGGCTCAACGATAATCCGATTGCCGGTCCTAGGACCATACCCGCCAGCCAATGCCCGCAACGTGATAAGGTTATGGTCGTACATGTAGGAAGTATTCGGCTGCCCTGGTGCATCCTCAATCTCGAAGGCCACTTTCTTCGGCGACACGAAGTCCAGGACCAAGTCGGCGTTTGGTCGTTGTAGGCGGACTCGGTTGGCCGACTCGACCTGGTATCGCCCGTAGTTACCATGTTTGTTGTCGAAGACGTTGTTCCAGCTTTGCCACAACCACCCGTGCCAGCGCATATCTTTTTGGGCGAGGTGATCGACGAATACAAAGTAGTCTTCCCCCGGTTTGCTCCTCACGTAAAGGATGTCTCGATCGCGCCGTTTGTAGTTCTTGTAGCACTCATCGTGGCCCTTGGGACGATAGTAAGCAATGTTGCTAGGTCCCGACTCCGTGTGGATAAAACTCAGATGGTCGTCGTGCCAGGAATTTCGCACGACCATCGAAGGAGCCAGCGGTTCGCCCTCAGTTTCGATGCCCGTTTCCGCCTTCTGTTGCCCGTGCCACTTGTGATGCCACGCCAACCCAGCGGTCGTGCCGAGGATCTCACCCAAGGCAGAGAGGAAGATGTCGCCATTGAAGTACAGGTACGTCTGTCCTATGCCGTAGCCGCCGCGAAACATGCTCATGCGGTCCGTTGTTTTGAACAACTCGCTTGGCCTCTTCACATCAAGTTGATAAAGCTCGGGTTGCGTCCACAGTAGACCGAGCAAATCCTTGTGCCCAGCCTGATGGCAATCGTGCACAAAAAAACTCAATTGGCTCTGCGCGTTCTTTCTAACCATCGTACGGTTGATGAAATACGCGGCGGGTGAGTCAGGAAAGCGTGCCGCATAGTCATACCACCATGGCCCGCCGGCAGCGCCTGTCGGCAGAGAAATTGGCTTGGAGGCAATAATGCCTGTGCGGCCCACAGAGTCAGGATCGATCGGTTCGGTAAATATCCCCACGTCGGGTACCGTCGTCTCATGGTACAATGGGTAGTACACCGCTTCTGCAAACCCGGGATGGGCGCGAAGGTCTATTCCCTTGACATTGTTGAGGCAGACAGTGGCAGTATAAAGATTCTGCATTGACACGGACCAGTATCCGGGCATCCCGGACTCCAGCCCCTGTCCCGCCCAGCCGATATCATGTGTTACAATCCAGTGGAATGTCTGGATGTAGCTGTGCAGCCACATTTTAGCATCCGGATAATTTTCACCCAGTGCCAGGCAAGCGATCATCGCACCGGAAAGCACATTGTTACCCTGATTCTTGCTCCGCAAATGTACGGTTCGACTGCCTTCTCGGCAATGATGTCGCGAGCTTGCTTGCGCTGTTTGTCAGTGAGTGCCTCCCAAATGAAGTCCAACGTGAACGCTGCATTGCGAAAAAACATGCCCGCATGAATCTGTGGCATGGCCGAGCCGCTCCAGTTGAACCAACCCCAGCGGTTGACCTTGCCCATATGCAGCAGAATGTCGAATGCCACATCCGCATATCGCTTTTCACCACTCATCAAATAGACAAACGCTGCAGGACACATCTGTCGCTGAGCAAACTTTCCCATTGCCTCCCCCGCCTTACGTGCAACTGGGTCCTTGGTCACAGCATCGAATTCAACCGTCAAATCCAGCAACTCGTCCAAATACGGAGCAATCTCCACGCGTTTTTTGGGCCAATCGACCAACGCTTTGTCGGCCTCGTTTTGGATCCTTGAGAACATTCCCTTCCATGGCTCGGCTTGAATTTTTTTTCGTAGTGCGGGCATTCCTTTTGCTTTGATCAACAGACCAATCCCTGGTGTTGGTTCGGCGCATGCAACTGAGATGCCAACGATCAGGATGGTGAAGACTGTTAGTGTGTATTTCATAGCTTGTTAATTAAGCAGGTTCCACATTTCTTGAATCACGTCGCACCCCATGCGGTTGGTCGGAGATAAATCGCTAGACTCTGCCTTCCAGGCTTGGCGGATTCGACCGAGAGCGATTTCCTTAGTGTTGGGTGTTATGTCGTTTCTTGCTCCATATCATCTAGGCAGCATCGTAACTTGTAAAAAACTGGTGCTTCATAATCAGTTCCATATCTAACTCCCTTCTGGAACCTGGGGTTTGAATTCAAGTGTCTACTGAGCCATATAGGTGAGTTGTTGAATACCAAGTTACTGGGCTCGCTTCGGCATTCTATCACGATTGCCGTATCGGAGTAAAGAGGCGGGGTCGCTTTCAGCACAATTGGTGCTACCGAATAGTGCGGATACAAAATGACAATTAAGCTACACCATTCTGGATGGGAGGTGTATTGATGTTACGCTGTTTTGGAAGCCGTTCTTTTGCACTGGAAAATTATCCGACGCTTTGTATGTACCGCTGTGGCCATCAAGTAAGTGCTAAATTGACCATGTACCACATCAGCAGAATCAGTTCAAATCCAAAACCCCATACTTCTCTTTTTCCTCGGCTGTCAGTTGACGGATGACTCGGCTTTCTGCGATTTGCAGAAGCTCCTCCATGTCGGTGGTGTAGATTTGGGCAATCCCATCTCCACCTGCAGTGATAATTTGCTTGCTATCAGGGCTTCAAACAAATTTTCCATTCCAGCAATAAAATTTCTCGCTTCCCCTCATCCATGAAATCCACTGATGCCCAAAATTTAGTTACTTTGCCGTCGAAGGCACCATCTTGATAGCTCCCCAGGTAGTAGTTAGCTTGCCCATCGACTCGACGGCAAGTATCTCCTTTAACGGACCTTTCCCGAGCTCATTGATTTCATCCTTGCTCATAGCATAGTTGAAGATCGCAATGTCATCCAACTGTGCATTGAGGAACTCTGTGTTGAACTCGAATGAGACTCCCAAAGCCAGCGGGCGTCCATCTTCCGACGATATACTCTTTTTAGCCGCCATTGCAGCAAAGTCGCCTAGCTCCTGCACACCATCTATATATGTCTTTACAGTCTTGGCAGGAATGATCGAATGCGCCACATGGTGCCATTTGCCATCGGACACCGCTTCGTCCCAATGGTGTATGCAGCCTCCTCCATCTGAAGCTTCAAAGATAATTTTTTCCCCGTTCACAGCGGAATGCCAACCTTTGTTGCAGCCATGGCTTCCCTTGTCGACAGTTCTTCCCTTTCCAGCTTTTGACGTTGTTTGAACCCAATACGAAACCGTGAATGGCTCGCTTCCAGCCGCCTCGTCCAGTTCAGGATCTTTTTTTGTCTCGTACGCAACACAATAATTGCCCGCTTCCTCGAAATCCAACGCCTTACCGAACTTTCCCACAGTCCATTTCCCGACGTCACGTTTGGCGACTCCCTTTCGCCACTCGGCGTGTCGATCGTTCCCACTTGCATCCTTGACGTCTTCTCCACTACCTTCATCGCAAGGGTAGTACACAAGGACGCTCTTCTTATCGATCGCATAAGCAGAAATGGCCAAAACAGAAGCCGCCAAAACAATAAACCCTAATTGTATCATCCTTACCTTCATGATATTTCCTCCTTAAAATCAAATTCCTAAGCGTTGAGAACCAGACTACGTGTAAGAAACACACGAACATGGTAATCCACAATTCCATCATATCAGACATAGCAAGATGTATCAATTCTAGCTTCCGTAAACCGCCGGTTCTACAGAGGCCCAGTGGGTAACGTAAGCTAGAATTGCATTTCAAACGAGTTCGATCTGTTTTCATGCAATTTCCAAAGGAGAAATCAGCCTTGTTTAACGCTGCAGTTTGAGGCTGACGGCAGCCTGATCATCTCCCTGTTGTATTTTCAACTTAAATACAACTTGACTGAGTCATAGAATCAACCGTTTTACTTGCTCTGCTATCAATTAAAATGTCACTTTCACACAACTGAACTTGCCCCCATTATCCCTAACAAGAGGTAAAGTAACAGCCAAAATTAATCAACATTGCTTTTTAGTGTATTTTAACATTGCTTTTTAGTATAATGCTGACTTAATATCCAAAGCACCTATTTAATACTCAAATATAATCACATGATATCGGCAAAGAGTTGCATTTGACCCTCCGAACGAATGAAAACAACAACATGAAAACCAGCATCACGAATTACGCAAAGATACCAGACTCAATATCCTTAACTGAGTATGTGCCATTCGGAAATTCTTACATGCGACGTAATATGAAGTTGCTATTTGTGCTTTGTTCGACATTGGTATTTCTTGCCGGAACCGTCAATGTCGAACCTGGTTCCGGAAACGCCACTGCTACGAGAGCCGGTCGAGACTGGTGGTCCTTGCAACCAGTGGTTCGAACAGCGTTACCAAAACCCGATGTGAACCCGATTGATGCATTTATTCTTGCCAAATTGGAAACTGACGGCATGTGTCCTGCTCCATCTGCAGATAAACGCACGTTGGCTCGCCGCGTCTATTTTGATCTAATTGGTTTGCCTCCAACGCCACAACAACTGGATGCGTTTCTAATAGACGTATCACCCCAGGCATATGAGAACCTAATCGACCAGTTATTGGCGAGTCCGCAATACGGTGAGCGATGGGCGCGTCACTGGTTGGATGTCGTTCGCTTTGCCGAAACCGATGGCTATGAACGCGATCGGCTCAAGGAACATATCTGGCGTTACCGCGACTGGGTAATAGATGCATTTAATCACGATATGCCCTACTCCCAATTCGTCTGTGATCAATTGGCCGGTGATGAGGTGGCGTATCGAGGTGAACAGTCCTTGATCGCAACCGGAATGCTTCGGGCTGGCACTTGGAACGACGAACCCAACGATCCCGCAGATTATCTATACGAACGGCTCGAAGACCTGGTGCACACGACTACATCTGCGTTCCTTGGGCTCACGGTGAAGTGTGCTCGTTGCCACGATCACAAGTTCGATCCCATTCCGCAAAAGGACTATTATCGAATCGCTAGCTTCTTCTGGGCTGGTTATATCGGTCAAGCAAATCAAGGTGGTCCGTCGCAAGAACAACTCGGTTATCCCTGTATTCCCGTCTATGGCTGGACAGATAAAGGTCAATCCGTTTCCCCGATTCGCCTACTCCACAACGGAGAACGGCACCAGTTAGGACCAGAAGTCGACCCGGGGTTTCTTTCCGCCGTTTCGGAACTTGATATGCCGCTGACCTCTCCGTCAAAGGGATCGAAGACAACAACCCGTCGATTGCAGTTCGCCGCCTGGATTACGGACGAGCGTAATCCGCTTGCAGCGCGAGTGTTCATGAATCGGATTTGGCAACATCACTTCGGTCAGGGACTGGTGCGGACACCAAATAATTTTGGGTTTAAGAGTGATCCGCCGACGCATCCTAAGTTGCTTGACTGGCTCGCGACCGAATTTATGCATCCAACCTGCGACAACGGCAAGGCATGGACGATCAAGCGGATGCACAAGCTGATTCTCCTTTCTCTCACCTATCGGATGGCGTCCTGGCATCCAAGGGGAGACGAGTACAGCGAGCGAGATCCCCTGAACCGAAACTGGTGGAAATTCAATCGCCGTCGTCTTGACGCGGAAACAATGAGAGATTCCATGCTGGCTGTGAGTGGTGAACTGAATCCGACTATGAGCGGCTCCAGTTTTTATCCCCGCATGTCGGCAGAGGCCCTGGAGGGGCTGTCTCGCAAGTCCGGTGCATGGAGCGAATCAAGCCGCGAAGAGCGTATGCGACGTAGCATCTACATGATGACAAAACGCTCTCGCTTGCTGCCGTTGATGACGGCGCTTGACTTTACCGAAACCACGTCATCCTGTGCCCAGCGGTACGTGACAACGGTTGTACCACAGGCTCTAGCGTTGCTGAATAATCAATTCGTTCATGCTCGAAGCAACGCGATGGCGAAGCGGTTATTAACAGAACGAGGCGAGTCGCCCGAACGTATCAGACAAGCTTGGCGGCTATCGTTTGGACGTGACCCAAGTCAAGGCGAACTCGCGGCAGCCATGACGCATCTTCGGGAACAGGAAACACACTTTTCTCGGTTGCATGGCGCATCGTCGGGCGAGACAAGCCAAGAAGTGAACAGGAATCAGCTCCAGCTTTGGCTACGAGCAGACAAGGATATTGAGACAACAGAAGATAAACGCGTCATGCGATGGGGGCAATTCCATCAACAAAAAAATGAACATCGTCCAATATTAGTCAAGGACGCAATCAACGGCCAACCTGTCTTGCGTTTTGATGGCCAGCGTCGATTCCTAGAATCCGTAACGCAATTTGTCAATTCGCAGGAGTTCAGCATTATAGCAGTTGTGACTGATGTCGCATCAAATCACGGACACCGTGACATCATTTCCAACTGGCGGCGTGGACTGCGCCATGAAAATTCAATTTTTCTAGGTACTACACAAAACAGCATCGTGCGTTTTACGGATTCATTCGCTAGTGCCGGGGAACTATTGCATAGGCAACAACCGTTAGCTCTTACTGCAATTAGCGACGTTCATCACGCAGCAGTTTATCAAAACAATCAGCGCATGAAGAAAGGGCCCAGACTTTTAGATCGTAAGTTCGAGCCTCCCTATGTGATCGGTACACAAGGCGACATTGATGGCGAGTATTGGCACGGCGATATTGCTGAAATACTGGTCTTCAACCGTGCCCTAAACGAAAAGGAACGCCTGAACATTTGGCGATATCTCGCCTCACGCTATGGTTTGGCAGAAATGACAGAACTGAATGATCCTGCAAAATTGGCACTGGCATCATTGTGCCATGTTTTATTGAATTCCAACGAGTTTATTTACATCGATTGAGTTGGGTGGGGAAGTATTCTCAACATGCATAGAATCAACGATCCACGATTGGACCGAACGTACCCTTGCGGGCAGACGCGACGTGAGTTTATCTGGGAGATGGGCGCAGGATTCGCTGGCGTGGCCCTTGCGTCCTTACTTGGCGCTGATAATTTTTTCGTTCGGAGTGTCCATGCCTCAGAAACGCAAACATCAACGAATCCGCTCGCTTCCAAACCGCGACATTTTTATACTCAAGCCAAGAGTTGCATATTCCTAATGATGAACGGCGGGCCAAGTCAGGTTGATACATTCGATTACAAACCGGAACTCGTGAAATACGCGGGCAAGTCGTTGCCGCCGGATAAGAAGTTCATCAATTCCGGTGGGCGCAAGATGGGATACTTGACGCCCAACTGGCGGCCATTTCAACCTGGCGGCGAAAGTGGCCTGTTGATTTCGGACTACTTCCCGAGAGTTCGAGAGCATGCAGACAAACTGGCAGTGATCAAATCGTGTCACGCGGATAGTCATGCTCATGGTTCGGCGTTGGTCGGCATGAACACAGGAAGCACATTTATTGGGCGTCCATCATTGGGAAGCTGGTGTGTTTATGGGCTGGGATCGGAGAATCAAAATTTGCCGGGTTATGTGGTGATGCTCGATAAGCGAGGTGGTCCGATTTCGGGACAGCCGAATTGGTCATCTGGATTCATGCCATCTACATTTCAGGGCACGCTGTTTCGACCCACCGGCAATCCGATTCTAGACTTGTCGGGACCAAGCCACATCGACAAAACCGCGCAACGCAGACAACTTGATCTACTGACAAAGTTGAACCAAGAGCATCTTAGCAAACGCCCCCGCGGTCATGAATTAGCATCGCGCATTCAAACCTATGAGCTGGCCTACCGAATGCAATCGGAAGCACCAGGTGCAGTCGATTTCTCGCATGAAAGCCAAAGGACACTGGATATGTATGGAGTTGGGAAACAGCCGACAGACGAGTTTGGCCGCAATTGCCTGATTGCCCGGCGCTTAGTGGAACGTGGAGTTCGTTTTATCCAACTTTACTCGGGCGGCGGTCATCTGGAGGACACCTGGGACGCGCATGCAGGGATTGAATCGAATCATGGCAAGCATGGAGCCGAGGTCGACCAGCCAATAGCCGCGTTGTTGCAAGATTTGGATCAGCGTGGCCTGCTCGATTCCACGTTGGTCGTTTGGGGCGGAGAGTTTGGTCGAATGCCATTTAGTGAAGGCGAGAACGCTCCGGGTCGGAATCACAATCCGTATGGGTTCTCGATGTGGATGGCTGGCGGTGGCATAAAGGGCGGGATGAGTTATGGCGAAACAGACGAATTCGGGTTCGAAGCGGTGAGGGACAAAGTCCATGTCCACGATATCCATGCAACGATCCTACACCTAATGGGACTGAACCACGAGTGGCTCACGTACTTCCATCAGGGGCGTAAGGAGAGTCTGACAGATGTGTATGGGAAGGTGATTCATGAGATATGTGCATCTGGATAAGAAGACAGGATCCGTTAACCTCGAACCAGTGCAGCCTTTAACAAACGGCGAAACATTCTTTACCACTGTCGGCAAACTTAAATCGCGGCAGATACTGCC
>JYMV01027263.1_pt1 | contig 10391 bp, 8 predicted proteins | sample 338911 | NCBI WGS metagenome assembly JYMV01 (sample SAMN03354496, study PRJNA234377) | hydrothermal vent metagenome | biome: Deep sea; feature: Hydrothermal plumes at the Eastern Lau Spreading Center, Western Pacific Ocean; material: Seawater | place: Tonga | collected 2009 | depth 2000 m m
GAAAATGAAGAGTCTTACCCTGGAGGGCTTCCTCAAAAATTAAAGGTTTGGCACAACAACCGACAACCACATGTTCCAATTCCAATTGATCCGCCTTACTTGCGAAGTCCTCGATATCCTTCTCAGGGTTGGTTGCAACCACAACCAGGGACGCAGGATTCCCTATTTTTTGCAAATCCATATTCAATGTGGAGCGGCAATCACAGAGAAACACACCCCATCGCTTTGCCAGCATCAGGAACTCTCCTTTCGATAAAAAAATAGTATTTGTTTTTTTCGATGATCCATAGATACCTTCTCAAGTCTGCACAATCTGTTTAATTGAAACTTCTCACTTATCTGCAATCCACTGATGGGGACCTAAAATTTGTTTTTCGGAAACGGTCACTGTGTCACCACGTGTTCTCTCTGCCCTAATGAAAAAAATAGCTCCTCATATTTTCTTGCAGTTATTTTTTACAATAAATTCATCGTTTAGAACAATCTTAATGCATGTAGTATATATCCATTATTATTGCACTAAAAGTTTTTTCAACAATTATTTTTATATCAATAGTTTAACAGATAGTTTTAAGTGGCCAAAATATAATTAAAATATCTTAGGCCCCAAGATAAATAAACATTCGGGGAACAAAAAACGACAAGCTTCTATTGACTCTGGGTTGCTCAATCAGAAAGGTAAACTGCAATCATATTTGCATTCCAGCGAGACATTACCAAGGCGAGAGCTAAAGAGTCGATAAGGCACTGGCAGGACGAAACTGCTTATGTCACGAACATTTCAGTCCTTAGGAGAGTGGCTGAGAGTGTTACAAAACAAGTCCAAAATGGGGAAATCTTTCTTGCACTCAAGAAGAAACAGGTCCTTATGGAAGGACACCGGATTTCACCAAACTATTAAAATGAGCCAATAATTTGCAACTGGCATTACCAAAGATGGAAATTTCCTGTTCCGTCTCCTCTGTAAAAGATCAACGAATTGGAACTGGCAGAAACCAAAGCCAAGTCAATCAACCCATCCTCATCGAAATCGCCATTCGCTAACGCGATCCCATCGTGCCCGGTACCATTTCCCTCCCCTAGAAAAATGACGATTTCGGCAGAGGTTCGGTTGGAAACTGCCAGATCCAATTTTCCATCCTGATTGAAGTCCCCGCTGGTCAAGCCATGCGGGTTGACTCCCGCCGAATATCTTGCCAGCGTTTTCAGGTCCCCCCGTCCATTTCCCAAAAGCACCTCTACCGATTCCTCACCTGCGACCGCGACAGCCGCATCCACATGTCCATCACCGTTCCAGTCTCCGTATGCTCGGTAGTGGGGGAAACGGCCGACTTTGACCACATTTGCCTCCTCAAATGTCCCTTTACCGTTGGCAATCATGATCGATAAAGTATGGGAGCCCAGACTTCCCACCACCAAGTCCGGAATCTCATCCTGATTGAGGTCGACCACATCCATGATGTGTGGACCACGCTCCACATCAATCGCATGGGTCCGTTTGGGTATACCAGTCGAATCATTGGTCAAGATCACCACTTTGGAGAGCTTAGCCTGAGTTACGGCCAAATCCGGAAGGCCATCCTGGTTAAAATCACCTGCAACCACACAGGGAGTCCCATGAATTTCCTCAATGTCCTTGCGATCATGAAAGTCTCCTTTACCGTCTCCATAATACAAACTCAAGCTGCCCGCCCCAGTATTGGTCGTGATCAAATCAAGGTGGCCATCTTGGTTCAAATCGGCTGTAGTGACCCAGGTCGGTCCTTGCCCCACAGGATAGTGATGATTGGAAAGGATTCCTCCTTTTCCATCACCAAGGAGAACGGCTAATTTTCGCGCAGCGGATGCCGGGATCGCAAAATCTGAGTGGCCGTCGCTATTAAAGTCTCCAAGAGTGATCGCATGGGGGAAAGAACCAGTATGATGTTGACCCGCATTTTGTCCCAATGAGTGCTGTTGGGCAAGCAGAGGAATGTCTCCCTTCAGCTTCGGATAAAAAGGCCGGTGGGTTCGGGGATTTCTTCTATACAAGAAAGCTGCGGGGCGAATGAGAGCTGCAGCAATTATCGAGGGGGATTGAAACTGAACTAGAAACCGGCTCATTCGGGGAGCCCACACCAGATTCTCGGATTGGGGAGGCGCTGACTTTTCGAAAAATGACCCATCCGCTGGAGGTTTCGGCTTTAATACTCGTAGATAGGCGACCAGATTCAGAACCTCTGCATAAAATCGGTCAAACCGACAGCGCTCCCTCCAAGCTTAATCACTGTAACCAAATACTCGTCAGACCGTTCAGGGAGCACTTTCAGCAAATTAGGGACCGGAAAAGGAGGCTTGGCCCACTTCTTTTCCCAATCCCATCCTTCTCCTGCTGGACCATGGCAAAGTACGCATTGTTCCGTGTAAATTTTTTCGCCAATCTTTATATCTTCCTGAGATTCAGCCGCCATGGAGGCAGGGAGGAAAACGAGGACCAATAGAAAATGGAGATATCTCTTTAAGGTCTTAATCATCACTTAGCAAATGGTGCCGTCCGGAAAACATTCCCATGGAGAGCATCAATGCTATCCACTGAGAGGAAGTTGAAAAAGTGCCGGTGGAAAAACCAGCGGAGCCTTTAAATCGCCTCCCCAAACAATCACAAACCGTAAGATGATCCCCCCAGCCAGAATCGAAGCGAATTTGACACCTGCGACCCAGTTTACATAAGGCCTGATGATTTTATCAAAGATCATTTCAATAAAAGTAAGAATCAGAGGAAATGTCAAACCCATCCCAACGATACCCCACCAAAACCAGGGTGCCAAAACTCCCTGTGTAACATACTCATATGCCAAAGCACCGCCATTGGGGTTAATGAATTTTCCGGTTTCATCTAATTTTTCTGGATTCAATGCCAGATGATTCATAAACAAATACAGTTCTAACCCCTCCACTACAATCAGAGCTAAAATAGCGTAACCAACAATCTGCAGTATTCTGGACATGTCATCCAGTTCAGTCTTCACAAAAGTATGAAACAACAAGAATGCTAGACCTGCCGCTGCTAAACCAGTCAAGATACCTGAATTGAGGAATAAATATGGCAAATACTGTTGTGACCATAATGGAACAAACTTGGCTCCGCTCAAGAGTAACCCTGTGTATAAGGACACGAAGCCCAGCAGGGGTATTCCGACAACTCCCAAAAGGCGCCGGATAGTTTGATTAACCTTGTAATACCAGAGTAACGCGTAAGCAATTATCATTGGGAACGCCAAACCCACGCTATAACCTCCTATCACCATCCACGAATTAAAGTTAGAGAAATAAAGCGGAAAGAACATTCCCCGTTCAGGTTTTCCAAGGTGAAAGGTGATAAACAGGCCTGCCAATACGAGTGCGAGTGGGACAATAAAAGCAACAACTTTTGACAATTTTTCAAAGCTTTTGTGTTTTATCCCAACTAAATCTGCCACCACTGCCACAATAAATAACCCGCCCGTGAGCCCACCGAAAAATAAATACATGGGGGTAAAAATATCATTCCCCCATTTTGAGTTCATCAAGATGATTGGTTCCATTGTATTCCTACTATTACAAGTCCATTTGAATAAATTAGGGTGTCGTAAAAAGACTGAATGCAGTCAGGTGGGGGTAAGGCGAGTAGCCGTCATATGTTGTCCGGAAAAGCAATCCGGAGGAAGAGAGATGCCTCGAAAACCAAAACACCAAACCATAACCTTCCCTATTTTTCACCGGAGACCGTAATCTCCGGTGAAATTTTACGGACCTACTCTGAGCTTGTCCATTTAATTATTGTAAGCTTTGCTCCAGCCCCAAGCTCCACTTGACGAACCACGAGCTGCAGCACGACTACGAACCACGTTGGCCACTTCTTCGGCATCACCTGCCACCAAAGCTTTGGTGGAACATATCGAAGCGCAGATGGGAAGTTTGCCTTCCGCAATACGGTTTGATCCGTAAAGTTCCTGTTCCCGGGTTGAGAACGCTTCCTCAGGACCGCCCGCACAATAGGTGCACTTGTCCATCACACCACGCTTGCCAAAGGGAGAACCTTTGGGGAACTGCGGTGCCCCAAAAGGACAGGCGTAAAGGCAATAGCCGCACCCGATGCAGGTTTCCTTGTTGACGTGAACAATACCATCCGCCCTGTTAAACAAGGCGTCAACAGGACAAACAGAAACACATGGTGCATTAGAGCAATGCATGCAGGGAACTGCTACATTTGTTTCACCTGCCTGTCCTTCGTTCACGGTAACCACCCGTATGCGTGCTATTCCTGGTGGAACTTCGTTCTCGTTCTTACACGCTACTTCACAACCGCCACACTCAATGCAACGTCTGACGTCGACATAGAACTTCATTCTGGCCGGCGAATGTTTCCCTTCCGGTCCAGAAACCGCACGGGTAGGGACGGTAATATTTGTTGTTGCCATATTCCTTCTCCGAAATCAGGCCTTTTTAATTCTGCAAAGACCGGTTTTGGTTTCCTGCATCTGAGTGATGCGGTCATAACCATAGTTGGTTATTGTATTTGCCGATTCCCCCATACCATATGGGAGATAACCTTCGGGATATTTATTTGACAAGTCTACTCCGGACATTACTCCCCCCCAATGGAATGGGACATAGACCATATCCGGACTCACCCGCCTGGTGACCTTAGCCTTAACTTTGATACGACTTGGTTTCCCGTCTGTATCCTCCGGGGATTCAACCCAGACCCAGTCGCCGTGTCTGATCCTGTTATCATTGGCCAGTCTTGGATGGATCTCAACATACATTTCAGGCTGCAACTCCACCAACCACCAGCAGTTTCGTTCGCTGTTTCCTCCGCCTTCAAATTCGACTTGTCTTCCGGTTGAGAGAATCAGTGGATATTTTTCAACCCAATCAGCTTTCTGCAGACTTTTGTAGAGAGTAGGTACGCGATAGTGATCCTTCACATCGTCATAGGTTATCCATTCAGTAATCAAATCAGGCCTCGGACTGTGAAGAGGTTCTCTGTGTTTTGGCACCGGATCATCTTTGAATGTCCAGACGTTGAAGCGTGCGCGACCATTACCGTAAGGGGCCAGCCCTTTAGCAATAGCCTCTTCAAACACTTTCCCAGTCAGATCTGTTTTCCAGTTCTTCATTTCCGCATAACCTTCATTGATTGAACTGTCTACCGGTGCTGAACCCTTACCTGCAAGCAAAGTATTGCCATCCGGAGCCTTGACTCCCCAGCGGGCACGGAAACCCAATCCTCCTTCTGCTACAGGAATGCTTGTTCGATAAAGAATGTGGGTGCCAGGGTGTTTATCCGTCCAGCAAGGCCATGGGAGTCCCCATTGCTCGCCATCAACCGGACCGCCTTCGGCAATTTTAGTTTTTAGGTCAAAGGCGTGTGCCCAATCCTGCTGCCGCTTCATTCTTTCCACGGTTTGACCTGTCATCCCAATGGTGCGCATACCAAGGTTCCATTCGCGAGTGATATCCTCGGGCAATTGCTTCCAGGGGCCGTTTTTGCTTTTCTTGAACTTGTCGCCAAAACCCAGCCGTTCGGCCAGGTCAATGACAATATCAAGATCTTTACGTGATTCCCAAACTGGCTTGACAACCTGGTTACGCCACTGGATGTCCCTGTTGGAGTTAGTCACAGACCCAGACTGCTCATAAACCGTTGCAGCCGGAAGAATATAAACACCGTCCTTGCGGTCTGGCAGGATGGAGGTGGTGGTAACGAACGGGTCAATATCCACCAGTAATTCCACTTTGTCCAGAGCGGTTTTGATACGGTCCAATTGTGACTGACTGTTAGTGGAGTGTCCCCAATAGAAAGCCGCATGTACATTTTCATCCTGTCCAAGCTCCTTTGGATCCATCAGCACTCCTTCGTACCAACGAGCTACTGTGAAACCTACCTTGTGCTGAATTTTTTCATTGGCAAAGCGGCCGTTGATCCAATTGTTGTCGACTCCCCATACATTGGACCAATGTTTGTAGGCACCCTTGGACAACCCATAATATCCTGGTAGCGTATTGGACAGTACACCAAGATCTGTGGCCCCCTGAACATTGTCATGTCCACGAAACACGTTTGTACCCCCACCTGGCTTGCCCATGTTGCCCAGTACCAACTGCAGCACACAATATGAACGCGTGACTGAAGTACCATTGGTGTGCTGAGTTCCACCCATAGCCCAGATCAGCGTGCCGGGCCTGTTTTCAGCGATCAACCGCGCTGTGTGTTCCAAATCGGCGACCGATACTCCGGTGATGTCGGACACCGTTTCAGGATCGTAGCGTTTCAGTTCCTCTTTCAGGTTGCTGAAACCATAAGTCCGATCCTGGAGCATCCGTTTGTCCTCCCAACCATTCTTCAAGATTATGTTCACCAGACCATAGATAAAAGCCACGTCTGTTCCTGAGCGATGTCGTACATACTTGTTAGCGAAGGCAGCCGTCTGCGAAAACCGAGGATCCACAACAATGATTTGTGCGCGATTTTCTTCCTTAGCAGTGAGTATGTGCTGCATTGCAATGGGGTGCGAGGTGCAGACATTCTCCCCTATAATGAGAACGCTCTTGCTGTTGCGGATGTCGTTCATGGAGTTGGTCATCGCACCATAGCCCCACACATTGGCCAGTCCAGCTACTGTGGTGGAATGGCATATCCGGGCCTGATGGTCGATGTTGTTGGAACCCCAGAAGGCTGCGAACTTGCGCAGCGCATACGAAGTTTCGTTATTGTGGTGGGCCGAACCAAGGATCATCAGGGAATCCGGTCCGTGCTTTTTGCGAATCTCCTGCAACTTGGTTGTGATCTCACTCATCGCCGTGTCCCAACTTATTCGTTTCCATTTCCCATCTTCGAGTTTCATTGGTGACTTGAGCCGCTTATCGCTGATTACATGTTCCCGGGCTGCTGCACCTTTCGAACACAGGCTACCCTGGTTGATTGGATGTTCGAACCATGGTTCGATGCTGACCCAAGTATCGTTCTCAACCTCAGCGATGAAACCGCAACCGACAGCACAGTTACCGCAAATAGTCTTGATCTGTGTCAGCTTCCGTGGATTCTCCGCTCCCGTTGCTGCTTTTGCCTCTCTTACCAATGAGGGACCCATCGCCATCAATCCAACTCCCATTCCGGCGGCGGTGACAAAACCGCGGCGACTCACACTGGGATTGAGACTGTCCATAAAAGCGGGATTCAGGTCCTGCCCGTCATTTTGTATTACTCTGTTAAGTTTCATACTCCTCCTGGCTTAGTTGTATAGAGTTTTGTAATAGCGCTCAGTTTCCTCAGTCCGTTGGTACAAAATCGGACCTGTAGAAGCATCTGAGTCTATCACTCCATCTTTATTTGTCTCGTATGTACGTGCGGCCAACACAGTCGCCGTAGTGGCGCCCATCGCTGTAAGCACACCGAGAAGAAACCCTCTTCTACCCGCACTCTTTTCATTGTCCATATCTTAATCTCCTAACTGATTCAGAAAGTATTCTAAATTAAATTGCCAGAACGGCCCTGCAAATCAACCACCCCAACACGGAGCAGCAGACGTTTAGTCAAAGTCTAGCCTGTGTTCCATTGTAACGTAACAGCGGATAATCCATGCTAATGAGACTGATCTATCAGCTGACGCAAGCAATGGAATCGCAAATGATGCTTCCATCTTTCTCTGTCGAGGCCACTTCAATCTCAACTTCAAATCCTTCTTCAAGGTCTTCCAAGTTTCCGCCCATTAGGCCTACCGTTTCAGGTTCGATCACCTCCACGTTGGTTCTCAACGCAAATTGGACAGTAACTTCATTGCCATTTCCCTCAACAATTAATGCTGAACGGTTAGCTAGATCAAGTTGCTTTATTCTTCCTTCAATCATGGTTTTTGCTCCTATAATAAAATTTAATGACCAAACCTTCTACTCTGGAAAGTAAGATATTCATTTCCCAAATTAATGTCAAGAAAAAAATGAGTTTTTTTTCGACATAAAGAGAAAACAGGTTAATTTGAATTTAAAAACCACATCTTCCACTTCCTGAGAGTTAACGTACAACTACACGGGAAGCATGTCAAGGAAAAAATGAGTTTTTTTCGACATAAAGAAAAAACACTGAGAATAGATTAAAACCGGCCACAAAAAAAGGCTACTGACAGTAATTCAAAGACAAAAATTTATTGTATAAAAACCAATATATGGGGTTGCTTAACTTGCCACTCACAAAACGAACAAGATCATTTTTTCAATACGTCTCAAACAGGAAAAAATGTCCGATGAAATGAAACCAAGTTCAAGCTGCGTTTTGATGTCGGCGGGAGACGAGGACGAGCAGCAGGAGAATACAAAAGAAAAAGCCGCTTAAAGTAAGAAGTTGAGGCCATGAATCCCAGATATTCTGCTGTTTGAGTAAGACGTTTCTCATAGCGGTGTTTGCGTGTGTGAAAATTTTGGGGAAACCATCGATGCTCCAAATCATGTCACTTAAAAAAATCTGCGGCAAAATGACGAGCGGAATGAATTGCAGCGCCTGAAACTCGTTGGCCGCAAGGAATGAGGCAAGTAAGCCCAGTACAAGTGAAATCAGGAGCATCAGAAAGGTCAAAAAAGCTATTGCACCAATTTGAGTGAGAGTGATTTTGAAGCCAATCAGCGAGAGAATAAATGTCAAAATGATGGCGGCCTGACATCCGGAAAAAATAATAAAGCCTCCTACGTAACCCAGGACAATTTGAGTAAAGGAAACCGGAGCAATCAACAGTCGTTCCAGCGTTCCACGTACTCGTTCCCGCTGGAAAGTGATGGTCGAAATGAGAAATGTAAAGAAAAAGACAAAAAATGGCGGAAATACCGGCAGAAAAAAGTCAATCAAACGATAATCTTCTGAGCCGTAAAGGTAGTGTTCTTCCAAATCCAACGGCTTAATGTTGACCGAGTTGGCGCAAAACGCCGAGCATGAACTGTCAATTACCACCGGAAGAGAGGATGCTAAATCGTCCATAACAGAGGCGACTGATTCTACAACTGATGCCGTCAGAGTAGGACGTGAACCTTCCAGATAAAAATCAATCCTCCCCCGCTTTCCATCAAAGCGCTCTTCCAATAACTGTTCTCCTAAAAACAAAATACCCTCTGCCTGCCCGGTGCGTAACTGTGTCCAAATCATTTGTTCCAAACGTTCCGGATCAATCTCTTCATCCGGAATATCAAGTGAAACCAGTTCAATGTCCTCTTCTTCCAGAGTCAGCATCAAATCTGCTTCAAAGAGACGCATCACTCCCCTGGAAACAACTCCGAGCCTTGCTGTTTCGTCTTCCTGCAAAGCATAGTAAATCAGTGACATGACAATCAAAGGCACAAGAAAGAAAAAAGCTAAAGTTCGACGATCCCTCAATATTTCACGAATAATCCGCCAGGCTATCCATCGTGCAACCATTTCAATCCTCCAGCTTTGCTTGAGTAGCCTGAACGAAAGCTTGTTCCAAATTTTCCGAATTGTAACGTCGCATGAGTGTATCCGGCGTATCATGCTCCAGCAATAGTCCTTCCCGCAAAAAGGCGACTTTGTCACAGCGGCCGGCTTCGCTGATATGATGGGTTGTAATTAAAATGGATGCACCGCCCTGCGCCAATTGTTCAAACCATTCCCAAAAACGCAGGCGCAGTGACGGATCAACACCAGCAGTAGGTTCATCTAAAATTACCAGAGCCGGCTGATGAATGAGCGTTGTTGCCAGCATCAGCCTGCGAAGCATTCCACCGGAAAGATCGCCTGCTAATTTGTTCTGATGTGATTCAAGCTCTACCATTTCCAGAATTTCCAGTGAGCGGGTGCTAAGATTGTTTTCTGGAATTCCATACAAACGTCCGTAAAACAAAACATTTTCCCGTACAGACAATCCGGGATAAACAGCCAGCTGCTGAGGCATGTAACCCAATTTTTTCCGCACTTCCGAATCTCCGGGAGAGTTATTTTCAAAAATGGTGATTCGTCCGGAAGTAGGTTGAAGCAAACCCATAGCCATTCGAAGCAGAGTTGTTTTTCCGGAACCATTTGGACCAAGAAGTCCAAAAACAAGACCTTGCGGAATGCTCAGGTCCAGGCTGTCAACGACGGTTTGCGAACCAAAACGTTTTGTTACTTTTGAAAGGGTTAACATAATTGAGAGGAAAGAAAAAGAGAAAACGATCTATCTATATTTCCAGTTGACTGCTTACATCACTCGAAAGTCACGAGTTACATCAGAACTGTTATTTTTTCAAAACAAAAAAGGCATTCGGCCCCCTGCAGTAAGCTGTCCGGCGCTGCAGATGATAAACAAAAACGACAGTTTTACCACCAACCATTTCTGCAAATTCAAAACGCCATGCTGCAGTTTTTTTTTGAAATTCGCGTTGAAGTA
>JYMV01024925.1_pt1 | contig 10389 bp, 5 predicted proteins | sample 338911 | NCBI WGS metagenome assembly JYMV01 (sample SAMN03354496, study PRJNA234377) | hydrothermal vent metagenome | biome: Deep sea; feature: Hydrothermal plumes at the Eastern Lau Spreading Center, Western Pacific Ocean; material: Seawater | place: Tonga | collected 2009 | depth 2000 m m
CTCCATTGAAGACTCCGGAAACCCATCCACAAATGATGGGAGTGATAACGATTTTACTATCCTCAATTCAGGAGGAGCACTGGGAGAGTTTTCTACGGAACATGCCCACCTCTACTGGGCGGCGGAAGAAGAAAGTAGTGATACCGCTGTGGTACTTATATCGAATGTAGCTAGTGATGGCGATCTGAAGATAGAGGATATTTACAGTTCTGAGCCAGCAGATTTATACCCACAGGAAACTGAGGATTATCCCATTTTTATTGGTCCTGGAGAGACTTATGGGGCGCCCATGGTTATTATCCCGCCGGCAGGACCCGGTACATGGAATGGGACCATAACGTTTGAACTTGGTAACGCCACTACGGAGATCGAAACAATTGACTACAGCGTGGTAGTGTATGCTGCGGGTGAAGTGGGTATCACTAACAGCTATATCGATAGCATTGAGTTAGGTTTTTACGACTTGACAGATCAGGTATCAATGACCGTTGATTTCAGCAGCTTATCATCAGATGATGGTGGATTGTTTGTGACCCTGGTAGACGGGGCATTGCCGGCCAATCCTGACGGTGACTCTCCCTTAGCTGTAGGCGATCGGTATTGGGAGATCTTATCAAACTTGGAAGATGGTGATTTTATTGCTGATCTCTGTTTTGATCTTAACGATCTGGAAGGAATAGATGATTTTCAATCGCTTAAGATCCTCAGGCGTACAGCGTACTCCGATGGTACTTGGGAGGAGGTAAACAGTTCTGATATCGAGTATGACGAAGGAAACAGTTTGATCTGTGCTAATGATCAGAGTTCATTCAGCGAGTGGACCGTGGGCAGTGATTCTACTTCAGGCAATTTTGTTGTTAATCCACCAGCCATTTCAGGGGATATTCCCAGTTCTGTTATGGAAGGGGAAGACCCGCAAATAGTGGCTGAGGGGGGCTTGGAAAGAGCCCTCCTGAAGTATCATGTGGGTGGAGGAAATGACAAAGAGTCCACCTTTATTCAAGTAAGCGACAATAATTATGAAGCCACTATTCCAGGTAGTGACATAACCAGTAGAGGTCTCGTTGGCTTTATCGCCGCCAGGGATTCACTCCAGCAGGAGACATTCACCGACACGGCTGATATCCAGGTTGAATTCGGGTGGTTATCCATGGGCAATACCTCTGAGGCAACTTATCGGATGATCTCCACAGGAGGCGACGTGTTTGATAAGGGAATCGCTACCAATCTTGAGGACGACCTCGGTCCTTATGACGATACTGTATGGCGGATTTTCAAGTGGAATGGATCGGGATACTCCGAAAATAATTTCAATCTAGAACAGGGTGAGGCCTATTGGATTATCACTCAGGGTTCTGCCACGATGCAATCCTCAGGCGGGGAATCAACACCTCTGTTGAATGGCTATGGCGTCAATCTTGGGTCTGGTTGGAATATGGTAGCTAATCCTTATAACTTTAACTTAAGCTTTAGCAATCTACACTACAACGATGGTGAAATTGAGCCGGTTCTGTACCGCTACACTGGCTCAGGTTATACAACCACAAACACTTTTGCTCCCGGGGATGGAGTTTGGATATATGCTAATAATTCTAACCGAATAGACTTCAAACCTCTGGGAGGTGGGAGTATTCAGCGTACAGCTGCAGAGGAACTGACCTGGCACGGTTCGGTGAATGTAACTTCCGGTGATCTGATGGATGAGGATAACATTTTCGGTGTGGCTATAGACGCCAGTTCTGGCTGGGATGCGTTGGATCGCCATGAACCGCCCGTCATCGGTGATTATATCACCTTGGCTTTCGACAATCGCGATTGGGAGAGCTATGGTGGGTTGTACAGCAGGGATATTCAAACAACAGGTAATGAAGGACATGTTTGGCCACTGTCAGTAGTAACCAACCGTGCCGGATATGCTACACTTTCAGTGGAGCTGCCGGATGAACTACCTCTCGGATGGGAGCTTTTCCTGGTAGATGTGGCATTTGACATTGTACAAAATCTGTCAACCGAGACAGAATACGAGTTTGTCGCTAACGGCTCGGAGACACCGCGTGAGTTTGAGCTCATTGTGGGTCCTCCGGGGTTTACTCGTGAAGCGTTAGATGATCTGGAACTGACTCCGTCTGATTACCGCTTGGCTCAGAACATACCGAACCCTTTCAATGCCCTTACCACTATCCGGTTTAATTTGCCGAAGGAGAACGAGGTGAGTCTGGCTATATATGACCTGGTTGGGCGGAAGGTAGCTGAACCTTTATCAAACGTACCCTATGAAAGTGGAGGGCACTTCGTAATATGGGATGGCAAAGACAGCCAGAACCGGCCTGTATCCAGTGGTGTATATCTCTACCGTCTGGAGGTGTCGAAAAACGGTCAGATGGAGTTCGCCAAGACGAAGAAACTTATCCTTTTGAAATAACCTTTATGGGAAAATGCTAGACCAAGGTCGCTTGTGTGCGGCCTTTTTTTATTTTGTTTGCTGATTTCTTAATATTTGATGAAAATAGGGAGGACTTTTTATAACTTGCTGATTCAGGGAGGACAATCACATGCGCAGACATCTTTTATCAACTCTAATGGTTTTGTTTTGTATCGTTTTTGTGGGGAGTGCTCAGCAAGGGAAACGGTTTGGCATCATTACATTACCGTTGGGTAGGGTTGAGGTACAGAAAGCCGGAAGTGATCAGTGGAAAAAAGCAGGGGTGAAGCAGCCGGTTTACGTAAACGACAAAATTAGGACTCGCGCCAAGTCACGGGCGGAAATATCTCTCACCGGCGGCGGGAAAATGCGTATCGGTGAGAAGTCTGAGCTGGAGCTGCTGCAGGCAGATGTCATGGGAATGAAAAAGGATTACAACGCTAATCTTAAAAAAGGGAATGTCTGGGTCTCTGCCAAAGCCGGCTTCGGTGAAAAGAAAAACGTAGTCGTCCGAACGCCCACTGCCGTGGCAGCTATTCGTGGTACTAAGTATCGAGCGGAGGCCGGTGAAGAAGAGAGCTCAGTTCTGGTATATGAGGGTGAAGTAGAGGTGATTCGTCCGGAAACTTTGCAGAAGATGCGGCGAGAGGCACTAAAGAAAAAACAGCAGCAGGGCGGACCCCCGAAGTTCCGGCTGGGACCGGTTCAGGAGATTGAAGCGCCTACTCAAGTAGCCGGACCCTATGAAGTTTCACTGGAGGATTGGATCAGTCTGGTGGAAGGGATGCAGATCAACCTCCGGGCAGATGGAAAGTACCACATGTTTGAGTTCGATAAAGAGGCTGATGCTCAGTCTGACTGGGTAAAGTGGAACGAAGAACTGGACACTGAGTAATCTGTATTATTATAGATTAGTATTGACCTATGTCTGACATTTTAAAAAGAGTGATTATCGGAGCCGGCATCGGTCTGGCAGTTGGATTGATCATCGGGTGGGGGTCATCACGGATTCCCGCACTGAAATCACTGCTCGACGGCTACGAGTATATTTCTTATGATGCCCGCATGAAGTCTAAAGTAGCGGGCGTAGAGCCCGAATCCATCGATGAGATAATTATCATCGATATCGAGAATAACTCCATCGCTCCTCCAGACAGCGGTGGTCTTGGGCGATATCAGGACTGGCCTCACGCCTATCATGGACAGCTCATTGATGCGGTGACGAATTCTGTTAAGCTGTATTGGACACCCGATACAGCCTCCTCCGCCGTTGATTATTATCAACTGTACCGTTATAAATCGGAGGATCCCGAAGCCGAACTGGAGCTGTTGGACGAAATCGCTTACGACAGCACGGCCACCATGTCGGGGCGAAACAGCTGGCGCGGGTACGATTTCTTTGTGCAGCATGTGGATATCGATGGCTCGGAAGGTCAAATTTTCCCTATTGATTCTCTTTCACTCATCGAACCTCGAAGTCTCCTGTTTGATATCATCTTCGATCCTCAGGACACCACCAAATGGCAGCTGGTGTACGATCTCGCCGTTTCAAGCTGGCCGGCTGACGAATGGCTCTCAACTCGCACTGAGGAATATCTCCTTGGAGCGAATCCCGCAAACTTTACCGAGGCTACCAGAGAAAGTGATAAAACTCACCACGCCCTTGTTTTTGAGAGGGAGGATTCCGCCAGCTTCCTATACAAAATGGAGACAGAACCTCAGGGATACGACTCCTCCGCCTGGCAGCGGCATATCATTGATCTGCCGGAAGAACAGGCTAGAAAACTCCCTTCAGCCACACGAATCGGGAATACACATTTTCAGCTCCTGACCGCCTCCCATGGCGTGGGGAGTATCAACTTTCCTCAGGATCCAGACGGTATCATACGCAGGGCACCTACCGCAATCTACTTTGAAGGACCAGGTCATGTTTATCCTACCATTACGCTCTCTGCTGCCATGGATTTCCTGGATGTCCCTCGGGATGGATTGGACTACGATTTCAAAGAGGGAATTCTACGTTTATCAAATCGAAAAGGTGAGGTCATTCGAAAAATTCCCATCGATGAGCAAGGGAGAATGTTCGTTAACTATTTCGGTATGTATCGGACCTTTCAATATATTGAGTACGTCTATTGCATGAATCCACAATGGATCTCTCCAGATTTCTGGGAGGATAAGTCAGCCATCGTGGGATCCACTCTACCAGGCTTGATGGACTTGAGGAATACACCGGTACAGGAGACCTTCCCGGGGGTGGAGATTCATGCTAATGTGCTCCACAGTCTACTGGAAGGGGAGTTCGTCAGCCGCACAGACAGCGCCTCCAACTTTTGGGTCATCTTGATTATGTGTATCTTTCTGGGAGCAGTGGTGGCCCTTCCACCCAAACCGCTCTGGTCGCTTCCCATACCCATAGTGGTTATCGGTGGTTGGATATTGTTTGCTTACAGCCAGTTTCTGAATCATCTGCTTATGTGGGAGATTGTCCGGCCATCCATAAGTCTGGCGGTGACATATCTGGGGTTTTTCCTCTACAATTTTCTGATAGCTGAGAAGGATAAGCGATTTTTGAAGAACACCTTCGGCACTTACATCTCTCCCGAGCTCATTGATCAGATGTATAAGGAGAAGCAGGAGCCCCAGCTGGGCGGGGAAGAAGGGTACCACACGGCTTTCTTCACGGATATCCAGAGCTTTTCCACATTCTCCGAGAAGCTCTCAGCGACTGATCTGGTAGAGCTCCTGAATGATTATCTTACCGAAATGACCGATATTCTGCTGGCGAACAAGGGGACGCTGGATAAGTATATCGGTGACGCCATTGTCGCTTTCTACGGAGCGCCGGCTCCGGTAGAGAATCACGAGTATCACGCCTGCCTGACAGCAGTGAAAATGCAGGACCGATTGGCGGAGCTCCGGAAAGAGTGGGAATCCCAGGGCGACCGGTGGCCGGAGATTGTCCATCACATGCAGAACCGCATTGGCATCAACACCGGCCCAATGGTTACAGGGAATATGGGTTCTTCCATGCGGATGAACTACACCATGATGGGTGATACCGTTAATCTGGCGGCCCGGCTGGAAGCTTCCGCAAAGCAGTACGGCATCTATATCCAGGTAGCTGCGGAGTCGCAGAAAGCTTGTGCGGACAGGTTCATCTGGCGGAACCTGGACTATGTCATCGTCATGGGGAAAACAGAACCGGCGAAAGTGTATGAGCTTATCGCCGAAGCCGGGAACATGCCGGCAGGGTACGACAAAATTCTGGCAGCCTATGACGAAGCGGTATCACTATATCGGAATCAGCAGTGGGAAAAGGCCATGGAGGCTTTCAGAGCATCCGATGAGCTGGAGGATATGTTTCCCGGACGAAAGACCAATCCCAGCCGGATCTACATCCCACGCTGTGAACATTATAGCGAAAATCCTCCCGGTGATGACTGGGACGGGAGTTGGGCACTGACAAAGAAGTAGAGTTTCCTCCACTGTACAAAGTTTATTTCAACAGCACCATCTTCCTGGTCTGCACAAATTCCCCCGCTTGTATCTGATACAAATACAGACCTGCACTTACTGGCTTACCTTGACTGTTGGTAGCATCCCAAATAACTGACTTAAAGCCAGCTTCCTGGGTTGTATTAACCACCGTTTTTACTCTTCTGCCCAGCATGTCGTAAATGATAATATTTACAGTAGCCTGCTCCGGCAAATCATAACGGAGTGTTGTGCTTGGGTTAAAGGGATTCGGATAGGGTGGATGTAATAAGAACTTATCCGGGATTTCAATATCAGTTTCTACTGTGGTGGAATCACAGGCAGAGGTATCTATTATTGACCCTTCCGATACAAAATTCTGCCAGAGTTCCCCTACTTCTCTGGTGGGGAACCATGAAGAAGAATCAACGGCACCGTCATAGCAATCCCAAGCACCAATGGTCCAACTGGTTTGATCTCCCAGCCAGCCCATGGAATCAGGAAGTGGATTCAATGTAACAGGCTGAAATACATCCATGGAATCTGGTAATCGAAGATTAGCCACGGTATTAAAAAATGAATTGAGGAAAGGGTAGTCTATGACTTGGGTGTGACCAACACCCTGTTCCATGGCGAGTATCCATTTCGCTCCCAAAGGTCGGTGATCTAAAAATATTCCTGTAAGATTATCTATACGATAAGGGAGATCATTTTCAGCAACAAACATGAGACCCGGCACCTCCATGGCACCTCCTGCATCGGTGCTGTCGTGATGTCCTCCTTTCTGAGTAATAAAGCCCAGCACACGTTCAGGGATCCATTTGGTAAAGTGATAGCCAAATTGACCACCCCAGGAATAGCCGTTAATGAAAAAGGGAATAAAGGATATTTCATCGTGATTGGAAAGAACAGCGAATGAATCCATGGCAGCGATCACCGCATCACCGATCCCTGACTGCATCTGCATATTAAAGATGTGAGCACCCATCAGAGCAAAATCCTGGCTGCTGGCGAGTGTCTGGTAATTCGAGTCGTTAACTGTGTTCCGAGAATCCCCATTGTCCGGGTGCATGAACCAGTAGATACCACGAAGTGTATCCGTTGAATTATTGACCCACATCCGAAAATCGGCATAATTGTAACTGGCTGTATCATTCTCAGGGATGGACACATCATAGATTTCAGCAAATTCATCAGTTTGATCAAAATAATCTAATCCATACTTTTGAGCCCGTGGGATCTGGTAATTACCACTTGGATTATATTCCCATTGGGTAGAACCATTGACATTTATCTCAAAAACATGTGCATCATCACAGTCAGTAATTAGTGTATTTCCATTCGGCTGGCGGAAAGCGCCTCCCTGCATTTGAGTGAAAATATCATTATAGACCATGATAAATGATTCAGGTCCCCATGGTTCTCCATCCTCAATAGGATAACTGCCATTTTCATCTATTGGAGTTTCAATTTCAATTACAGCCCCAGAAGTATTACTATTATGATGGTTATTAAAAAGGATCAAATTGCCTGCTCCAGGAGAACCCTCATGAATCCAGTTGACTCCATGTTGATGACCCAAAATATGGTCATTATTATTCCCTCTGTCATAATTTTGTGGATTGCCCCATCGATATAATAAATCGCCACCCTTTCCTGAGTTTCCCCCTGTATGTCCAGCAGCCTCCTCTGTGGTTGTACTATGGTCCATGATGAATATTTCACTCTGCTTAGCAGATGAAATGACAATTTGATCTAATTCAGCATTATAATTAATTGCATTCAGATGCATCCAATCTCCATTTGGACCCTGTCCACCGCCAGGATTGCCGCTACTTCCGGCTGTGCCATTATTAATATCAAATAATTCCGGATGTTCAGATACCACCCCATAATTTGGATAAGAGTTACTAATATCCTGGATCAAATGATCCCACAGATGCCACTCCCAGACAATTTCACCACTGTCAGGGTCTAACTCTAAAATTGCTTCAGACCACATCATATTCAGGGGATTATCAATACTCTGTCTTCCCATGTCATAAGCTTCTTGTGCAGTTTTTGCCTCCCACACAATAATTAAAACATTACCACTTGGAAGAGGTTCTATATCATGATGATGTTGATAAGTAGCATCTGAAAAGAAATAATTCCAAAGAATAGTCCCATCCCAAGTGATACGCTGAATTCCACCTCCAACTCCACCAGCATTCATGTATGGATTTGGCACGCGGTATGGATATATAATAGAACTGTCCGGAAGTAAGTAGGGCATGCTTGCGGCATTCCGCGTATGAGACCAGGATTTAACCACTGTGCTATTGTGATCCATGAGATATGTGTTCCCGCCTCCACCACCACCGTCGCCAGGAGAGGACCATTGCGTAAATAAGGTATAGCCTTCAAATACTTCTGCCCCTATGAATTGAAAAAAAAATCCAATAAATAGTACAACAATTTTAATTTTCATATTATATCCTGCCTTATTAAATAAATTATCAGTTATTTTCACAAAGTTTATTCTCATAACAGTGGCATCCGTCTAAGTTTGACTAAGTGAAGGTAACTAAGGATGGCTATAGGTGCAACAGACAAGCCCCGTCGAGAAAAGAGCTTTCAGGACGGGGCTTCTGTTGTGTATGCCCGGCAGGATTCGAACCTGCGGCCAATGGCTTAAAAGGCCACTGCTCTACCAGCTGAGCTACGGGCACATGCGCAGAAGACTGAAAAATCTTGCTAATGTCTTCTTTTCTGGATATAGAATTTAGTCTTACTGCCTCGTTAAGCCACGTGAAAATATGTGTAAGTTGGTATCTTTTCGGAGAGATTTTTTGTAATTTAGTCAATCGCCCCAGGGCCTATGGAGAGGGGATCGAGTCCCATCTCTTTGAGCACTGCGTTCCACATTGTTTTGGGCTGATCGGTGTAAATCATTCCCGGAATCATGGGATTGAGGAGCCAGGACCCCAGTGCGATCTCCGCCTCCAGCTGTTTTGACGTCCACCCGGCATAGCCTAAGAAACAGCGAAAAGGGAGACTTTCACTCTCAGCCATGACCTGCATGCTCTCCAGGCTCGTACTCCAAGCCACCCCCCCGGTGATGGGTTTGGTATCAAGGCCTTGATATGTATCATCGTGTAGTGTGATAGCCGCAGATGGTGCAACCGGCCCCCCGATGAAGAGGCGATCCTTTTTTCTCCGGCTCGACTTCAGGCTCTCGTTGAGTTCAGATAACGTGTGGTTCATCGGGTGATTCAGGACGACACCTGTGCTGCCCTGATCGCTATTATCAATGATGAGTACCACGCTCTTGGTGAAAAAGGGACCCACCAGTTGTGGTACCGCTACGAGAAATTGAGATGTTAGATTTGTGCTCACTGCACCTGAAATCTAAAGGTAATAATATTAACTTTGTGGTAAAAAGAGCAGCAGGGAGGAATCCCTGTCCGCCCCTACCGCAGGTGGTGTCCCCTCACCCGGATTTTGTGGCTTTTATCTTGTACGCCAGGGAGGAATCGAACCCCCAACCAATGGCTTAAGAGGCAGTTGCCTTGGTGTTAGTTTCTCGTCGAGAACCCAGAGCTTTTGAAGAGTAGATATCCGTTAATATGATACCTGGCTGTTTCATATCATCCTATCCCTTTGGGTGGGGGTTAGTAAACAACAATTAAGTCAAAATTTAATCGTCATTATCATTGCCGTTTTCATCTTCGTCTTCACCATCAATCACTTCATCATTTTTTCTACTAATTCAATGAACTCATTTACATCAATAGATGCAATTGTTTTTCCTAATAAATCTAACGGCAAATCATCTATTTTTTTAAATCGTATACAAGATTTTCCAGCATCAAACCGTTTCCCTGATTTTTTATATGCCTTTTCAAACTCATTACGAACCTCAGGTGCCATATAACAGCCCATCAGATAGACGGCCATATGATTTTTTTGAGAAGCCAATGCAGCATACATGAGTGGTTTACCATTGTAGGTATTAGGATATGTCTCCAATGGAACTTCATAAGTTATCATACCCCAATTAATTACTTCATCGTAACCTTCAGGAAGATTTTCAAGTATTGTCTGCCGTACAATAGAAATTGCCTTTTTTCTATCATTAGGTAGTTCATTTAAATACTGCTTAACGGTATTAGCTTTTGACTGCATCACAATAATCTACACATCTTCCCATAAACAAAAAACCCCGCTACTGCTGGGCTCTTGCTTAAATCCTATCCCTTTGGGTGGGGGTTGAGCCAGAGGCGTTTCATTTAATATGTTTTTGTATCACTTCTTTTTGTGAAGAATCAACTCATTAATCGAACCGCCACTACCGTTTCCTTGTGCATAATTATCGATTAGCTTTTTTAAGTCTCTTTTCTGCTTTTTTTTCTTTTTTAGTTTTAGCAGGTGCTTTTTTAATTGCTTTTTTAGAATCTTGACCTTTTCCCATTTTTCATTCCTTATTGTTTTCTTGAATTTATAAAAAA
>JYMV01010328.1_pt1 | contig 10388 bp, 11 predicted proteins | sample 338911 | NCBI WGS metagenome assembly JYMV01 (sample SAMN03354496, study PRJNA234377) | hydrothermal vent metagenome | biome: Deep sea; feature: Hydrothermal plumes at the Eastern Lau Spreading Center, Western Pacific Ocean; material: Seawater | place: Tonga | collected 2009 | depth 2000 m m
AGTAATTATTGTTCTCAAAGGGGCCGCCACTGTCATTTCTCAACCAAATGGTTTAACAACAATCAATCCAACTGGAAATCCGGGGATGGCCACTGCAGGCTCGGGTGACATCTTGACTGGAATCATCGCTTCACTAGTAGCCCAAGGCTTTTCAACACCAAAGGCAGCGATCGCGGGTACATATCTCCATGGATTATCAGGAGATATCTTCGCGCAAAAAGAAAGCCAAGCGAGTTTAATTGCGGGTGACCTACTTCGTACTCTTCCAGAAACTATGAAACGGATACTTCACTAAATAGCATGAAAATATCAACAGGTAGTCATGAAAAGACCCTAATTTTGGGTTATCAACTGGGCAGATGCCTAAAACCGGGTGACATAGTTTTAATTTTTGGCGACCTTGGTGCTGGTAAAACCACCCTGACTCAAGGTATTTGTCAGGGTCTGGGGTTAAATAAGGGTGAATATATCCGTAGTCCTACCTTCACCTTGGTAAATTTATACCAAGGGCGCATCCCGATTAATCATATAGATCTGTATCGCCTCAACTCATTTGCTGAAATTGAAGCACTTGGCCTTGAAGAATACCTCTTCTCCAACAACGTAAGCCTAATCGAGTGGCCTGAAAAATTGAGACAAGAATCCGACCCCAGTGGAAACCTAGAGCTTGGAATTGAGGAGAGAATAGAGGTTCGCATATCAATTAAAGAGAAAAACCGTAGGACCTTTGACATTACTGTGATCGGTCAAAACCAACGCTCTTTACCACACATTCTTTAAAGTAGTTAACCCTACAGAAGCTGTTACTATTCTCCTTTACAAAAATTGTGCCTTATGGGAGAATTATAGTCACTGCAGAGCTACCGCACCAGTAGCTCCTTATGAATCAATATATTATGATTGAAAAAATAAGAACTCTAACACTCTTGATTGCTATTTCTGTATTAGGGTATGGAGGTTACATTTTTTTATCTACCTTCCAGGCAACCTCTGAAAGCATAGACATACAGTTTGATGATGACGGGTTTGATGTGAAAATTAAAAATTTTGAAATTGCACATGAAAATTCTGGCCGTAATGACTGGAAGTTAAAGGCTGGGTTAGCTCAAATTAATCAAAAAAAAGAAACCACAAAATTGAATAACGTCGAGTATATTTTTATCAATGATGAGATGAGAAAATTTAAAGCTTATGCAGACTTTGGAACTTTATCAAACAAAACCAATGACTTAAGCCTTGAAGGTAATGTTAAAATGTTGATTGAAACTGGTATCATAAAAGACCAAATTACAAATAACACTATTTCTAAATAAATAAACCCACAAACCGATGACATCAAGACATCAAAGGCTAATATTTTGTGTGGCTTTAATCCTTGTTCTATTTAATCTATACACTCCATTAGGGTTTTCCCAACCAGCAAAAGACAAAACCCACCAAAAGGATAGCCCCCCTCCTATCGAGATTACTTCCGATAGAATGAGGTCAGAAAATGGAGGTCAAAAAATTATATTCTCCGGGAATGTTGCTGTTACACAAGACGACATGGTTATAACCTCTGATATTATAGAGGTTTATAATACCTCGGACAAAAAACAGACTAATGAAATAGTAGCCATAGGTAACGTAGAAATATCTAGAGGAAATAAAAAAGCAAAAGGTGACCGTGCGGTTTACCTAAAACATCTCCAAAAAATCATACTAACAGGGAATCCAAAAGCTATCGCCTGGGAAGGGGATGACATTATCGAGGGGCGAGAAATGATCTTCTTAATGAAGAAAGATCGCTTTGTTGTGAATGAGCGGGTGCACGCAAAGTTATTTCCCAAAAAAAAATAGCATGAATAGGCTACCCTTACCTAGACTGATCTATTCTCACGCTCCGGTCAAGTAGGTAATCAAGAATGATCAATTAAAGACTTAAATTGAAAAATTGACGCAAGTAAACAAACTCGAAAAAAATATTATAAGTGGACTATTTAAGCGCATCAAACCTATTTAAGTCGTATAAGAATCGACCGGTAGTAAACGATGTAAGTATTAAAGTCAAGCGCGGAGAAATAGTCGGACTTTTAGGTCCAAATGGAGCTGGAAAAACTACCACTTTTTACATGGTAGTTGGCCTTGTTCCCCCAGATCAAGGCAACGTATTTTTAGGAAATGAGGATGTAACCAACCTCCCGATGCACTTGAGAGCTCAAAAGGGTATTAGCTACCTTCCACAAGAGCCGTCTGTATTCCGTAAATTGACAGTTGAAGAAAATGTAGTCGCTGTAATGGAAGCAATGGGCCTTCCGAGCTTTGAGGGAAAGAAAAAAGCAAGGGCCCTATTAAGAGAGTTAAATATTCTTCATATAAAAAATGCCCAAGCTTATGTACTTTCAGGAGGTGAGCGGAGGAGAGTGGAAATCAGCAGGGCCCTGGCAACATCACCTCAATTTATTTTATTAGATGAGCCTTTTGCTGGTATTGATCCCCTTGCTATTTCTGATATTAAATTGATCATTTCCCATCTCAAAAGTAAAAAAATCGGGATACTAATAACAGATCACAATGCAAGGGAAATGTTAAGTATTGTAGATAGAACATACATCATTAATGCAGGAAATATCATCGCAGATGGATTACCTGATGAAATATTACGTAATGAAAAAGCAAGGCAAATTTACCTCGGCGATCAATTTACTCTTTAAAAAAACAAGATAGAGATACCATCATGGCAATGGAATTAAAGCTTAGCACGACCCTGAAAATGACCCAGAAGCTCGTCATGACCCCCATGCTTCAGCAGGCCATTAAGCTTTTACCGTTGGCTCGCCTAGAGCTTGCACAACAAGTACGTCAAGAAATAACAGAAAACCCTGTCCTGGAAGAAATAATCGAAGAAGACGAGCTACAAGATGAAACAGAAACAAATGAGGAGGCAGAAATCGCCGAACCAAAAGAAAACTTTGAAGTAATCGATGAAAAAAATAAAGGTGAAGAACATACATTAGAAAATCCGGATATGGATTGGGATACATATTTTCAGGATAATATAGACAGGGGAAGTTCAGCAGAAAATTATACCGAACAACCAACAATCGAAACAACGCACCAAAAAGAGCCATCTCTCCAAGAACACCTACTTTGGCAGTTGAACCTTTCCGTGGATAATGACCGGATGAGTTTTATTGGCAGTTGTATCATAGGGAATATCAACGCCGACGGTTATCTCAATGCAAACATCAATGATATCGGAGAAATAAGCCACGCAGACGAATCAGAAGTTTTAACTGTACTTAAAATAATCCAGGAGTTTGAACCACTAGGAGTTGGTGCACGATCATTACAAGAGTGTTTAAAGATTCAAGCTCAAGCGGACGAGAATTGCACCCCATTAGTTCTAAAACTAATTGAAAATTATTTAGACCGGCTTGAGGAAAGATATTTGGCAAAAGTATCATCAGAACTCAACGTTCGCATTGAATCAATTATAGAAGCGATAAAGAAAATCAAAGGATATAACCCTAAGCCTGGCCAAACATTTAATTCCGAGCGCATTGATTACGTTATCCCCGATATCTTTGTGATTAAAACAGAAAACGGTTATGACGTAACTCTTAATGACGACGGAATACCTCGATTGCGCATAAGTCCTTACTACCAAAGTCTACTAAAAAATAGTGCGAAGGGAGAAACCAAAGACTATTTAGAAGAAAAACACAAGTCCGCTTTATGGTTTTTAAAAAGCATTGATCAACGACGCCAAACCATTCACAAAGTAGGGAAAAGTATTATAAAACTACAAAAAGAGTTCCTCGATCTCGGACTTTCATACCTCAAGCCAATGGTTTTGAAAGACGTCGCCAAGGATATTAAGATGCATGAATCTACTGTAAGTAGAATAACTACCAATAAATACATAGATACACCTCAAGGAGTATTTGAGTTAAAATTCTTTTTTCATAGCGGTATCAAGTCATACATGGGTAATAACATGTCATCGATACGCGTGAAAAATATAATCAAAGAGATCATCGCGGCTGAAGATGAAAAAAAACCACTAACAGACGACGAAATGGTTAAAACGCTGATGCATAAAAATGTTAACATTGCCCGGCGGACCATTACCAAGTACCGTAAGGAACTAAACCTCCCATCTGCTAGTAAAAGGAAAAGAATATTTTAAAATATCATTCATATCAGCTAAGTCAGGCTCAAGCTAAGAAGTTAAAGGAAAACTTAACTAGGGAGTCATATTATGAATTTAACCGTTACGGGGCGAAACTTTGACATAACCGATGCAATAAAAAATTATTTGAACAAAAAAATAGCCAAAACAGGCGATAGATTATATAAAAATGCCAGCATTCATTTTTATTTTTATGTAGATAAAAATCGCCACATGGCTGAGGCTACTATAAAACAAAATGGATTAACAACGCGCGCAAAAGATGAAACAAGGGATCTATACTTAACCGTAGACAATGTTTTAGGGAAAGTTGAGAAACAATTAAGGAAGCATAAAAGCCGGACCCAGAGTTTACTAACCAATAGAACTTGAAGAAACATTTCAAACAGAAAACTGAATTTAAGTTTCTATTAAAAAATATTTACGTTATCTCGCCAAAATAATGAAAATCGCTGACATCCTTACAAAAGAACATATTATTACAGAGCTAAACAGTTACGACAAAAAAGGTGTTCTTGATGAACTATCTAGCTTTTTGAAAGACAAAGGGGAAATCTATAACAAAGAAAATTTACTAGTAGCCTTAATAGAGCGTGAAAAATTGGGCAGCACAGGAATTGGGGAAAATGTTGCAATACCACATGCAAAAATAAGCGAGATAGACAAAATCATCACCGTGTTTGCTCGTTCTCAAAATGGCGTTGAATTTGAATCATTGGATCAAAAACCAGTCAATTTTATATATTTGATCCTAGCACCTGAAAACTCCACAGGCCAACATTTAAAAGCGTTGGCTCGCATATCAAGGTTGTTCAAAAATCCTTCTCTACGAGAATCAGTTTTACGCGCACATGAAACCGATCAAATATATTCAATTCTTGTAGATGAAGATTCTAAATTTATTTAACATACACAGTCCCAACCATCGACGAGATTTCAACCAACCTTATATTATTACTTTTAAAAAGGTATTAATTTAATGCTCACAGGAATTCCTGTATCAAAAGGCATATCCATAGGAGAAGCCCACATCTTAGACCGATCAAAACTCTGCGTCCTAAAACAAACCATTGACTCCAGCGACATAGACAAAGAAATAAATAGGTTTCGTAATGCAATTGAACAAACAAAGAAACAAATGCAAGAAACAAAAAAAAAGGATTCAGAGGTTGCAAACAAATACTCCATAATTCTAGACACCTATACTCTCTTACTTGATGATGACATTCTGGTTAATGATACGATAAGTAAAATTCGCAAGGACGAAATAAATGCAGAGTGGGCCATCACAGAAACGCTTAACAAATGCCTCCTTTTATTTGACAATATTAATGACGACTACCTGAAAAGTAAAAGGGATGACTTGGAACTAGTCGTCCATGGAGTAATAAAAAATCTTCTCGGCCATAGTCAAAATGCACTCGCAGACATTCAAAAACCGGTTATCTTAATCACCCATACTTTAAGTCCAGCTGACACGATATCAATACCGCGTCAATACGTATTAGGGCTTGCTACTGAGGTGGGAGGAAAAACATCTCACGTTGGAATTTTTGCCTCTGCCCTTGGCATCCCCGGTGTAGTGGGAATCAAATCTCTTACCACAAAAATCAATACCGGAGATCAAATCATCATCGATGGTATAAATGGGCACGTTATAACTAACCCAACAAAAAAAACTCTTGAACATTACAAATTAAAGCAATTAGAGCATAGACAGTATGAAAGAAGATTACTGATAAACATTGAAAGACCAGCTATCACCACTGACGATTTTCGTATAAGACTTATGGCCAACATTGAATCTACTCATGAAATCAAAGCATTGAAAAACTTTGGTGCAGAGGGCGTTGGATTATACCGAACCGAAATTTTATATCTAAGCTCACAAAGCTTTCCTTCCGAGAGGGACCTTTATGAAAACTTTAAAAAAGCTGCTCATGAAATAACACCACACCCTATTATCATAAGAACATTAGATATCGGAATGGATAAACAACTTTCCTTCCTCAAAAGTAACGACGAAGACAACCCGGCCCTGGGGTTGAGAGGAATTCGCATGTCTCTAGCCAATCCGGAACTGTTTTCCATTCAACTAAGGGCCATACTTAGAGCCAGTTTTTACGGGAATGTTAAAATCATGTATCCAATGATTTCGGATGTGCAAGAAGTCATTCAGGCCAATTCCCTTTTAGAGAAAGTCAAGGAGGAGATGAGGGAAAAACAGATCCCATTTAGCGATGATATTGAAATTGGAGCAGTGATAGAAACACCATCGGCAGTAATTTGTTCAGACCAAATATTAAAAGAGGTAGATTTTATTAGCATAGGAACTAATGATTTAATTCAATATATCCTCGCTGTTGATAGAATGAACGAACAAGTCGCGCATTTGTACCAACCTTATAACCCGGCTATTTTAAAAGCTCTTAAACATGTATTCGATAATGCCCGGCTAGCCGGAAAAAAAGTTTCTATCTGTGGAGAACTAGGTGGAGACCCTCTGGCTACCCTCTTTCTGTTGGGGTTAAGTAATTTAGATAGTCTGAGCATGGATCCGCACTCAATACCACATGTAAAAAAAATTATCTGTCAGTCTAACATGAAGGATGCCAGAGAGTTTTCAAAACAACTTTTAAATTTAAATACAACCATTGAAGTTAATTGCTTTCTTAACGATGAAATGAGAAAAAGGTATCCTTTAGATTTTCAGCAAGACCCCATTTGAGAAATAATGACCTTTTTTTAATATATAAAACCAATATATCACTATTAACAAACGAGGAATTACATGAAGAAAAAATCATTTCTATTCACATCTGAATCTGTTTCCGAAGGCCATCCAGATAAAATAGCCGATCAAGTTTCCGATGCAGTACTTGATGCTATTTTAACAAATGATCCTAAAGCACGAGTGGCCTGCGAAACTATGATCACAACCGGATATGCTGTTGTTGCGGGAGAAATTTCAACCAAATGCTATATAGAAATTCCACGAATTGTTAGGAATACAATTAAAAACATTGGGTATAGTCATTCCGAAATGGGCTTTGATTTTCAAACATGCGGCGTATTAGTTTCACTAGATGAACAATCCAAAGATATTGCACAAGGAGTGGACGAGGGATCTAAAAAAGAACAAGGAGCGGGAGACCAGGGAATGATGTTTGGTTATGCCACCAAAGAAACACCTGAACTGATGCCTATGCCAATAATGTATTCTCACAAACTTGTTAAAAAACTAGCTGATGTAAGAAAAAAAGGGCAATTATCATATCTACGACCTGACAGCAAATCTCAAGTGTCAGTCCGTTATGAAAATGATAGGCCTGTATGCATAGAAACTGTGGTTATTTCAACGCAACATAATCCAGGAGTTTCTAACAAAAAAATGCGTGCAGAAATAATTATTCCTGAAAGGTTTCGCGCCAAGAAAATGAAAATTCATATTAACCCGACAGGAAATTTTGTGGTGGGTGGTCCGCATGGTGACTGTGGTCTGACAGGAAGAAAAATTATAGTCGATACCTACGGTGGTTTTTCTAGACATGGAGGAGGTGCATTCTCCGGAAAGGACCCATCTAAGGTTGATCGATCAGCAGCTTATATGGCCCGTTATATTGCTAAAAACTTAGTAGCAGCAGGTACCGCTGATCGTTTAGAAGTTCAACTTGCGTATGCTATAGGGGTGGCAGACCCTGTTTCAGTATTTGTAGAAACTTTTGGCACACACAAAATTAATCCAGATACTTTTGAAGATCTAATTCGTGGAAACTTTCATTTAAAGCCAGCTGGAATTGTTAAGACGCTCGACCTCCTAAAACCCAGATATTCACCAACTGCAGCCTATGGACACTTTGGTAGAAAAGAAGCCAGCTTTACATGGGAGAAAACAGACAAGGTCAAAACTATAAAAAAATCTGTCGGCCTTTAGTTCATTAAAATCACAAGTTGACACAATATAAGTGTGAATAAAATAAGGCCATCAACTATACTAATATAGACGCAGTCAGACACCCAACAGTCAGCAATTAGTCTAAGATTATCAGCAAAAACTTTCTGCAAAAAGAATATCGCTTATGGCTAAAGTACCTTTCATCAATAAGCACGGGTTTGTCGAATATCCATTCCTACACGATGCGAGAAAAGAATCAAACTGGTGGTTTTTCAATCTCCTTGAAGATTACCTAAAACGTCGTGCAAGGCAGAAATATGGACATGCATACACCCGCGACCACATGGATGAAGATATGATGCAGTTTCTCGCAGAGACAAACCTTAAATTTTTTGTTTTACTCCCGAGTGGAATGGGTATGGAGTTCAAATTGATAGGGAAATACGAAACACCCGAACTGATTCACATAGAAGAACCTGTCGCATTCGTAACAGAAACTTTTGGCGGCGGGAAGTTTAAATGCAATATCTATCACAAGGGTACCTTTGCCGGAACAAATAACTACAAAGCTCATGGTGATCCAAAATGGGTTGAGATTGAAGATGACAAGCCCACAGGATAGATCAAAACCATAGAATCAAAATCAAGAGAAGATATTACAATTGATTAAAGTTCCTCGTCCGGGTTACGAGGTTTTAAAATAGTAGGAATATTAACTTTCAAATCCGTTGGCAAAGTATTTGCCGCACTCCCGGCAGCCCCCTCCACTTTTGGCTTTTCCAACCTTACATAAATTTTTCCATCATGAACTTTGATCGGGTAAACCTCAGTACTAAGCTCAGGATTCTGAGGACACCATCCACTTTTTAATTCAAACCGCCATTCATGGCCTGGGCAAATTAAAATACCCTCCTCAATTCTCCCCTCACCCAACGGCGAACCTCTGTGTGGACAGGTATTATCGATAGCGTAAAAATCTCCTTTATAATTAAATAGCGCTATCTCCTTATCACCAACCTCAATGATTGCAGACTTGCCAATCTCCAGGTCATCACATTTCATAACTTTTGTATATTTTACTTTCGCCACAATTTTTCAGATATATATGGTTATAAAAGAACCCCGTAACTCTATATTTATTTTCTACTTTCATTTCTATTATGAAGCGATTTAACAAAATTAAACTCACTATTTGAATAAAGAAAATCCATCACCTTTCGACCTAGAATTTTGGAACTTGTGTGCTTGATTACTTCCGGGTTTGTCATCATACGATTTTTTACATCATCTGGCTTTTGTTTACTTTGCTCAGCGAGAGTCTTAAACTCCTCTTCCAGATCAAATTGGCTTACATGAATATTTTCTAATGCTCCAATATTCTCCAATAATATATACCCTTTACAATTATTTTCGGCTTTACCTCTCCATTCTTCTTTTGCTTTCTCCTCATCGAATCCGGAATCATCAGTTTTCATACCTGACTGCTCAATCTGGAATTTCATTCCCTCAAGCATAAATTTTAATTCGCTGTTCACCATAGAGTCAGGAGCTTCAATGGGATTATCCTTAACCAATTGATCAAATATTTCCTCCTTAATACGCATTTCTTCCTTTTGTTCATACATTGCTTGCAACCTGGTTTTAACTCCTCTTTTAAAACTATCAACCGAATCAAACCCTTCTTTCTCTGCGATATCATCAGAAAGTTCAGGCAACTCCATTTTTTTCATTTCTTTAATCTTGACATTAAAAGTGGCTACATCTTCTGGAGTTTTATCCTTAGACCCAGGGATAGGGATACGCACACGACTGATCTTATTGTTCCAATTTGGAGGTAAAATAGCTTTGGCTTCAAACTCTTCTCCCAACTTATGTCCTAAAAGTTCATCCTCAAACCCCTTAATCATCTTGTTATCACCAATCCTGATTGCCATATCCTTAGCATTTCCATTTTCTAATGGCTCCCCATCAAAAAAACCCTCGAAATCTACAGTTAGATAATCACCCTTCTCAGCCTTATGATCATCATCATGATGCTCATAATTACCGTATTGTTCTAGGATACTATTAATTGCAGCTTGAACTTCTGCTTCAGGAAGATTAATCTCTACCTTATCCATCTTAAGGCCTTTATAATCCTTGACCTTAACTTCTGGTTTAATGTCCAAGGTAACGGAGAATTTTAAAGGGTTGTTTATTTTGATATCCTCAAAATCAGAGTTGTCAATTTCTGGTGATCCAACAGGAACAATCCCACTTTGACGGAGAGCCTTTTCGTAATACTCCTGCAATAACTCCTGAAACATATTTGTAAAAGAT
>JYMV01008540.1_pt1 | contig 10387 bp, 5 predicted proteins | sample 338911 | NCBI WGS metagenome assembly JYMV01 (sample SAMN03354496, study PRJNA234377) | hydrothermal vent metagenome | biome: Deep sea; feature: Hydrothermal plumes at the Eastern Lau Spreading Center, Western Pacific Ocean; material: Seawater | place: Tonga | collected 2009 | depth 2000 m m
AGACCCATAACATTATGCGACCGCTAAATGATTGTGGTAGTATAAAAAGTAGAAATAGAAATATTGTATCGTGGATACAATCCGGTATTGGTTATGATTTAATCAGAGATATTTAAACCACCAAATATGTATCTGATTTAATAATTATATGAAAAAGGGGGCATCCAAAATCAGACAAATTTGGTGTATGTTTTCCCTAATGCCAGAACGGTATTTCTCAAGTGGTTAAAATGCGTAACATAAAACCTTGATGTGAATATTTGACAAGCGGTACTGGCATGATGTATGTAGACGCCAGGATGTCTGCACAGGAAGTTGAAACTTCATTATCTGTCGAATATATGAACCAAAGAAAGACTGGTTCCAATAAATTTTGATGCAGTTATTATTATATTGTAATTGTCCGTTCAGATTGTAGCCTTGACATTTAAGCATTTAAACATTAATTGCAGGTAAAAATGGTTTTCCCAGGTAAATTGACTATTAATTCTGGGTATTTTCGTCCATAAGGCGATAGTGTTTTATGTGTAGGAGTTAAAGCGTTCCAGCTCAATTGATTTTTTACAGTTGTATAAGATAAAAAGTTCAGTGCAAACATTTTAACGATATAGTTTATGCATATTGACCTTCAAGGGTTAAGAACTAGTGAGGTACATTTGGGGGAATTATAGATAACAAATATTTTTGTACAGGGAATAGATGTGAAAATTTGTCCATTGATAGTTGAAACAAATAAACTATTAAGGATTCGTGACAACGTTGTACGTACAGTATACATGTACATGTATATACTGAATTGGACATGGGTTTTCGACGTATTTATGGCAAAAATTAAATGATTTCGTATTAGTGAGTGAGTGAGCAATTTTTCAGCTATATCATGGCGAGAACAAGTTAATTTTCAATGAGATGATGATGGAGTCCGCTTTGTACTAGACCGACACTCTTAGGAATTCAAATGAAATTTCAAACAATACCAATTTAAAACGCCAAGAAGCAAAACTTTCTTTCATCTTTCCATGCCATCTATGGGCGGCCAGTGATAGGTAATAAAACATAACTCTCTTGTAGATGGTAAACTAAAGTCGAACACAACATACATCTCTCTTGTAAAACCGAACATATGCCCTAGATTACATAAATAGCACAAGTGCAGAATGAAACCTTGAGAAGACTATGTCATACATTACATCAAACCCATGTTATATAATATTGTTGACAATATCCTGTATACACCTACTTGTATAATTTTTATGAAAACAAGACGCAAAACTATCTTGCTTTAATTAATATGAAGTAAGTAGGTCGTCCATACATATGTACGTGAACATTTCACGCGTATTTATGTAATCAATCACTGCTATACAATATGTGTTTTGTTTCTGTCGTTCGTGTATATGTGCGTGTACAAAACTAAAGTAATAAAGATAAGGTCTACAGTGAAAAGGACATACCACAATTTGATATATGAAAAAAAACTCAACAACAACTTTCGAAGACTATTGAGAAAAAAAGAGGAAAACAGAAACAAACCAAATTTTACTTTGACAAATCGGTAAAAAGTCCGATTGGTTGTTGTAAATTCTGTACACATGTAATTATGTCGACTGTTGGGCATAATTGCGAATACATATGCTTGTGTGGTATCCATGGATAAAAAATTGTTAAAAAATAAATAAACTTTAGAGAAAAAATAATTTGAGACATTTTTTAATTTCTCTTTTTTAAAGAGTAATAACAACAAATGAACAATGATAATGGATAACAATATCAATGAAAATGATAACGATAAACTATGAAAATGTCAATGAATGAACACTTTTGGCGGGAAATAACGTGCGCACGATCCCGACATAAACCCGTCAAATATCAGTGACAACAGCGTGTTATCTCCGATGAGAAAAGTTTTTTTCTTCTGTAGCTGCCATTTGAAGATATTTTGATGCACAATGTACGATATTTATGATCACGACATAACCTGAAAGACTTCTACGAGTTGTTGTTTTTAAAACAACGTCGTCTGCCACGCTCTATGGCTATCGTCTGGTACTCAATGCCGATCTGGATTGGAATTGAAACCTTCTATTTTGACCGCAGTTAATACGGCTGACAGGTTCACGTTGCTGTTTCAATATTTTGAGTTGTTGAAACCGTGACATTGTCATTGCAATGAAAGTGAAACTCGTTCACCGACTGAGTTGAGTTTTGGCACAAAATGGATTTTTCGAATTCAAGTAATTGTCCTAAGAAGTTGAAATTAGGCGAAACATTTGGTTTGCATTGTTTCACGTGGTCGTAAGCTTGATTTAGACTGATGTGTAGTTTCTGCATCAAATATGCACATGTAACTGTCACAGAACGGCTAATCCCTGCCAAGCAATGTACCAATACTCCACATTTGTTTTCCCTGGCCTCATCTAAAAAATAGAAAGATAAAAAAAAATGTAAAGTTTTGTCTGACTCATAACACTTATATACAAGATGTTGCATACACCGTAAAAACTTGTATTTTATTATCATTATTTATGTATAAAACACTAATATGGTTGTATGCCATACCAAATGTGACATTACAAAAATACTTTCAAAATAATACAAGATACCGTTAACAATGAATATTGACCTTTTTCTCAAGCGACCATAATCTCGTTTATAAAACATTTATTTAATTGTAGCCAGTTTCGATTTCCTGTGTTTTATATTAAAAATGTAAGTAGGACATCCTTCAACGCTAAATTACAGCTATCATTATCATCTATACGTTTATGCTATATTAAATGCCAGACGTATTGAATAGGCCGGATATGGAAATCATAAAAGCGTAAATCCTGTGCTTTTCATTATGATGACCCTCGTCTTGTCATCTGAACGATATTAATAAGTTTTTGTCAGACTGTTGACATATTTACATTATTTAGATGAATGTATATACCAACCTATGAAAGCAATGGCCTGTGGGAAGAAAGCTGAGAGATTTTGAGATAGTTGGTCCGCTACTGGAATCTGTAGGTATTTGAAATCGCTGTCCATTTCAAACTTGTTAGGAACATTCGGAGTAACATTTAAAATATATTTGATTCCAAATTTTTTAAGTTGGTTCAAGTCAGCTGAGTTCTGGGCATTTCCTAAGTAGAGATATGGTAGCACTTGTACTGGGTACTGTGAGTGAGGCGAAGTATTGTCACAGCCAGATTCTGTACCATTTCCAGAGTCGTCGGAAATTTTCAAATTACATAAACCATAAATTGTATCATCTGATGTACTGGTCCCTTCACATAAGTCTCTGGATTCTTTTTCAAAGGCTTCAAAACCACCTGAAAAATAAAAGGTGAACGTACATTAAATATGATTAAATCAAACTACAAATGTACAAACCCCCACATGGTGCCTCTTTATTTTAGGTTTCTAATCGGCCAATTTATTTACTTAACCACTAACGAAGATAAATTTGTTTACTTTGGCATTCATAGCAAATATTAAATAACTTATCATGTAGGTCGGGCTTCCTGTCATAGATTTCATTCTGTGATAAGGTTGAAAAATACATGAATATCTTTATCTTAGTTTAAAGGGGTATCGGTGGGATGTACACACGTGTGTGTCTGTGATCAAAAGATTTAATGAACTGTAACAGGTAACTGGTCAGACTTAAATAAAGTCATATTTGGTTTTGTTTGTTTACCTATTCAAAATTTCAATATGGGGGGAAACAAGGACGGAAATGATTTTATTTTATTTTATTTATCACACACTTTTTTAATAATTATTTTAACAATAAAATGAGGTAACAATTTTGTTTATTAAATAAAAAGAATTTCTGTAAGTAGTAAAGAACGAAAGTAGAATTACATAGAAAAGAATTGTTATTCTATTTTAGGCCTCAATCATCAATGAAAATGTTTACGTTCATTTCACAATCCAAAACCAATCCTAATAGTAATACATCAAAGTATATGGCCGAAAGCTATTTAATGAAGGAAATTGTCAACGAACTACATATACAAGTAAACATTACAAAAAATGATATTTATATATAAAAAAAAATAGTAAAATGTAAAATATGTTGACTGAAAAAAAACTTACCATCTAAAATTCTGGCTGAAGCCCCATCTTGTTGCAGTTTTTTCATTAACAAATCCACCGTCACAGATGTATTACAGTTGTTATCCGTCGAACTTTGATCGTACAGAATAATATCATGAGTTTTCCACAATTTGTTAAATTTGTCCTTGGCTTCGTTGTTTTGAATAACACATTGGATTTTAAGATTTCCCTTTTTCAACCGTCGAACCATTAGTCCTGGCAGTGTAATGTTTATAGAAGATTTAACATGAGATCGTACGTAATCGGCCTGTGGACGACAATCCAGTATCAAAACAGTTTTCCCATCCCTTAGCACCGCATCTAAGCTTTCACGACTGCAGAAATCTCCCGTCATGTTGGTAATACACTTTGAACAAGGCATTCGGAAACTAAAAATAAAACAACTTAAAAACTACAGTCGAATTCAAACCACCTGAACACATACGTGTATAAAAATGTTCTAATTATTCTATAATATTAACACATGAGTTCCGTGAAATTGTCAAAAAACAATAACAAAACTATACAAAAAAAATGTGTGTATTTATGATAAAACTCCTCTGAGTGTCTGATTCTAACTGTAGAGATGTTGTGAGTGTTTGGCCTACTTTATACCGTGTATTTGAATGTGTTAACCACACTATTCTCTGTGACAAATCAGACATATTATCGGAACCAATCAAATGCTTCGACGTCATATAACTCCGCCCATTCAAGACTATTAATGGAACATTACAGTAACGTTAATAAACTTTACTTTTTTATCTAAATTTAGGACAGAATTACTACGCGTGTAATTCTATCGTATTATTGTCTTATTTATGAAGACGTTCCTTAAAAAACAACATACTGAAGTTAACAATTTCTTATCAAAAAACGATTTGTGAAACTATTTCTACTTACCACTTCTCTCTTAATAATGTCATCGAAAGAAAAATGTATTATTTATATAAGAACTACATTTCCTGTCGATTTACACCATTCATTGAATTATCAGTGTCATTGACGACCTTCAACTGATCACGTGGTTATTGTCGTTTCAATTGATTTTCTCACCAGGGGGTAGAATTTCCAATAGACAGGAAAAATCAAATGATCATTTAAAATTTTTATCAATTAGATTATAATATACGGAGTCAATGGTTAGGATTTCCTGTACATATTAAAAAAGATAATTACCCCCGTTTGTTATGCCGGGGGCAGGTCTCGACGGCCTAATCAGGTCAGTAGATCAGAAGTTGTTGATATTGACAGGAAGGGAGGGATAATAACACACAATAGAAAAAAATGAAATAATTGATTACCGTTAAATAAACTATTTATATATCTGTTAATCTTGTCGGGTAAAGAAAGATTAAAGGGGGGAGGGGGTGTGTAACTTGGAAAATGTTATATTTGATAATCTTGTTGGGGAAAAGAAAGGTTAAAAAGGGGGAAGGTGGGTAACTTAGAAAATATCATATCTGATAATCTTGTTGGGTAAACAAAGATTAAAAAAGGGGGAGGGTGGGCAACTTAGAAAATGTTTATTTTTCTAAATCTAGTAGTCAGAGATGTACAAACAAAACAATAAATGACGTCTCTGATATATAGCTCCCCAAAAAAGACACGACTAATTTTGAATCATCTAACATCTGCATAGACTGGCTTTTATCAATAAAGCTTAGAAATAAGCATTTGTTTAAAAATAACTTGATATGTCATTTCAAAAGTCTACTCCTTGTGAAGTTGACAACGACCAAAATGGGACGGAAGGGCTTTTGTTATATGGTGAAGGGGGTGTTGGGTTATGGTGTTTAAAACCACTTTCAACATTATTTCAGTTATATCGTGCCGATCAGTTTTATTGGCCTTTGTTATTTGACATATTACAATTATTCTTTAATTATCACTTCACTGGCTAAATAAAATAAACCCCACATATTTATTAACGATGTGTTCTCTATGGACAAGTGGTAATTTTTACATGTATGTCAAGATTGTATTATTAAAATGTGTAAATTTATCACAGTTCAAAGTATTAATGAGTAAAAATTACACGTAGACTTACTACAAGTCCCTTACTTATTATTAGACCCTTTAATATAAATTGATGCTATGAAAGGTGAAAACTAGACTGACCACTTATAGTAACTATTTACATGTTGAGAAACAAGTAATCGATAAAGACACGTTGACTGAAATGCTTTTTAATATGAAAGAGACTTGTAGCATATATGTTAATGTGTATATGTACCTTTAAATGTGGGAACTACATTTGTACAAGTGGTTCACAAACATGGTTTTAATAAACTTTTTAAATTATGTCCCTTTTCATTCCTATTCTTCGTTAGTTCCAGTGTTATTCCTACCATTTATTACAAAACAGTTTTTTGAGGCCGTCGTGGCCGTGATCGTATGGTTGTTGGATTTAAGACTACCTGTGCAACCACTGGTGTTGTGGGTTCGAATCCCGATCAGGGCGAGGTGTGCAACATTATGTGATAAAGTTTGTCAGTGACATGCGGCAGGTCGATGGTTTTCTCCGGGTCCTCCTGTTTCCTCCACCAATAAAACTGACCGCAACGATATAACTGAAATATTGTTGAAAGTGGCGTTAAACACCATAAAACCAAAACAGTTTTTAGACACCCAATTACTAATTAGTAAGACTAGTAACACATGGAGGTATGTCGTTCCGCTCGTCCGAATTATCAGAGAGACAAAATACTTTCCCCTTAGTGTATACAACACATACATCTTCTATTTTTCCTATATCAAACAATGATACTTCCCATCCTGTTTACAGTACAAAGCATCTTTATTGTAATTATCTGATGACGCGGTGAGAATGCTTACGGCTTCGAGTTGGTCAGTTCTGCATTCAGTTCTACATCCTATGACCTTTTCATTCTTCACCACTATTTTCCTTGTGTTAATGCTTTACAGAATTCATCTGCCTCCCGAGAACAAGTTAAGTTTCAATGAAATGATTATGAGGTACGTTTTGTACTAGAACAACACGCTTAGCTTGATTTTTCTTGTGCTAACTCGCTGAAACAACAGTCCGCTGATAGACATGCCGCCCACTCGGACACATTATCCTGATTCAGACCCAACCAGTCTTATGTCATGATGCTTTTTATGTTCGAGGAATGGAGATGAGAAGCAATTGTCCGTTTTGTTGAAATTGGTGGAATTGTTGACATTGGCTGCTTAAACTTTCTTTCCCTTTCACAATCTTGTAGGAAAAAAGGTGGCACCGGAATGCATGGTTTGCAGTCGCCCAAAAATTTAAATGTCACAAGAAAAGAAGGGTATATACTCGGTTAATTAATTAAATCTTTATTCTCATAAACCATGTTGTTACAAAGGTATAGAGATACATATATAATAAATAATGATAATCATATACAATGAAAGCAGCAAGAAGAAAGAAATGACAAATAAGAAACATTATTTACGTATATAATAAAAATATCAATAGCATACACATTCTCTATATATATATTAGTAATGTTAATTAGGATAATAAATGTCTGTAGAAATGAAATGATATAATGATGTAAGAACAGGGTGGAGAAGAATGTCGCTATAGGTTTAGCCCGGGGCGCACACAGCTTTATTGATAACTTTGATAAATCTGCAAATTTTGTTAAGTTTAATCTAATTTTTTGTTTTCATTAAATGGCCGAATTTTATTGCACTTGGACGCTTTATAAAGTAAGTGTCAATATAGTCTTTTCGAATACTGTTAAAAAATTTGCATTCCAAAATGTAGTGGCATTCATCCCCAATTTCATTTTGATTACATAGATTACAAAAAACGCAGGTTTCTCGCTATATTATGCCATCTTCCATATTCTATTGGTAATTTATGATTTAGAGTTCTAAATTTACAAAATTCAAATAAACAATTGTCATCAAGAGTGTGCAGATAATTTTCAGTTTCGAATTGTTCTTTGAAGATCCTATAGTTAAGAGCTTTTGGTGAATTAAAGATAACCAAAGCTGTGTAAATTGATCTCTCAGGGTTTGTTTCATATTTAACTTAAGCCATTCAGTATTCTGGAATGTCTGCGTGTGCCATATGTAAACTAGGCCATATTCATTTAAAATACCTACAACAGAAGATAACCATATAAAGTTCTTTCCTTCTATGTTAGAGAGAGCAAGACATATTTATATAAAATATTAGAAAGTGTTGATTGTTTACGAATTTACAAAGTTTGTTTGATGACACTTTGTTTGTCTTGGGCTTATATGTCTATAGATACAATTACCAAATAGTTTCCACATTCACAGTTTTAAAACATACAAATAAAAACAAATGTCTATTGTTTTTCTTCTGTTGGTCGGTTACATTGTCGGCAATTCATGTTTACTTTCTTATATATACAACTAAACCTGTCTTATCTGACCTTCAAAGGAACTTTCAAAAATAGGGTCACATAAGACTAGTGGTCGCCAAATACAGGATTAATGTATATGAAATGCACTATGAAGGGAAGCTATAATAAAAGTCACATAATTATTGCTTATTACAGGTGGTTACTAAATAAACGTAAGAGAAATCCGAAGTGGCGATCACAATTTGACAATAAAGAAAAACTGTCAACACAGAACACACAAGACGAAGAAAAAAATACAACCAACACAATATGTGTTGGACACCACTAAAACAGGTTTGACAATTCCATGAATGTAAATGATTATTTACTTTACTTTTCTGCTTTTGTAGTAATTGAAAGTAAACAATGTGCACAATAAGATGTTATCTGTGATTACACATTTCCGGTTCAAAACAATAGTATCAGCTATTTTAAGAAGACATATCTGAGTGTGTATCTCTAAATACAAATAGCAATAAAAATATGATAATATCAGCCCTCGTCAAACGACTCGTTATCATGTGTTAATGAGGAGCTATTGAATTACAATTGAGTGTATTAACGTTATTGCCTATCATTAATCAACACAATATCTAAAGTACATTGTCATTTTTTTACATTATCAATTATTGCTTAGCACATTAAAGTAAACAAATAATAAGGATATGACGAAAGCTTCCATTGTTGTGATAAGCAAACAAAATCAATTGGTTGGTAAATATGGAATTACAATTGCTCAACTTACAGAAGAAGATTTTGAAAATAACAACGGGACAATTAGAAGCTATAAATCGCAGATACTAATATACAAATGCCAAATGAAAGAACTTCAAGACAAAAAGACAAATAAGAATTTTTACAAAGAAAACTAAACATTGAGTAATAGGAAGCACACAAGCAACCGGGAATGAGCTCATGTATACCGGAAGGGTCACGAGATATTTTTTGCGTCATATGCTTTTGGAGTTAAAAACCTCACGGTGAGTGCCATAAATGGGGACGGAGATGTTGATCATTCAACACCTCATGATCTTACTCCCCAATTATATGTTGTTCCTAAGCAGGTAGCTTAATTGTGTGGGGTTTTTTTTCCATTTTACCTTGTTGTATCTTCATATCAATGAAATGCATAACAATATAATTTGTTTTAAGTTGTAATGTAAAACAACAAGCCACAAAGTCAAGCTAAGAAAAGATTAAGGATATCAAGAGAGGGGAAATCTGAAGCGGTAAATTAAATATAGGAAAACCCTTATAACACTATTACCATATGTAATTAAAACATTTTGGAATTTCGAACATGCAAGTCCACATGGCATACAAACACCAAATTATTGGTAAATTAGAGTATTCTCTCATTCAGCGCTGCTATATCACAGGATGACTTGTTATCATTTTGTTTAATAAAAACGTAAATATCAAACTTAGTGCGCACGACGCGTTTCTGGAATAACCTTCATCAGGTACGCTCATAATCGACAGATTGGAAAGCCAAATAATTTAAAAGTGTTCGGGAGCAATGAAGCCAAAGGGACCCAAAACGATAGACAAAATCGTCTAAATTTTGATAGGGTCGATGAGTAATGATACAGCTATACAAAGAAAGTTGAAATATTTTTTGTAGTAAATACCGATTATTCTTCGTCAAGACGAGTATTTGTCGCCGACATCACATATAACAAATGCCAATAATTATTCTTTACCAAAAATGCAAATACAATGAAATAGTGAAAAAAAAAGATCAATGGTCATAACAACTGCATTCCACCCGTAATTCAATATATGTTATGTAACATAGCATTTTTAATTCTCTAAGACATGAATTACAGAAAAATATGATACTAAGCATTCACATTAAAGATGATTTATTACATAATATCGTAGGGACCGTCGTGGTCGTGATCGTATGGTAGTTTGATTTACAACTACCTGCG
>JYMV01042403.1_pt1 | contig 10385 bp, 11 predicted proteins | sample 338911 | NCBI WGS metagenome assembly JYMV01 (sample SAMN03354496, study PRJNA234377) | hydrothermal vent metagenome | biome: Deep sea; feature: Hydrothermal plumes at the Eastern Lau Spreading Center, Western Pacific Ocean; material: Seawater | place: Tonga | collected 2009 | depth 2000 m m
TCAGTAGTGCTATAAATGAGTACTGGATTCATATCTTTAACCTATTGACATATTGTAGCCTGAACTAACTTCGTTTCTCTACGACGGTCAGGCAAGGATGTACGCCCGGCAGGATTCGAACCTGTGACCTCTTGCTCCGGAGGCAAGCGCTCTATCCAGCTGAGCTACGGGCGCATTTCACATTAATATCTATTCTTAAGCGAGTTTTCTGCAGCTTCTACTGTATTTTCTACCAGCATGGCAATTGTTATGGGGCCAACACCACCAGGTACTGGAGTGACTGCTGAAGCGATTCCCTGAACTGAATCAAAGTTAACATCTCCCTCGAGATGATATCCCTTCTCACTGTCATCATCCACTCTATTGACACCCACATCTATGATCACCGTATCAGGTGATACCATGTCCGCATCAATCAGCCCGGGGACACCCACTGCCGCGATAATGATGTCTGCCTGCCGAGTATGATACCCAATATCCGGAGTCCTGGAATGACAGACGGTTACCGTTGCATTTCCAGTATCATTTTTTAGTCCAAGCAACAGTGAAATGGGTCTTCCGACGATATTACTCCTCCCCACGACTACAACATGCTTTCCCTGAGTGGAGATGTCGTAATGTTTGAGTATTTCAAGGATACCTTTAGGCGTACACGGAATAAATCGAGGTTTGCCAGAAGCCAATCGTCCAAGATTTTCCGGGTGGAATCCATCTACATCTTTCTCCGGTGATACTGCATTTAAAATCTTCTCGGTGTCAATATGTTTAGGGAGTGGAAGCTGCACAAGAATACCATGATATTTCGGATTTTCATTTAGTTTTGAGATCACGTCAGCTATATCGTGTTCCTTCAAATCTGCTGGCATGTAGAATGTCTCAGAATGCAGCTTCAACTTAGAGAACCTCTTTGTCTTCATTCGAACATATACTTCAGAGGCGGGATCACTTCCCATAAGGACAGCTGCCAATCCCGGGACAACACCCTGGGAACTAAGGGAAATAATGGACTCATCCATTCGGTCGTAAACGGACTCTGCTACTTCCTTCCCAGATAAAATTTTAGTAGTTATTAAATCAGTCATTGCAATGCATTAAAAAATATATAAGATGTTTTAGATTAAATTTTCAAGATTATTATGAAAGAACTGATTCGTCTATCAGTTCAATCATGGATGTAGCTCTGTCCTCTACATCTGAAACCATATTCTCTTTTTCGCGTCTAAGAGAAAACAGTTCATCAGTGATACCCATTGCTGTCAAAATTGCTATTCTCAATTCTGATTGATTTGATGGCAGCCCTGCTGAAACTTCGTTCATTTTAGAATCCACATATTCTGCTACATCAGCAATGTATCTTGAGTCAGCCTGAGCTTTAACAGTGTATTCCTGGCCGAAAATAGATACTCTTACAAAACTTTGATCATTATCATCCATAATTTATCTCCTAAAATTCTTCCAGCAGGTCCAGCATTTTTCGAATTTTCTGACCTATTCTGGATTTTACTTCATCACTGACAGAGTCAGTTTCGCCATTTACATTACTTTTTCTGCGTAAATGACCAATCTCCTCGGAAAGTTGTTCAATTCGATTTTCTAGTGCTTTAAGTTGTGGAAGTTGTCCGCTCATATCTACCTCAATTTAGCTCCTAATTTATTCCCTGTCACCTGAATAATTGATTCAGAAATCTTATCTATTTCGGTATCTGTTAATGTTCTATCCTTGGATTCAAACTTAATCCGGAAGGAGACGCTTTTATTGTCTGAACTGACCTGTTTCCCAGCATATAAATCGACCAACTCAACTTTAGTTAATAGATCAGTCCCCTCATTCCTAATAAGTTTCTCTATTTCTCCCACTTGAATATCATTCGCAACTGAGAAAGTAAAATCACGAACGATAGCAGGGAATTGAGGAACCGATTGATATTTGGAGGTCTCTGCCATTGCGGAAGTGATGAAATCGAGATTGATGGAAAATCCAAACAGGGGGACCTCAATATCATATGCCTTCAGCTGATCATTTCGAATAGCTCCTATCTGAGCGATAACACTTCCATTAACGGTTACAATTTGCTCACTGTCGAAGTAGGATGACTGTTCTGCTTCAGAAATATCAGTAGGAGTGACATTGATGAAATCAGCTAAACTTGACATTAATCCTTTTAAATAATAGAGATCATAAGGTTGATCACCGGAACGCCAACCTTGTGGACTCCTCTGACCGCATACAACGCCGGTTAAATGTTCTGCCTCTTCCCTTCCGAGATTTGCCTTTGAATTAGCTGTGAATACTATACCGTGTTCAAACAAGGCTAGATTCGGTTCGCTTCGATTTAAATTATACTTTATCGATCGAAGAAGTCCCGGTAACAGGGAGGGTCGTAATGCAGACATTTCAATGCTGAGTGGATTTTGGACCTCCAAAAAATCACCTTCTAAGAAAAGAGCTGCTCTTTTGCTGTTCATTAGACTATTGCTTGAAATTTCGTTAAATCCAATTCCGGCGAGAAATCTTTTCAGGTTTATAACATGCTTTAAAGGGTCTTCTTTGATCTGGGTTATGTTTCCATCAAACAGGTAATCCGATGGAATAGACCCATAACCATACACTCTCGCCAACTCTTCAATCAAATCTATTTCACGCTTCAAATCAGGTCTGAAAGTTGGTGGAAGAGCAGTAAATCCGTCCTTTGTCTTTTTGCTTGAAATTTCAAGTCCTGCGAAAGTTTTTTCTATAAAGGTGTCATCAATTTCAAACCCTATTAATTCAGAAGCTTTACCCGCTCGAAGAGTTATTTTTTCATTTGATATTTTATTTGGATAGGCATCTAGAATTCCACCATCTATATCTCCACCTGCACATTCAGAAAGAAGATCAGCAGTGCGATCCAATGCGGTAATAAGTCCTTCGAAATCTGTTCCCCGTTCAAATCGTTTAGAAGCTTCAGTAGTGAGTCCCAATGATTTTGAACCTCGCCGAATTGTAATGGGATCAAAGTAGGCGCTTTCTATTAAAATGTCTGTCGTAGACTCTGTCACTTCCGAATTGGCACATCCCATGATTCCTGCCAATGCCACCGGTTTTTTGGCATCACATATCAGAAGGTGATAATTGTTCAATGTTCTCTTTTCATCATCGAGTGTAACAATTTTTTCTCCCTCTTTAGCCAATCTGACTATAATCTTTCCACCTTCAAGTAGGTTGAGGTCAAATGTGTGCAGAGGATGACCTAATTCCATTAACACATAGTTAGCCACATCAACCACATTATTGATGCTGCGAATCCCCACAACTTCCAATCGAGATGATATCCAATCGGGTGATGGTCCTATTTTCAAGTTCCTTACAATACGAGCTGCATATCGTGGACACGCTTTTTCATCTGCAATCTCAATAGAAAATGAATCATCTACTTTAACTTTTGATTCAGAAAGATCGATTCGATGTCGCTTCAGCTCGCTATCAGTAAGGAGAGCAACTTCTCGAGCTACTCCCAGATGAGACATGCAGTCAGGTCGATTGGGTGTCAAATCAAGTTTAAGGATAGTTTCACCGCCGCATTCAGCCTCAATCCCGCCTGCCGTTAATAAATCTGCAAGATCCTGACTGTTAAGGTCAAAGTCGACTAACGAGCGGAGCCATTCAATGCTTATTATCATCTAAACTGCCTAAGGAATCGTACATCTCCGTTAAAGAAAAGACGGATATCATCGATCTTATACTTCAGCATAGCCAATCTTTCTATACCCATTCCGAATGCATATCCACTCCATATTTCGGGATCGTACCCCACCTTCTCGAACACAGCGGGATCAACCATACCACATCCTAAGATTTCCAACCATCCTGTCTGTTTGCACGTTTTGCAGCCACTCCCTTTACAAAAGATGCATGACACGTCCACTTCTGCACTTGGCTCTGTAAAAGGAAAATAACTCGGTCGAAATCTTGTTTTTACATCATCTCCGAAAAAAGATTTTACAAAATATTCAAGCGTTCCCTTTAACTCTGCAAAGGTAACCTTTTTGGCGACGTAGAGTCCCTCAATTTGGTGGAACAGACAATAGCTACGAACGCTGATGGCTTCATTTCGATAAACCCGTCCGGGGACAATGACGCGCAAAGGTGGTTCCTGTTCTTCCATAATATGGATTTGAGTATTAGATGTATGTGTACGCAGAACAATTTCATCAGCAATATAAAAAGTGTCCTGCATATCCCTGGCAGGATGATGATGGGGAATATTCAGAGCTTCAAAATTATGATAATCATCATCAATTTCTGGACCGTAAACTGAATTATATCCAATGGCTTCAAAGATCTTCTTAATTTCCTGAATAGTCTTTTCGATTGGATGGATTGATCCTACCGGGATGAAGTCACCGGGTAGTGTCGGATCACTTGATTCATGAGATGAGGTTATACTCTCTGCAGCATCATCAAGCAGTTTTTCCATTTCAGTCGAGAGCTCACTTTTCAACTGATTGAGCGCTTTTCCTGCTTTGGAGCGATCATCAGGTGGAACATTCTTCATATCATCAAAAAGTGCAGCCACAGAGCCCTTTCTTCCGAGGAATCTATTCTTAATATCAGAAGCTTCGTTTTTTGATAAGGATTTTCCCTTTACTGCTTCAGCGAACTCAGTTTTTATATTCTTGATTTTATCTTGGAGTGTCATGATCTGATAATGTTAGTGGAAAAATAAACCGTTAGCTAGTCCAGATAGTTATCAAAATATACAAAAATCCGCCCAATCTGTCGAGCGGATTCCATTTCCATTCACTTTATTAAAACAATAAGATTTAGATTTATCTATCAGTCTGCTCTACTACTACCTTGAATGCCTCCGGTTCATGTACAGCAAGATGTGCCAGAACTTTTCTGTCGAGATTAATGTTTTTGTCTTTTAATCCACACATTAATTGGGAATAAGTGGTCCCGTTTAGTCGTGCTGCAGCATTAATTCTAGTAATCCAGAGACGTCTAAAATTCCGACGGCGCTGCCGACGGTCCCTATAATTGTAAAGCATCGCTTTCTCAACAGCATCTTTCGCGCTTTTATACTGGCGACTGCTAGCACCGAAATATCCCCTTGCCTGTTTAAGAATTTTCTTATGTCTTTTCTTTCTCGGAACAGCGGATGTTACACGAGGCATTTTACTTTACTCCCAACATTTTCTTTACTCGATTTGAATCAGCTGGACTAACAAGATTCCCATGACGAAGCCCTCGTTTTTTTCCAGGACTCATTTTGGTTAAAAGGTGTGCTTTAGTGGCTCGATTCTTTTTCACCTTACCTTTGCTGGTAAGTTTAAATCTTTTAGCGGCGCCTCGTCTTGTCTTTACCTTTGGCATTTCATAATACCTCTAAACTGGTTTCATCAATATAGAAAATCTGTTTCCCTGCATTTCTGCCCGCTTTTCAACCTGGGCAAAACCATCCAATGCATCATAAATCCTTTTAACCAGATCTTCTCCTAAGTCTTGACGGGCCATCTCTCTACCTCGAAACATAACAGTTATTTTTAAGTGACATCCCTGTTCTAGAAACTTCTTAGCCCGATTTATTTTTGTATCGAAATCATTCTGACTAATTCGAGGCCGAAATCTAACTTCTTTTATCTTAATAACATGCTGTTTTTTCTTGCTGCTTTGGTCTTTCTTTTTCTGATCGTATTTGAGTTTTCCATAATCCATTAAGCGGCAAACTGGAGGTTTTGCTTTGGGAGCTACTTCAACCAAGTCTAATCCTGCGCTCTCTGCTTCTTCAATTGCCTTTAATGTGGGCATAACACCTAATTGTACTCCTTTATCAGTAATGACTAAAACTTCCTCTGCACGAATTTTACTATTTACTCTGATCTTTTCTATTTTTGCGATTTCTTTAATCTCCTTTTATTAGTTATTTCCTCATTCAGTTCACTAATGATGTCAGCAAGCTTTATGTTGCCTAAATCACCTAAGAATCTTCGTCGAAGCGAAACAGTCCCGGCTTCTGCTTCCTTCTCTCCAACTACAAGCATTACATTTATTTTGCTCACTTCACTCTTTCTGATCTTGGCGCCAATTTTATCAGCACGAATATCTACTTCAAAGCGAATCCCTGCATTTTTTAACTCCCTGCCGATTTTTTCTGCATAATCCTCTGCTTTCTCAGAAACGGAAAGGACGGCAGCCTGCACAGGTGCGAGCCACAGTGGAAATTCACCGGCGCAATGCTCAAGATAGACGCCGAAAAATCTCTCCAGTGAACCAAGTATGGCTCGATGAATCATGACTGGACGTTTTTCCTTGCCATCTTCATCTACATAAGTAAGATCAAATCGTTCAGGCAGTGTGAAATCCAGCTGAATCGTAGCGAGCTGATGTAAACGCCCAAGGGCATCCTTTACATTAAAGTCAATCTTTGGACCGTAAAACGCACCCTCACCTTCGTCTATATCGAAATCAGCTCCACTGTTTTCGAGCGTTTCCTTGAGAATAGTTTCGGCATTATCCCACAATTTTTCATCACCCATGGCCTTTTCCGGTCGAGTGCTGAGAGTGATCTTACTATCACCAAAATCAAATACTTCGTAAACTTCGTGGACCATTTCAAGAAGATGGCTGATTTCACTGCCTATCTGTTCAGGCGTGCAGAATATATGCGCGTCATCCTGGGAAAAGCTTCGTACTCGTGTAAGTCCCGATAGTACACCGGCTTTTTCATAGCGATGCAAGCGACCGAAATCTGCAAACCGCAGCGGTAAATCTCTATAGGAACGCAAATCAGAAGAATAGATTAAAGTGTGCCCCGGACAATTCATGGGCTTTAGACTGAGATCCCGCTCACCTAATTCAAAATTATACATATATTCGCTAAAATGTTCCCAATGACCTGACTTTCTCCATAATTCATTATCAAAAAGCTGAGGTGTAATAACCTCTTCATATTCGTATTTATTATAGAGTTCTCGTATGAAATTCACCAGTTCATTATAAACGATCGTCCCTTTAGGTAGGAAGAAAGGACTTCCGGCGGATAAGGGATTGTACATAAAAAGTTCAAGTTCCTTCCCCAGTTTTCTGTGATCTCTCTTCTTAGCCTCCTCAAGAAGATTGAGATATTGCTTAAGCTGTTTCTTAGTGGCGAAAGCAGTACCATAGATTCTCTGGAGCATTTTATTATTTTCATCACCTCGCCAGTACGCTCCTGCACTGTTGAGCAGTTTAAAGTGCTTGATAAAGTCAGTCGATGGCACATGAGGTCCTCTGCAGAGATCTGTAAAATCTCCCTGACTGTAGGCGGAAATGGCATCGTCTTCAGATATTTCCTCTATAATCTCAACTTTATAACTCTCACCCATCTTTTTAAAAAGTGCCATTGCCTCTTTTCTTGAAAGTTCCTGACGGTGTATAGACAACCCCTCGGAAGCAATTTCTTTCATCCGTTCTTCAATTGTGGCGAGATCTTCATCACTAAAAGGTTTATCCACATCAAAATCATAGTAGAATCTGTTTTCTATTGTCGGACCGATAGTCACTTTGACTTCAGGAAAAAGTTGCTTCACTGCTTGAGCCATCAAGTGAGACGCACTATGAAGCAGCACATCATGACCATCGTGAGATGAAGCCGTTACAGCTTCTATCTCAGCATCTTCCACCAAAACTGTCTCCTTATCCATCAACAATCCGTTTACTTTAACCGCAACGGCTTCATTGAAAAGTTGTGGAGCTATGTCTTGGAGGATATCAGATGCGGATGTCGCTGTGGGATACGACCGCTTTTCGTGTCCGTGTATGGATACTTTTATCTTTGACATATATGTACGATATAACACTCATTTCGTCTAGTGGGCGATAGAGGAGTCGAACCTCTGACCTCATGCACGTCAAGCATGCGCTCTAACCAACTGAGCTAATCGCCCTGATCATAGCTCACACTTGTAGTCAAAAAGCGTGAGAATTTAGAGTTATCACGTCGGAAAGTCAACTTATAGAGAGGTTAAGCTTTACCATTAATATTCTGAGGGAGTCAAGACGCTATCATACGTAATCTGATCAGACAAAACATCAATAGCTTTTAAAATAATAGGATCATCATCAAATGAAGATGCAATCCTGGCTTCGGTACCACCTAATTGAAACGAGAATTCTCTTTCTAATCCAAGGATAAGACCATCCCGCTCTATATCGAACCGCTCAGCTTTCAGATCATCATAATAGTGCTCAATAGTTTCAAGTGACGATTTCATTATAGGAGCAGCTGCAGCGGTGCTGTCAATTGAGGTAAGGAGTGTGCGAAATTGCTTTTCTCCTTCAAGATTCAACGTCAACTCTTTGCTGCTAAGGAAACCCCGAAAATCTTCCAGAATTTCATCATCGACGATAACCGGCAAAACAAGCTCATGATTCTGCATGTAAAGTGACGCATATTTGAAGAAAAGTCCACGACGCCAGCATTCCCGAGCAAGGACAGGAGTCGATGACATCTCTACTTCGATATCCGGAGTGATACCACCTAATTCTGTAACTTCTCTTCCTCCTACCGTGTTAAACACTTTGGTGCTGTCATGCTCAGGACCGATATCAATTTCCTCTTCTAAATATCCGGGTTTCTGGATGAAGCGACCTGACGGTATATAATATTTTGCGGTAGTTATTTTGATGGAATTTTCTTTATCAATAGGAAAAACGGACTGAACCAACCCTTTACCGAAAGAAGGAGTCCCAATTATAATTCCTCTATCAAGATCTTGGACAGCTCCAGAAATAATCTCACTGGCTGAAGCACTTCCGCCATCAATCAAAATGACTAGCGACAGATCCTCTGAGATAATGGGTGATCGTCCAGATCTAAATTCTTTACTCGCTTCATCGTATCTACCTCTGGTAAATAGAAGGTCATGCCCTGCCGGAATCAGCAGCTCAAGAATGTCAATAGCTGCTTCAAGGAGACCACCCGGATTTCCCCTAAGGTCTATTATGAGTTTCTCCATCCCCTGATCAGAAAGATTTTGTAGAGATTTCTTCATATCCGAAGCAGAGTTCCTGGAAAATCGTGTAAGTCGGATGTAAGCGATATCTTCACCGATGAAGTCCGCATACGTTATGTCTTCGACAGTGATGTTGTCTCGCCTCAATTCAAAATCAAGAGGTTCAGTCTCACCGTATCTAGCAATAGTCAACACCACAATTGTTCCCTTTTTACCTCGAATACTTTTAGCAGCTTCGTTCAAGTTCATTTCAGAAGTAGAATTTCCGTCTATGCCAATAATCCTGTCGCCGGACATAATTCCACTCCGTATGGCCGGACCACCTTCCATAGGCGCAATCACAGTCAGAGTATCGTCGCGTAAACCCAGCTGAATACCGACACCGCCATATTTACCTTTGGTCAGCAAATCCAATCCTTGACGATCTTCCGGTTGAAGTAAAACTGTGTAAGGATCCAATTTGGAGAGCATCCCTTCTATCCCGGCTTCTGCTAACTTTTTTGCATCAACCTGATCGGCGTAATGAGTCATCACTCTTTTATACACCTCAAAAATCATTTTGCCATTGTCGGATATATCCTGGTAATCGTTTTCCGGAAAACCTTGAATGGGCAGAATTAATAGGACTGTTACTAAAGGAATTATGATCATTTTCATATATTTCACGTTCTAATCTCCTCAATCTTATTGATTATCTTTTTACTCATTTCTTCAATTGTTTCCATGCCATCTATCATAAAATATCTTTTACTGAATCTATCTGTCAACTCCAAGTATCCACTCCGTACTTTATCCAGAAATTCAATACCCTCCATCTCGATTCGATCGAAACTTTTACTCTGCATTCTGTTGAAAGCCTCATCAACGGGAAGATCTACCAATAGTGTAATATCCGGCTTCAATCCCGCAGTAGCAAATGCATTTAGCTTTTCAAGCCATTCCAAGTTAATTCCACGACCGTAACCTTGATAAGCCAATGTGGAATCTGCATATCGATCGCAAATTACAACATTTCCTCTTTCCAAAGCGGGTATGATAATCTCACGAGTTAATTGCGCCCTGCTGGCAGAAAGCAAAATCGATTCCGTTGATGGATCCATTTTATCGTTATTCGGATTGAGAAGAATTTCGCGTATTTGCTCGGACAGTGCTGTGCCGCCGGGTTCTCGCAAAAGCTCTACTTGTTCACCTTTAGACTCTAAGTAACTTCGAAGCAGGTCGGCCTGAGTGGATTTTCCACAGCCGTCTATTCCCTCAAATGAGATGAATAGACCGCTCATGCAGATCTATAAATCAATTCTATCTTTTGCTCTAAAATGTTTATTTGACTCCGATTTAGTGAATGTACTACTCCTAATAAGTTAATGTTCCTCGATAGAGATTTTCAGGCATTTTTTAAGGAGATTTAA
>JYMV01033834.1_pt1 | contig 10384 bp, 10 predicted proteins | sample 338911 | NCBI WGS metagenome assembly JYMV01 (sample SAMN03354496, study PRJNA234377) | hydrothermal vent metagenome | biome: Deep sea; feature: Hydrothermal plumes at the Eastern Lau Spreading Center, Western Pacific Ocean; material: Seawater | place: Tonga | collected 2009 | depth 2000 m m
GGCGCACCTCAGGCCATCAACACCATCGTTGGCGTCGTCTGGCTTCAGTTATTGGTCCCTGTCTACTTTGGCCTGATGCTGGCCAACAGCACGAATTTACCTCGGTTTGTGACTCTGGCCAAACTGGTTGTACTCTATGCTCTGTGTACCCGTTTGATGGTTCTGGCCTCCTACTCCCTGGCTTATGTTTTTCAATGGAGCGCGCCACGCTTCAGTGTCGAAGGAGGAGGGGTGGTGGGAGAAGGCGTGACGCCGCTTCAGGGCCTGTTATTGACCCCGGCCCTCAATCAGGTCTTCTGGGTGATCGGAGGCGTGGTGTTAGGGATGCTGCTGGGATCTGCAAGCCTGGCCGCCGGGCGCCGCCTGGGCAGAACACGATCCGCACAAGAGAATTTAGAATAAGAGGACGCTCCACCACCAGGACACTCAACTCCGCCCTGGCCAGATAGCCCCAAGCACGAAGCAAGGAACCTTTCTCAAGAAGTTTTCCACCTCATAGCGGGTTCTGCTTACCAGTTAGAGGGGGTTTTCCTCGACCACCACTCCTCCCATGAGCTCACCCACATTGGCGATGAACTCCGACTCCAGTTCCTTCCGGTGCCCCTGGATAATGGCATCGTAGATCCTCTTCAGGTTGCCCGTCGCATCGCAGGTAATGAGATAGCGGACACGACACTGAACCTCGGTGATTACTTCCAGATCCAGATACAATCCAATATAGGTAAGCCCTTCATCCTCGCCAATCAAATTGGCGGCTCTTGCCAGCCCTCCTGACTGTGTTGCATTCGTTCGGCCTCCTCAGCGTACCGTACAGTACGCTTCCGGGGGCCTCCACTCATGCGCCTTGTCAGGCCGGCCCTGACGCCGCTTCGTGACGACCGAATCGGCGCACCGAGGCGCCTCCCACACCCTCCGGATCCAACCTTTTGAATTATCCTTGTTGGTTGTCAGCTGTCAGGAGTCAGCGATCAGTGGTCTGTACTTCAATTTTCTCTCTATTCTCCGGTAAACTTATTCAAAATCATGAAGGTTCATTTGATTGACGGCACTTACGAACTCTTTCGCGCCTACTACGGGGCTCCCCTCAGACAGAACCCTGAGGGCCTCGAGGTGGGAGCTACCCTCGCCTTTAGCCGGACTTTGATGATGATGCTTCGACAAAAGGACTCTTCCCACCTCGCCTGCGCTTTTGATCACACCGTTGAGTCATTTCGTAATGATCTCTTTGCAGGCTACAAAACGGGTGAAGGAATAGAACCTGACCTGCTGGGGCAGTTTTCTCTGGTGGAAAGGGCGGCCTCGGCCCTGGGTATTGTGGTCTGGCCAATGGTTGAATTCGAGGCCGATGACGCCCTGGCAACCGGGGCATTTCGGTTCGGCAACGAACCGGAAGTGGACCAGGTCGTGGTGTGCTCCCCGGACAAGGATCTTGCCCAATGTGTCCAGGGCTCACGAGTCGTGTGCCTGGACCGGAGACGAGAGAGAATCCTGGATGAAAAGGGTGTTTTCGAAAAATTCGGCGTCCCACCCGACTCCATCCCCGACTGGCTTGCTCTGGTGGGAGACAGTGCCGACGGGATCCCCGGAGTCCCCAGATGGGGAGCCAAGTCCTCCTCCAGGCTTCTTGAACGCTATCGCCACCTCGAGGAAATTCCCATCGAGGCCTCCGCCTGGGAGATGAAGGTTCGGGGAGCCCTTTCGCTTGCCGAAAGCCTCAACGCCCATCGGGAGGAGGTGATCCTCTATCGCACCTTGGCCACGCTTCGCACTGATGTCCCGCTCAAAGAAAATCTAGACGATTTGAAATGGGAAGGAGTTCGTGATGATAAAATGGAGGCCTTGGCCCAGGAACTGGGAGCGCCAAGACTGCTGAGCGAGGCGGGGAAGCTGTCCGGCTGACCCCTGACCCCTGACCGAAGATTGTGGTTCCTGTCGGCTGACAGAAAATCTGAAATCCGAAATCCCAAATCCGAATCCGGCCCGAACAATTTACCGGCCCCTTCTCCACGCGGAACCTACCCCGTATCATGCATAGGTTGTCTTCGTTCCTCAGATGAAGGCGGCGTCACGAAGGGCCGCAGGCACCGCGATGACAAGGCGTGCGATGAAGGGCCCCGCAGGCCGTACTCTTGCAGTACGCCGAGGAGCCCAAGGAAGCACAACACAGTCAGCGGGGATGGATGCGGCACTGCAGTAGACAATTTATGCATAATACGGGGTAAACGACGGGTTTCTCCACTCCGAGCGCGAGCGAGGAGTTTCTCTGCGCGCGAAGCGCGCTTCTCTCGGCTCCCTTTTACTTAATCCACTGCTTGATTTTTTTCCTTAAATCACTGACCTCATAGGGCTTGGATAAAACGTCCTGGCCTCCTGCTTGGTAGACATCCTGCTCCTCCCCCTCCATTGCCTCTGCCGTGATGGCCAGAATGGGAACCTTCTTCAAGCGACTCTGGCCCAATTCTTTCATTACCTGATAAGCCTGTCCGTCGGAAATCATCATGTCGATGATCACCAACTGGGGTGCAAACTCAACCAGCGCTTCCTGGTAGGATTCCTGAGAAGAAAAGGACTCCACGTCGTAGCCGATACTTTGAAGAATAAACTTGATGGAGTAGATGTCATCGGCGATTTCCTCGATTACCGCGATTTTCAGATTCTCGGATTGCTCTTGATTGCGGCCCGACTTCTTTTTCATGGATTTGCCTGCAGCTTGTTCTGCAGCAGTTCATTGATCATCTTGGGATTGGCCTGACCACCGGTTTCTTTCATCACCTGGCCCATAAAAAATCCCAACAAACCTGTTTTTCCTCCTTGATAGGCTGCCACTTTCTCAGGGTTGGACTCAATCACACGATCGATAATGCTCTGCAGTTGGTCTTCATCGCTGATCTGTCTGAGGCCCTCTTTGGAAATGATGCTCCGTGGATCCTCTCCGGTTTCATACAGCTTTGCAAAGACCTGCTTGGCCATCTTGCCGCTGATCTCCCCCTCCTCAATCAGCCGGACCAGTTCGGCTATTTGCTTCGGTTGAACCGGGCACTCGCTGATATCTCGATTATCCTGCTTCAAATGATAGGTAAGATCTCCCAGCATCCAGTTAAACACCGCCTTGGGTTGCTGACAGGATTCCATGGCTTTTTCAAAGTAATCCGCCGATTGGCGGGTCTGGGTCAACAACAGGGCTTCCTCCTGACTCAGGGAGTATTGTCCAATGAAACGTTCCCGACGCGGCTCAGGAAGTTCGGGAATCTCATTCTCGAGTTGTTCCAGCCTCTCTTCGGAAATGACCACCGGGAGGAGGTCCGGCTCGGCAAAGTACCGATAATCATGGGCTTCTTCCTTGCTCCGCATAACCGTGGTCCTTTGGTTTTCCTCGTCCCACAAACGGGTCTCCTGTTGCACCTCACCTTCGTTGCTGAGCAGCTGAATTTGACGATCAATCTCAAATTCGAGTGCTTTTTGCAGAAAACGAAATGAATTAAGATTCTTGATCTCAGTCTTCGTTCCCAGCACCTGGGAGCCCTCCGGGCGCACCGAGATATTGGCGTCGCAACGCAGACTTCCCTCTTCCATATTGCCGTCACAAATTCCCAGATAAAGTAGAACACGATGAAGGTAGTTCAGGTAGTCATAGGCTTCCTGAGAGGTTCGGAAATCCGGCTCGGATACGATTTCAATCAAAGGGACTCCGGTTCGATTCAGATCGACATGGGTATCGCCCCCTGGAACATGAATCGACTTCCCCGCATCCTCCTCCAGGTGCACCCGGGTAATCCCGAACGATTTCCTTTGATATTTGCCCGATTTCCCGGTTTCTTGACGCTCTCCGGTCAGGATTTCGACCTTGCCGGCCTCTGCCAGAGGGAGATCGTACTGAGAAATCTGATATCCCTTGGGCAGATCGGGATAGAAATAATTCTTACGGGCAAAAATGGAATGCCGATTGATTCGGCACCCCAGGGCCAGCCCTGCCTTGATCCCCATGGCCACCGCCTCCTGGTTGAGCACGGGAAGTGCACCCGGCAGACCCAGACACACCGGACAGGTGTTGGAATTCGGAGGTGATCCGAAGGCGGTGCTACAGGAGCAGAAAATCTTGCTCTGGGTCAGTAGCTGAGCGTGAATCTCCAGACCGATGACAGGTTCAAATTCCAGCATCATCATGCCCCTGCATCAAATTGATCAGTTGGTCCAAGGCGGAGGGATCCTCTCCTGGAACGTCAATCCAGTGAACTTCCTTTTCTCGACGAAACCAGGTCATCTGACGCTTGGCATAGCGCCGCGTATCCATCTGCATCCGTGCAATAGCCTCTTCTCTGCTCAGTCCACCCTGCAAGGTATCCATGGCATGCCGATAACCCAGGGCGTCAAAACCTTTGCAGTCGGGACCGTATCCTCTATCCAGGAGTTGCTGCACCTCTTCAACCAGCCCGGACCGAAACATCTCACTCACGCGGCGGTCGATTCTATCATAGAGATTTCCCCGAGGTAAGTTGAGGCCAATCTTGAGGATGGAGAGATTTTCAAGGTGTTCCCGGCGGGCCTGAAGCTCACTGATAGGCTTTCCCGTAAGCAGGTAAATCTCCAGGGTTCGAATGATTCGGATCTGATCTTGAGATTGAATTCGTCCGGCTGCTTCGGGGTCCTTCTTCTCCAGCCAACCATACAAAAACTCGAATCCTTTACGGTGGCCCACCTTGTTGAGACGCTCTCGGAGCTTCTCCGATCGTCCCGGCCCCTCAAAAACCCCCTCCAGAAGGGCCCGCAGATAGAGTCCCGTGCCTCCGACCACAAAAGAGACCTTCCCTCGACTGGCTATCTCCCGGCAGACGCTTCGGGCATCCTGCATATAGCGTCCCGCACTATAGAATTCATCCGGATCGACCAAATCGTAGAGATGATGGGGCACCTCTCTTCTTTGTGCCCGGCTGGGCTTGGCAGTGCCGATTTGCAAATGGCGATACATCTGCATCGAATCGCAATTGACGATCTCCCCATCCAGCGCCTTCGCCGCCGCCAGAGCAAGATGGCTCTTGCCGGAAGCGGTCGGGCCCAGCAATGCCACGAGTCGCCCCTTCGCCTGGTTGTTTGGAGTTTTTCCCTCTTGGCCCTGCACGCCGTTCGGCTCTACCAGCGACGCACCACTTCGATGCCCTTGTAATAATGCTTGAGAATGCGCTCGAAATTCCATCCCCGGCTGGCCAGCTCCACAGCTCCAATCTGACATAAACCAACTCCGTGACCCCATCCCTTTCCCTGGGCATGAATTTCAACTATATAGCCGGAGGCATCCCGGTGAACCTCAAAATCCGTGATCCAGTTGCTTCGCAGACCCAAAGCCGATCGAATGTCGAGACCCTTCAGGATTTTTTCGCCCTGGGTTCCAACAAAGCGCATTTCCACGGTCCGGCCCCATTGACTCTTTCGAATCGGTTCCAGGCGTTCCAGTTTCCCCACTCCTGCCAGCCGGTCCAGCCGTCCCTGGATCTGGGAAATGGGAATGAGCTCATCCCAGGAGTGATAAGGGCTTGAAGTGTCCGGACAGGCCGCTCCCCCTTGTAGATAGGGAATGGCGGCTCTCTGAAACACCTCTCGATAATCCTCCGTCCGGCCGCCACAAGTCGAGGAATAAAAGGCCACAATGGGTTTATCCTGGTAGGTTGCGATGATTCCGCGTGTTTCCTCAATCATTTGATTGGCTAACGGCTTTTCGCTGCCGACACCACGATAGACCTGAGAACGGGTATCGGAATAAACGTCAAAGCCCCGTACGGCATTTTGGCCGAGACTGGAGTAGGCATAGGTCCGGGCAGCGATGGTCAAGGTTTTGATGGCTTCGGACCGAGATCGATCCGTGACCAATTCATTCGGCACCACGCCCCTCAAATAGCTTTCCAGATTCAACTCGTTGACCACCACGGTTCGTGAGAGTGGATTGATGAACACCTCCAACACGTCATGATAAGGCACCCCATCCAATTTCAACTGCTTCCCGTCCAGGGGTTGCAAACGAAAACCGGACCCGCTGCCCAATCCTCGTCCGTTTCCATTCGTTAAATGAATCTTTCCATCCTCGGCCTTGATGACCACCAGAGATGCCAGACCTGATCCCTCCACTGAAACCGAACTGAAATTCTGCTTCAGGAGAACACGAATCTGGGGGCTCTGCTTCAGCTGACCTGCAACGGTAATCGGTGGCGGTGAAGTTGGAACTGGACCGCCTGTTGGAGCGGCGATCACTGGAGGCCGTGTTTTTCCCCCACAGGAGGAAAAAAGAACCATCGAGCAATAAAACAACAGCGCAAGAGTGTGCTTTGATTTTCTATTGACCCTGCGTTTAGTGCCTCGTTCCATAAATACGGTGACGTTTGTGGCGAGTGCGACGGCGTCGAGTTCGCGAAGCGACGACGACGCGATGTCCTGTGCATCGGGGAGGAGGAGCGACAAAGAAATCGGTGCCGTCCCGCCGCCACCCTTCGGGCTGATGGGGGTTGTGGGTGATCTCTGTGTCGCTCGTCGTCGGTGATGCTCGAACATCGCCTCCTCCTCGCTCCTTGACCTCGCCTCACAAGACCCATCAGCAAACATCATCGTATTTATGAAGCGAGGCACTTAGTCATGATACCTGAACGCTCTATGGTCTTATTGTTCTATTGTCCCCTGTCTCTTTTTCTATTGTTCCATTTTCTACCCGGCAACCGCATGCTGTAACTCTACGGTTCTAGTGTTGGATTGGTCTGCTCTATTGCTCTAATATTCTTTTGTTCTATGATTTTCTTGATTTCCAGGGCCAACTCCAGGGCACGCTTCCCTTCCCGGCCGCTGCACACCACAGAGTGTCGAGACGGGGTGCTCTCATGGTTGATGGTAGCGAGAAATGCCTGGAGTTCCAGTTTGAGGGGTTCCTCCGAAGAGATTTCAGGATTGAACTCGGCAATTCTCGGCGGCTGCTGGTCTTGGCGGAGGCTCACCATCTCAACCTCCTGTTTTTGAAAGTCCACGGAAACATAATCGTGAGGCTGAAAAAATCGCAACTTGCGGATTTTTTCACGAGATACCCGGCTGGCCGTTACATTGGCCACACATCCGTCCTCAAATTCCAGGCGTGCATTGGCGATATCCGTCTTCGGGGTGATCACCGGTATCCCGACAGCACGAATTTCAAGAATCGGACTGTCTACCAGGTGGAGAATCAAATCCAGATCATGAATCATCAAGTCCAGAACCACATCAACATCCAGGCTGCGAGGCACAAACACTCCCAATCGATGGGCTTCGAAAAACCTGGGCTGAGTGATATGTTCCCTGATCGCCAGAAAGGCGGGATTGAATCGCTCGGAGTGACCTACCTGGAGGATAGCGCCGCTTTCCTCCTGTGCCTGGATCAGGGCGGCAGCATCCTCCAGATCGGGTGCAATGGGTTTCTCAACCAGAACGTGCACGCCTCGCTTGAGAAACTCCACTCCAATTTGAGCATGTTGTCGGGTGGGAACCGCCAGGCTGATAGCTTCAACGGAATCGAGGATATCCTCATAACTTTGGAAAGCTTCACAATGGTAGAGTTGAGCCAGTGGATGGAGTCTCTCCGGGTCGCTATCCACTACCGAAACCAATTCAGCCTCCGGCAGTTCGGAATAAATGCGGCTATGATGCTCCCCCAGCGCTCCCACACCCACCACCGCCACCCTTGTCCTTGCCATGACGAGAGAACCCTTCAGATCAAAATTAATTCTGCGGAGGGAGCATCAGTGAACTATCACCGCCATCTCGAGACGATCTGCTTCCCGGATGAATTCCTCACGATCCAGCACCAGGGTTTTCTCAGCATCCACAGCCAGTGCTGAAACATTGCACTCTTTGAGCACGAGCAGTGTATCCAGACCCACAACCGGAACGTCGAATCTCATATCTTGACCCGGCCGACTGACCTTGATCACCGTGAGCCGGCCACCGCCCACAAGACGGGAAGCTCGACGAATCGTCTCGTCCGTTCCCTCCATAGCCTCGACCGCCACCACTGCTCGATCTTTTATCACGACCGTCTGACCCAGGTCGAGGCGGGCAATTTCCTGTGCGATAGGACGTCCATACTCAATATCCATCAACTCTTCACTGCTGGGCTCTCTACGGGTCAGCACCCCGGCCTCTGGCAAGAGCGATGCCAGTAAAACGGTGGAGTCGATGAACTCAATTCCCTCCTTTTCCAGTTCTTCGATAACCCCGCCAATCAGGGACTGGGTGTTCCGCTCCGGAAGGGACATGAAAACCTTCATCATTTTGAGGTCCGGGAGAATGAGGCGCCTACCCGACGAGTCGCCACCCTTGCGAGAAAAAATCTGTATGTGTTTGACCTGTCCCGCCATGATCGCCTTTTGGACCCCTGCCCCCTTGAAGACCCGGATCAACTTGCCCAATTGACCCAATCCCAACCAGTGCACGGACACTTGCGGCCGATTGGCGAATTCTTCAATTTCGGGGAGTGTCTCCTCTCGGATGGCAGCAACCGTCACCGTAATTTCGCGTCGGAGGGCCTCCTCCAGAACCAGCAATGGGTATCGGCCATTGCCCGCGATCAGTCCCAGCTTCTGGACCTCCACAACGGTTACTCCTTTTCCGATGGACTCTCATTCCTGACGAAGCCTCGCACGGAACTCTGGACGAATTCGATGAGTATTGTCACATCATCGGTTTGAATACCATCCCTGTCGATCGCCTCAACCGCCTCCTGGATCTTCAGACCCTTCTTGAACAGCCAGCGATAGGCCCTGCTCAGGAATTCAATCCGTCCAGAGGAGAAGTTGCAACGCTCCAGCCCCAGCCTGTTGACCCCATATATTCTGGCCTGATTTCGATGCCCGACTGTTTTGACAAAAGGCAAGGCGTCACGAGTAATCACCGAATATCCTCCGATGAAGGCGTGAACGCCCACTCGGCATTCTTGATGGACCCCTGAAAAGGCCCCGACCGTCGAATCGTCATGAATCTCAACATGTCCGGCCAGGGTTGCTGAATTCGCCAGGATGGTGCGATGACCCACGTGACAATCATGGGCTATGTGAACTCCGGTCATCAGCAGATTGCCATCTCCAATCGTGGTGCTGGCTCCCCCTCCGGAAGTTCCTCGATTGATGGTGACGAATTCGCGAATGACATTGTCATCGCCGATGGTCAGTGTGGTTCTTTCACCTTTGAACTTGAGGTCCTGAGGAATGGTCCCGATGGCACACTGCCCGATGATGTGGTTCCGCTTCCCGAGGACGGTGGGACCTTCGATCACGACGTGAGGACCGAGGACACTTCCCTCATCGATCATCACTTCATCGCCAATGACCGAATAGGGTCCGATCTGAACTCCCTCCTCCAGTCTAGCACTGGGAGAAACAATAGCAGTGGGATGAATGCTGAGGGTCTGACCTTGGCCCATGAGTGTTACTGCCCAGCGGGAAAACTTGCCTTATCCACCAAAGAAAACAGGATTTCTGCCTCAGCCACCCGCTTGTCTTCCACAAATGCCTCGCCCTTCAATTTCCCCAATCTCTTCTTGTTGTGGGTCAGGTGCATTTCGAGACGTAATTGATCTCCAGGACGAACCGGCCTGCGGAACCGAGCCTTTTCAATACCGGCGAAAAAGACCAGCTTGGTCTCCCGATCTGGAATGGTCTTGAACAGGAGAACACCTCCCAGTTGTGCCATGGATTCGATGATCAGGACACCTGGCATGATCGGAAAACCCGGGAAGTGCCCCTGGAAATAAGGCTCATTGATGGTCACGTTTTTGATTCCCACGATCCGACTCATCTCCTCGTACTCAATGACCCGGTCCACCAGCAAAAAAGGATAGCGGTGGGGTAAAAACTTCAGGATCTCTTGGATTTCAATGGTTGAGACGGGTTCATCACTCATGGCAATGGTTCATCCAGGTTACTGACTCTCCTTGTCTTTGCCCATCCACTCCTTCAGCTCTTGATAAATCTCAGGGAATCGACGCTTGAGGGCCTCCACTTTCATCCATCTCTGGTGCTCCATGGCAGGTTGCCCCGAAACGATTGAGTGGGAAGGAATGTCCTTGGTCACTGCAGTCTTCATCATGACGGTCACATCATCGCCAATTCTAACATGGTCAACGGTCCCCGCATGGCCGGCAAAGGTACATCGTTTGCCGATCTCAACGCTTCCCGAGATCCCCACCTGAGCAACAAACACGGTATTTTCCCCAACCCTGCAGTTATGGCCAATATGGACATGATTGTCCAGCTTGACCCCATTGCCAATCACCGTATCCCCGAAAGTGGCACGGTCCACACAGCTGTTGGCACCAATTTCCACTTGGTCCCCGATCACAACACGGCCTATCTGGGGAATTTTGATTTGCTGCTGACCGTCA
>JYMV01002139.1_pt1 | contig 10383 bp, 11 predicted proteins | sample 338911 | NCBI WGS metagenome assembly JYMV01 (sample SAMN03354496, study PRJNA234377) | hydrothermal vent metagenome | biome: Deep sea; feature: Hydrothermal plumes at the Eastern Lau Spreading Center, Western Pacific Ocean; material: Seawater | place: Tonga | collected 2009 | depth 2000 m m
AAATTTTTTATAAATACATATTCAGATAAAATTCTTCCATAGTTTTTCCACATTTTTTTTGAAATTATCTCAATATTTTTTTCACCTATTTCAGGTAAAGCTTTTTTTATATTTGATATTATTTTTTTTTTTGATCGAAAGAATGGCCCTAATAATCCACCAATAAATGAACCAAGATTTGAAGCAAGCTTAAATCCCAAAAATTTAAATATAACAAAAAGAATTATAATAAATAAAAATTCAACAAAATATTTAATTATTTTCATAATTTTTTATTTAAAAAATCTATAAATTGTTTTTCATTTATAATTTTTAATTCGATTTTTAAAAAGTTTATACCTTCCGCATTTAATTTGTTTAAGCGATTATAATCTTTTTCAGTAGTTACTATTTTAGCTTTAAGATTTTTTGCTGTCTCTTTTATTTTTGCTATATCTTTATCAGAATAATTGTAATGATCAGAAAAATTTAGAGTTTTTAAAATTTTGAAATTATTTTTTTTTAGAGTTTTTAAAAAACTGTCCGGATTTCCAATTCCAGAGAAAGCTAAATAATTTTGATTAATATCTATTTCTTCAATATTTAAAGGCATGTATTCCGCAACAAATATTTCTAAATTTGATTTTATATTTTTTAAAATACTTTCTATTTCGATAGTTTCTTCACCATTTCCATTTAAAAAAACTGCATCATATTTTTTTAGACTTTTTAAGCTTTCTCGGAGAGGCCCCGAAGGTATGCAAAGATTATTTCCTATCCAAGTTTGTGTATTAAAACAAACAAAAGCTATATCGTAATTTAATATTTTATCTTGCAAACCATCATCAAAAATTGCTACTTCAATATCTTCATTTACTGCATCTTTTAAAGCATCAATTCTATTATTTTTGCAAAATAATTTTCCATGAGATGATAATATTTTTTGTTCATCTTCTTGGTTATGATATTTTTTTTTTACAAATGCGGTCTTAAAATTTAAATTGTTTAATATTTTATTTATTTTAATTGATATTGGAGTTTTTCCAGTTCCTCCTAGATAAATATTTCCAATACAAATTGTTTTTATTTTTTCAGTTTTTATTTTTTCTTTTTTATTAATAAAGTTGATTAATTTGATTAAATATGTGAAAGGCAACAAAAGATAAGCGAATAGATTCGGTTTTTTATAATCCCAGAAATAAGGTTTTTTAAATTTCATTATTTTAAAAATAATAATTAATCTCAGTAAAAGTTTTATTTAATATATATGAGCCCATTTTTTTTAACTTAATTGTTTTATTGGTAAAATTTGTCTTTGCTGCAAATGATTTTTTAATTAAATTAACTAGTTGATCAGTATTGTGAAACTTAGAAGATAAATTATTTTTTTCTAAAAAATTGTACACTTCGCTAAAGTTTTGAACATTAGGACCATGGAGAATTTTACAGCCAAATCTTGCTGATTCCAAAGGGTTTTGTCCACCATGATTTATAAGAGAGCCTCCCAAAAAAACAGTCTTGCAAATTTTATAAAAAGATTGGCTTTCTCCATAACTATCCACAAGGTAAACATCAGTATTTTTGCTAATTTTATTACCTGCGCTTCTTTTTTGCACTTTCAGATCTAAATTTTCAATTTCATTAATTATGTTATTTGATCTTTGTATATGTCTTGGGATAATTATGGTTAGTAAATTTTTATACTTATTTTTAAGTTTTTTATGAGCTAAAGCACAAATTTTCTCTTCAGTATTATGTGTGCTAGCAGCACACCATATTTTTTTATATTTAAATATTTTTTTTAACTTATTATCAAAATTATAATTTTTTTGACTTTTGCTTTCAGAAAATTTTAAATTTCCTAAAGATTTAATTTTTTTTGCACCTAAATGCTTAAGGTGTTTTCTAGTTTCTTGATTTTGACTAAAACAAATATCAAAACTTTCAAACAACTTTTTTGATATATAAGGAATCATTTTCCATCTATTAAATGACTTTTTAGTAATTCTTGCATTTAAAAGAATAAGAGGTATGTTTTTTTTTCTAACATTTTTAAGTATATTTGGCCAAATTTCAGATTCAATAAAGATTGCTGCAGAAGGTTGCCAATAATTTAAAAATTTTTTTGCTAATATATCTGAATCTATCGGAAAAAATTGATGGATTGTTTTGTTTAATTTAAATCTAGATAGAACTTTTGAAGAACTGAGAGTAGAAGATGTGACTAAAATTTTATCTATTTTGTTTTTTTTTTCTAATTTTTCTATTAAAGGAATGATGCTTAGTATTTCCCCAACACTTGAACCGTGAAACCATATTAACTTACCATTACCCCTCTTTTTTGAAAAAAAACAAAATTTTTCTTTAAATCTAAATTTATCTTCTTTGTTTTTTATTATTCTTGCCAAGATAATTAATGGCGAAAATAATATTATTAGATTAATTAATACTCTATAGATAAAAAACATTAATCTTTTCGAAGTTGTTTTTCATAAAAATTTTTGTAAATTTTTGAATTTTTAATTAATTCGTCGTGTTTTCCTTCATCTACAATAGAACCATTATCTACCACATAAATTTTGTCCGAATTTAATATTGTTGATAATCTATGGGCAATTACCAAAGTCGTTCTATCTTTAATTAAAAAATTAATAGCTTTTTGAATCTTATTTTCTGTTTCAGCATCTAGAGATGAGGTTGCTTCGTCTAAAAGAATAATTTTACTATCTTTTAGCATTGCTCTAGCAATAGATAATCGTTGTTTTTCTCCACCCGAAAGTCTAACGCCATTTTCGCCAATAATTGTATCATACCTATCTGGCAGCTTATTTATAAACTCTTCTGCAAAAGAGAGTTTTGCAGCTTCAAATATATCTTGCTCTTTCACATTTTGATTTGCGTATGCAATATTATTTTTTATTGTATCATCAAACAAAGTCGTATCTTGACTAACAAGAGAAATATTTTTTCTTAAAGATTTAATTTTAGCCTTATAAATTGAGCTCCCATCTATAATTATATCACCATCAATACGGTCATAAAATCTAGGAATTAAGTTCATTATTGTTGATTTTCCAGCACCACTATGACCTACTAAAGCTGTCATTTTTCCACCTTCAATCGTTAAGTTTACAGATTTTAAAATAGGTCCTTGTGTATTCTTATTGTATTTAAAACTAACTTCTTTGAATTCTATAGTACCTTTTGATAACTGAAGAGCTTTATCATCATTTTTGTCTGTAATTTTATTTTCGTTATCTACTATTGGCAGGATTCTTTTTGCAGCTGCTATTCCTTGGTTAACACCAATATTTAAAGTTGCAAGTGATCTTACCGGTTGATAGGCCAACATCATCGCAGCTAGAAATGAAAAAAAGCTACTGATGTCTATTTCATTATTTAAAATCAGTTTTCCTGAATAGAAAATTAAAATTGCTATCATAATTCCCGTCAATGTCTCCATTATTGGTGTTGCTCTAACAAAAATTATTCCAATTTTTTTTGATTTTTCTTTAAGCTCATCAATATATTTTTTTGCCCTATTATTTTCATATTCTTCTGTTTGAAAAATTTTTATAAGTTTATGGTTTTTAAAAATTTCAATCAGATAGGTAGTTAGTAAACCAGATTTTTCTGTTGCTTCAGTAGTTACCTTACGTATTCTTTTTCCAAGGGATCGAGCCATTGCCGATGCCAAGGGGATCATTATCATTGCTACTAATGCAAGCTTCCAATTTTGATAAAACATCACAAATAGCAAACCGATTAACGTTAGGCCATCTTTAAATAAATTTAGAAGTGAATTAGTTAATAAATTAGTAATCATGCTAACGTCAAAAGTTAGATTTGAAATATATTTTCCTGTATGTTTGTTTTCAATAAATTGAGTGTCAGCTTGAATAAAAGATTTAAGCATATCTTCTTGGAGCATTTTTTTTACTTCTTCGCCAACGCCAATCATTGTTGTTTTTGCTATGTAAAGAGAGATACCTTTAGTTGTGAAAGCAACAATGATTAGTATTGGAATTATAAATATTAATGTTTGATTTTTTTCTATAAATATTTTTTTAATTGCTGGGTCTAGCAGCCAAGCAATAGAAGAAGTACTTCCTGCAACCAATATAGAAAAAAAAGCTGCAATAATAATTTTACTTAAAAATTTTTTGGTATAATCATTATAAAGACGACCGAGTATTTGTTTATTGTTCATAATTAAAATAGCTTTCCAGCTACAATGTTCAAACAAATTATTAAACCTAAAATATTATTACTTTTAAAAATTTTAAGACAATTTTCAGAAACTTTAGTATTTAAAAATTTAATTTGATAAAAAAATAGATGCAAAAATGTAATTGCAAGTGTTAAATAAAATATATTACTAAATTTCATTAAAAATCCAACTAATATAAGTGAGACAAAAAAAATTGAATAGCATAGTAATAAAAAGCTCTTTGGGTTATTTTTAAATTTTATAGAGGCTGATTTAACTCCTATGATTTCATCATCTTTAATGTCTTGATATCCATATATAGTGTCGTAACCAAGTGTCCAAAATATGGCTCCAAAATAAAACAGTATTGGAATTAGACTTATGCTGTTATTTACTGAGGTCCAAGCTAAAATTAATCCATAATTAAATGTTATTCCTAAAAAAAGTTGTGGCCAGTAAGTAAATCTTTTCATTAACGGATAAGCAAAGGCAAGTGGCGTTGAAGCTAAAGCCAAAATAATTGTTAGCAAATTAAAATTTATTAAAACTAAAAAAGCTAAAAAACACAATATCAAAGTGTAAGTTAGTCCTAAGTTTTTCGATATTTTACCAGATGCAATAGGCCTATTTTTTGTTCTCTCAACTTTTTGATCAAACTTTTCATCAACAATGTCATTCACAATACATCCTGCTGACCTCATTAATATTGAGCCTAGTAGAAAGAAAATAAGATACTTAATGTAGTTATAGATTTCGTTGTTAAAATTATAAACTAAAGTTAGTCCCCAAAGGCACGGCCAAAATAGTAACATATATCCAATTGGTTTATTTAATCTTGTTAATTCAATAAATAGATTTAAATGTTTCATCAGAATTTACTTGTAAATAACAAAGCCTAGATTCATAATCAAATTGATTCGATATGAATATAGATTATACCGTCACGGCACTAATGTTTCCTGCTATTCCGCTTTTGATGAGTGTTTATGGTAATCGTTTTCATACATTAAGTAATTTAATCAGAAAAATACATGACGAATATGTTTGGGAAAAACATATTCCTCCAGAATGGGAAAAACAGCTTATTAATTTAAACGGAAGGGTTAGATGGTTAAAATATACACTTGGGTGTGCAAGCTTTGGATTTTTGTTTAATATGTTAACTGTTTTTGCCCTTTATTTGAATATGATTTTTTTGGCAAGGATTATTTTTGGATCTTGTTGTTTATCAATGATAATTTCAGTTATTTTTTTTATCAGAGATATACATCTTTCTACAGAAACTTTAAAGCTTCATTTGTCAGATATGAAAATAGATTTAGACTAAGGAATAATTACTGCCGGCCCAGTAATTTTTCTACTTTCTAAATCAATGTGAGCTTGCACAACATCATCTAATTTATATTTTTTAAATATTTCTATTTTAACTTTTCCAGAGCTTATTTTTTCAAATAATACTTTTGAAGCCTCATTTAATTCTTCATTAGTGCTCAAATATTGACCCATTGAAGGTCTGACAAAAAATAATCCTTTTGGCTGTAGCATCTTTGTTACATCTATTGGAGATAATGCACCAGAAGCATTTCCAAAAGATACCATCATTCCTCTGGTTTTTAAACATTCAAGAGATTTTTCAAATGTTGATTTTCCTACTCCATCGTAAACTACAGGCAAACCTTTGCCGTCCGTTAATTCCATAACTTTTTTTGCAAAGTCTTCTTTAGAATAATTTATTACTTCATCACATCCATTTTTTTTTGCCAAATTAATCTTTTCATCGCTTCCAACTGTGCCAATAACTTTACACCCTAAACTTTTTGCCCACTGACAAAATATTTGCCCAACACCTCCTGCGGCAGCATGAAATAAAATAGTTTCACCAGATGAGACGGCATATGTTTTATGTAACAAATAAAAAGTGGTTAAACCTTTAGTCATTAAGGTTGCCGCTAAAGTTAAATCTATTCCATCAGGAACTTTAACTAAATTTTTTGTTTTATAAATTCTATGAGTAGAGTAAGCTCCTAAAGGGATTGCTGAATAAGCAACTTTATCTCCAACAGAAAAGTTTGAAACGTTTGGACCAACTTCTTTAATAATTCCTGACGCTTCAATGCCAATTCCTGTAGGTAGCTTAAGAGGATATAGGCCTGATCTATGATAATTGTCTATGTAATTTAACCCAATCGCAACATGTTCAATTAAAACTTCATCATTACCAGGTTTACTCAAGGTAATTTCTTCTATTTTTATTACTTCAGGACCGCCATTTTTTTCAATCTTGACTGCTTTCATTATCTTACAAATGTACCATTGTGATAGTCTTGTACAGCTTTTAATATTTCTTCTTTGGTATTCATAACAAACGGACCACCTCTAGCTATAGGTTCGCCAATTGGTTTTCCAGATATTAGTAGAAATTTTGACTTAGTTATACCTTTAACTTTTAATTTTTCACCTTTTGTAAGAATAATTAAAGTTGAGCCGTTAATTTTATTATGATTTTTATTTCCAATTTTAATTTCTCCTTCAATTAAATAAACAAAAGAATTGTGAGTTGAGGGAAGATCAAAATTAAATTCTTTGTCTTTTTCAAGTTCCACATCAAAGTAAACTGGCTCGATATTGTGACCTTTTACTGGACCTTCTATATTACCAAATTTTCCAGCTATAATTTTTATTTTTTTTTCATCATCTTTATGAACCTGCATTTGTTTAGCGTCTATGTAGATATATTCAGGTTTGTTCATTTTTAGTTTTGCAGGCATATTTACCCATAACTGGAAACCATGAAGTTTTCCTTCAGACATTGCAGGCATCTCAGAGTGAATTATTCCTCCACCAGTTTTCATCCACTGCACATCGCCTGAAGACATTCTTCCTTTTGCACCTGTACTATCCTCATGTTCAAACTCTCCATTAAGCATATAAGTTACAGTTTCAATTCCTCTATGAGGGTGAGGGGGAAATCCAGCTATATAATCATCTTTATTTTCAGATCCAAATTCATCTAACATTAAAAAGGGATCAAAATAATTAGGCTCAACTCCAATACTTCTTTTTAATTTTACTCCAGCACCGTCAGATGTTGATATTGGATCTATAATTTTTTTAACTTCTATTTGTTTCATGGGATTTTTGTATATATTTATATTAGATTGTATTTATGAGCAACGTTAGATTATTTTTCTCTGAAAGCTTATCACTTAATTTAAGTTCTAAGCTTAAAAAGTCCCAATCTCATTATCTTACAAAAGTAATGAGAGTAAAAGTTGGAAAGCCCTTTTCATTATTTAATCAAAGCGGAGAATGGGAAGCAAAAATTAATGAAATTTCAAAAGGAATTGTTGAATTTACAGTTTTAAAGAAATTGAGAGAAAAAGATAACGAAAAAGATATCTGGTTAGCATTTACTCCTATTAAATCTAATTTTTTTAGCTTTATGATACAAAAAGCAACAGAGCTAGGTGTAACTAAATTTTTACCAATAATTACTGATCGAACAATTGTAAGAAAGATTAATTATGAAAGAATTGAAAAAATAATTATAGAAGCTTCTGAACAATCTAATCGAATTAAGGTACCAAAAGTAGAAAAAACTCAAAATTTGAATTCATTTTTAGAAAAAAATAATAATAAAATTAATATTATTTTTGGTGACTTAAATACCGAAAACCAAAATTTAGATCCAAAAATAAAAAAGGAAGATAAACCAATTTGTATAATAATAGGACCTGAAGGAGATTTTACAGAATCTGAAAGAGAGAAAATTCTTAATTTTAAAAGTGTTCAATCTTTAAAAATTAACAACAATATTTTAAGAACAGAAACAGCAGCAATTTCTGCATTGTCTATAGTTAATTATTTTTTAAATTTATAAATATTTTTTAATTATCTTAATTGATCTTTTAAGGTCGTCTTTATGAGTAATACGATCAACATATTTTCCGTTCTTAAGCAAAATAACAGGAGAACTATGATTAACTGTATATTCTCCTTCTTCTGAAAATATTTTTTGACTAGTTATGCCCCACGATTGTGAAAGCTTAAATATTTTTTCAGGTTCTCCGGTAATACCTGTGAATTTTCCTTCAAAAGAATTTAAATAATCTTTCATTACTTCGGGGGTATCTCTTTCAGGATCAATGCTAATGAAAAAGACTTTTAACGATTTATTTTCTTTTTCTAATTTTTCTAAAATAATACTTAATTTATTTAAAGTCATAGGGCACACATCTGGACAATGAGTAAATCCAAAAAACAAAGCCGTGGCTGGACCTTGAAAAGACTTTTCGGTTATTAGATTATTATTGACATCTTTTAAAGAAAAGTTTGATCCTTTTATTGATGCGACATAATCTTCTTTTTTATCTTGTATTGATAGTACAATAGGTAACATTATAAATAAAAAAATCCCAAAGCACCCAGCTAATATTATTATTGATGTCTTTAATTTCATAATTTAATGTTTATATTCTTATTATATAATTTATGTCTAGCTTTATTAAGAAACTTTTTAGCACATTAGCTGAAAAACCTTGGGAAAAAGAACAAGCAGCTATTGACAATTACCATCCAGGAAAAACTTTTAATTTATCAAAGCAAACTTCTGCAGTTATAGTTATTTTTGGTGTAAGTACAGTATTGTTTAGTTTAATTCTTACCGGTTATCTTTATACAATACCTCCAGAACAGGATATAAAATTTTTATTTAAACCAAACTTGTTATGGGTAAATACAATCGTTTTATTTTTTGTAACTTATTTTTTCAGCAAAATTACAAAAGATCTAAAAAAAAATGACACAACAAAAATAAAAAAAAATTTAATCTTAGTTGGAGGACTAAGTTATTTATTTTTGTTTGGCCAAATCTTATTTTGGTATCAATTAATGCAAGATGAAAAATTTGTTTCTACAAATTCTTATTTTTCTTCATTCTACATTTTTACAGCATTTCATGGCTTGCATCTTTTAGGAGGTTTGTTTTTTTGGGGAAAAGTTTGTTCAAAAACTCTTAAATTGAAACAGAATGAAATTACAAGTCAAAATAAAAGCATATCAGCATTATCTTTATACTGGATGTTTTTGTTAATTGTATGGTTGATTTTTTTCCTAACTATTTTTGTATTTAACGATACAGTTATTGCTTGGTGCAAAGCTTTGCTTACATAAAAAAAACTAGAATAGTTCCAACAACTGCAATTAAGATTAATAATATATTTACAGACTTCAAATATTTTTTAATTTCTGGTTTTTTTTCACCTTTTGAAAAGTATCCTGCTCCAAAAGATATAACAAAATAGAAAAGCAAGACCATAACCAGTATGGCTACTAAAATTCCAAATTTGCTAAGCATATTTTCCTGAATATACACGCTTATTTGATGTTTTTTTAAGACATTTTGTCTCTAGATTATATGTATATTTCTTTTATAAGTTGGACTCTATGCATGCAGGAATTATCTTTTTGGCAGTAATAGTTGGATCAGTATTGTTCCATATTTTTACCCCATGGTATTGGACAGATGTAGCTTCAAATTGGGGATCGATGGATGATACTATTACTTTAACATTTTGGATTGGAGGAGGCGTTTTTGTAGCAGTCTGTCTTTTTATGGTCTACTGTGTATTTAAATTTTCATACAAAGAAGGACGTAAGGCAGAATATAAACCAGAAGATAAAAAATTAGAAACAATACTTATAATTGCAACAACTTTAGGAGTTGCAGCACTCTTAGCTCCAGGACTTATTGTTTGGAACCAATTTATTAACGTTCCAAAAAATGCAATACATGTTGATGTTATGGCTTGGCAATGGGGGTGGCAATATAGGTTACCAGGCGAGGATGGAAAATTAGGTAGTACGAAAGTAGCAAACATTAATGACAGTAATCCTTTTGGAATTATTTTAGAAGATCCAAATGGGAAAGATGATGTTTTAATACAAAGTGATGTATTACACATAAAAAATAATAGACCTGTAAAAATTTTATTAAGATCAGTTGATGTGCTTCACAACTGGTACGTACCTCAATTTAGAGCAAAAATGGATGCCGTTCCAGGAAGTGTAACTTATTATTGGTTTGAACCGAATAAAGTTGGAGAATATGAAGTTTTGTGTGCTGAATATTGTGGAGTTGGGCATTATGGTATGAGAGGAAGAGTTTTTGTAAAAAGTGAGCAGGATTATGAAAA
>JYMV01038603.1_pt1 | contig 10382 bp, 12 predicted proteins | sample 338911 | NCBI WGS metagenome assembly JYMV01 (sample SAMN03354496, study PRJNA234377) | hydrothermal vent metagenome | biome: Deep sea; feature: Hydrothermal plumes at the Eastern Lau Spreading Center, Western Pacific Ocean; material: Seawater | place: Tonga | collected 2009 | depth 2000 m m
TAACAGCAAATGCTATGAATGCTGCCAATAATGTATAACCGACTATGTGTCTTTCTTTCATCGTGTAAATGGGGATTTTCCAGCTTTATTGCGTAGCCAATTCAGCGCTCTAAAGGTAGGATTATGTTTAATAAATTTAAGCTCTAATTTTCGCTTTCCTGGAAACTCCATTAAGAATAAACCCAGCAAAATGGTGATTATGCCTTGGCCTGGTGTTACCAGCATAATAATGCCGGCAATTAAAAGTACAAAGCCAATCAGGGTTCTAATAACGACAATGATAAGATGACCAAGGTGTTCGATTTCAACTTTATGTTGATTGGTATGGATAAAATAATCCTGAGGAATTTTGCCTAATAATAATGGAGTTAATAAAAGACTGGCAATAAAAACAACTAAAGACACTATCCCTATCCAGAAAAAATATTGATGATAGTCTGCTGTGGCTTGGGTAATAAAATCTAACATTCTAATAAGAAAGTTACTGGACCGTCATTGGTGAGTGATACTTGCATATCAGCACCAAAAATACCTGTGGCCACTGTGTCATGTGCTTTTTGCATTTGACGAACAAAATAGTTGTACAATTCTTCAGCTTCTTTAGGTGGTTTGGCGGTGGAAAATCCAGGGCGTGTTCCAGAGCTAGTATCTGCAACCAAGGTAAATTGTGAAACAAGCAAAACACCACCTTTGATATCACTAACCGATAGATTCATTTTATCGTCGGCATCGTAAAATATACGATACGACAACAGGCGCTTAATCATTTTGTCAGCTTCGGCTAATTCATCGTATTTTTCAATGCCGATAAACACCAGCAACCCCTGGTCAATTTCACCAATAATGGCTGACTTTACTTCAACTTTTGCACTAGAAACGCGCTGAATTAAGGCTTTCATAAACTTAAGGCTAGCTTAAATAAGAAACATCTGCTACTGATAAGAATAAAGACCTTACCCAGTTGATAAGACTCAAACGAGCCTGCTTGAGTTGCTTATCATCAGCATTAACCATCACTTCATCAAAGAAGGTGTCGATACTCACCTTTAGCGAGATTAGCTGCTGCATGTTATCAATGTAATTTGTTGATTTAGCAAGCTTAGAAGCCACCAATCCAGTTGCTTCAAATAATGCTTTTTCAGCTGATTCTATTAAAATTGACTGATCAACGTCAATAGACAACCCTTGATGATCCTTAAGCATATTAGCAATACGCTTGTTCGCTTCAATCAAACTTGCTGATGCCTCGTCCTTAGTAAAGATGTCTAGTGCTTCTACACGTAGGTGAAAATCAAATGGTGATTCTGGCTTAACGGCTAATACCGCTTCAAACGCCTTGGCACTTAGTTTTTGTTCTTTATAGTAGGCACGCAAACGATCCATCATAAACTTATAAATAGCAGGTGCGCATTCACTATCCACATCATCTGAATGGGCGGCTAGTGACGCCGAAATTAATGTTTTAAGATTAAGCTCAAGCTTACTTTCCACCATGATGCGCAATAATCCGAGTGCCATTCTACGTAAAGCGTAGGGGTCTTTAGAGCCTGTAGGGCCTTGACCAATACCGTAGATGCCTGTAATTGTGTCTAACTTATCAGCAATGGCAACAACCAATCCTTCTTCAGTAGATGGCAATGTATCGCCTGCAAACCTAGGGTGGTAATGTTCACTAATAGCGGTTGCCACAGCAGGATTTTCACCATCATTTAATGCATAATAACCACCCATAACACCTTGCAAATCTGCAAACTCACCAACCATTTCAGTAACTAAATCTGTTTTACAAAGTAGTCCTGCGCGCTTTGAATCTTGCTTATTAGCGCCCATCATCACAGCAATTGAACCTGACAACTCTTCGATGCGCTTTGCTTTATCGCCCATTGAACCTAGTGACTTCATGAACAATACTCGATCAAGGTTTTGCAAACGTGACTCTAGTGTTTGACTCTTATCTTGATCCCAGAAAAATTCTGAATCGGCTAATCTAGGGCGAATAACACGCTCATTACCGTCAATAATGACAGAAATATCACTAGACTCAATATTGGCAACAGAGATAAAGCTTGGTAGTAATTTTCCATTTGAATCAAGCATATGGAAATATTTTTGATGAGATTTCATTGCTGAAATTAGCGCTTCTTCAGGCACTACCAAAAATGACTCATTAAAGCCACCAGAGAAAGCACACGGGTACTCTACCAATGCGCAGACTTCACTTAGAAGCGCCTCATCGATCACAGCCACTGCGTTATTATCATTGGCAACTTGTATGACTTGCTGACGTACAATCTCTTTTCTAAGATTAAAATCAACTTCAATTTTTGACTGATCCATCATTATTTGACGATAATTTTTCGCCTCATCAATGCTAAATTCTTGCTGACCAGTAAATCTTAATCCTCGAGTTACATTGCCAGCAGCTAAGCCCATAATACTCGCCTCAACAACAACACTACCCAGCAACATCACCAACCAATGAGTAGGACGTACAAACTGCATATCTGAATCACCCCAGCGCATTGGTCTAGCAATTGGAATATTTTTAATGGCTGTATCTACAACTTGTTGCAATAAGCCTTTGGTTTCCAGGCCTTTTTGTTCTTTACTAAAAAAGTAATAATCTGACTTGCCAAAAGGTTTTTGCTGCAGATCAGCTTTTGATACACCACATGATTTAGCAAAACCATCAACTGCTTGATCAGGCGCACTAACTGATGGACCCTTGCGCTCAATAATTTGATCTTCTTGTTGTAATTCTAAATCGTGTACTAACACTGCCAAACGACGTGGTGTGGCAAATGACTCAACTGCTGAAAAACTCAACTTCAAACTGTTTAATTCGTTAGCAATATTATCTGCTAATGCTTTTGAAAGCTTAGGTAATAACTTAGGTGGCAGCTCTTCAGTGCCTAGCTCTAATAAAAAATCTTGTGTTTTCATAATAGTCAATATTAAATAATCTGGAATCGAAGCTGGCCATTAACCAAATCGATCATAACGGAACGAGCGTAAAGCTTGGTAGGAACCACATCGAATTTTTTGTATACACCTGCAATAGATACCAACTCTGCATTAAACGATTGCACAAAAATCGTGGCTTTTTCATCGCCCTGAATACCGGCAAATAAATTACCCTGGACCTCTTTGTAAGCTGAAATTGAGCCGTAAGACATAATATCAGCACCAGACTTTACCTTTGATAATAAAACCAAGTCTCTATCATGTGCAATCACTTGTTGGAATGAATACACCTTGTTGGTAATAATTTTTGGCGCTTGATAAATTTTATCTTGATGTGGGTTTGGCACTTCAGCTTCAGGCTGCTCAATTTCTTGAACTTTAATTTTACTTTTTTTACTCGGTGATAATGATTTGCCGAATACCGCCAAACCTGAAAATTTTGCAAAATCAATTAACTCTTGTTTTTGTGAGCGAATACCCACGGCAACCATTTCGTTTTGCGATAGTATTTCAATTAATACAGCCAGCTCGTTGGCCTGGAAATTTCGACTTTCGATTTCCAGGATAACAGGTGCATGCTGAAATTGAGCTTTGTTGTTTTTAGCAAGCGAGTTGATCTCGTCTACCAGTGCATCGGTATTGTTGGACAGAACTCTTAACGTATATAAAGCCTCGGTTTGAGTAATGACTTCAATTTTACTCAACTGCGCCAGCCTTGTGTGCAATCAAGGAAATGCCAAACACGATTCATACCTGAATCACCGCTCAGCATAAGTTCTAAAGGGGTTTTATGTTTGAATTTTTTTACACTGCGCTTTAACCAAACACTTGCATATTCTTTATTGGTAGGGAATGTTGTACCTAGTGACTCGTCAATGCCTAAGATCATTTTTGTGCGCTTCACCATCTCATTGGTGAAATCAAACGCCTTGTCGCCACGACGATACACATACAAATGCCTTGGCTTTAGAATGTCTTCAAGGCTAAGAATGATTAATTGATCGACATCTTCTAGCTTCCAATTTTCTAGAATTTGACAAAGCTGAAAGGTTAATTTGTTTTTTTCGTCTTCACTTAAATCAATACTGATTTCTTTACTGTTAGTTATACTTGCTGACATTAATTTACCCTAAAGTGGAATAATATTTCACGATCAAACACACTTTTGTCTGGTGCATGAGGTAGTGGTGAGGCCTTATAAACTGCGCGCTCAATGGCATTTTTAAATGCTCTTTCTTTTGCATTGTTGTTAATATTACAAGACTGCAATTTAACACTTTGCACATTACCTTTTAGATCTTGAAGTATGTAAACATCACACCCCCAATTATCTTTCGCACCTTGATAGCGCCATTTTTCTTTTACTCTTGAGGCAATTTGATTAATGTAATTTGCCTTTAGCTCATTCAAGATATCTTCTTGAGCAATTTCACGTTCTTGATCTTCTTCTGCCTGAATCTCTTTCTTTAGAGAGCGATTATCTTGCTCTTTTTCAAACTTATTAGATTCAACTTGGCGTAGTTTTTCAATATCTTGTTTCTTTTTCTCAGCAACCTTAGCTTTTTTCTCAGCTTCTTTGGCTTTCTTTTCAGCTAGGTTTTTCTTTTTGATGGCTTCTTTGGTTTTTTTCTCAGCGATTTTCTTTTTATTTAATGCTTGCTGGATTTTTTGCTCAGCCCTTTTTCTGCTTTTTTCAGCTTTTATCCTGGCTTGCTTTTCTTTTTTAACGTTGGCTTTTAATTTTTTAAGGCGCTGTTGCTCTTTATAGCGCTCGTTTTCAACTCGTTTTTCTGCACGCTTGAGTTCAGCTAAACGCTTTTCACGTTTTTGCTTAATGTTAATTAAACGCTGCTTTTCTTTCTTGATTTCAGTTAAATCAATGGTGACTGCTTTCGGCACTGCAGTGTTTGAAGATTTTGCAGCTTGCTTTGGAATATCCCAACGCTGAACGTTAGTAAACACTAAGCCAATCACTAGCGCAACATGTAATGCAATCGCCGTCCAGAATGCAAAGGGATGTTTTTTTGCAATCTTTGGTAGCTTTATCTTTTTAATTAAATCAGTTTTCATTAGTTTTCGACGGCTGATTCAGTAACAATGCCAACTTTATCTACGCCTTGCTTTTGCAAGAATGACATAAGCGACACAACAGAGCCATAAGCAACATTAGCATCACCCCGTACAAACACTTTCATACTTGGGTAGATTTGTAAACGTGCGCTTACGCGTCCGGCAATAATCCCCAATGGTAATTTGTCACCTTGGGCAATGTCAGAATTATCTTCATTAAGTGAATTAATGAAATACTCACCATCTTTATTGATGGTGATAATAGTTGGCTGTTGCTCAGTAAAATCAACCATTTTGGCATCGGCAGTAGGTAAATCTACCTCGATCCCTTGTTCCATGATTGGTGTTGTCATCATAAAGATAACCAGCAGCACTAGCATGACATCAATATACGGCACAATGTTAATGCTTGCATCAACACTAGGTCTATGACGTTGTGGTAATTCAATCATAGTTCGAGCTTACTTTTGTCTTTGGAAAGTAACAAATAATTCCTCTACGAAAGAGGTGTACTTGTTATTGATTTCACCCACTTGAGTGATTAATCGATTGTAAGCGATGGTTGCAGGAATAGCTGCAAACAAACCAAAAGCAGTTGCAATCAGCGCTTCGGCAATACCAGGCGCTACAATTGAAATGGTTGCCTGCTTAACAGAAGCTAGACCAATGAAAGAATGCATGATTCCCCATACCGTTCCAAATAAACCAATATAAGGGCTTGATGAAGCGATCATTGCAAGTATGCTTAAGCCATGATCCAAACGATCAACCTCATTATTAACTGCTGTATTCATTGAGCGATAAGCTCGCTCAGAGTTCATAACCAAAGCTTGATTTGAAGCGGAAGTTGTATGGGAAAACTCACCATAACCAGCGCCAAAAATATGTTCCATCGCTGTGCGATTAGACACTTGATTAGGAATTTGACCGTGCAATAAGGCCAAATCAGTATCTGCTAAAAAGTTATTGTGAAAAACTTTAATATCTTTATCAGCATCCATAAGTGACTTCTTCTTTGACATGATAATCGTCCAAGAATAAATACTCATTAACACCAAGATAAACATAACCACTTGCACAACGAAGCCAGCACTGATAATTAGGCTTAAAATTGATAAACTATTGTCCATTTATTTTCTCCAGAATGTTGCTGGGAATGGCACTAGGTTTAAAACTTTGCGCATTCAAACAAGCAACGGTAATTTGTGCTTCAAATAATACCTTATTTTGTTTAAGATCCTTGATTTTCTGCGAAAAAATCAAGCTAGCATGTCGAGTTTTTTCTACCTCGGTACTAACACTAAGTAAATCATTAAAACGAGCGGGTGATAAGTAATCTGCCTGAATTGATTTAACTGCAAAAATAATGTTTTCCTGGGTGATTAATTGATCTTGTTCAAAGCCCATTTCTCGTAAAAATTCACTGCGCCCACGTTCGATAAATTTTAGATAATTTGCATAATAAACCACGCCACCACTATCGGTATCTTCGTAATAAATTCTTACTTGTAAATCACTCATTAAATAAGCCTTGACGGCTAGAAGGCGTTGACGCACCTAAATGCTCATAAGCTAGATTAGTGGCACTTCGCCCTCTAGGGGTGCGATGTATAAATCCTTGTTGAATTAAATAAGGCTCAACCATATCTTCTAGTGTGCCACGTTCTTCACCAATAGCAGTGGCTAACGTATCCAATCCAACAGGCCCACCTGAGAACTTATGAATCATAATGGATAAATAATCTCGATCAAGCTGCTCCAATCCTAATTCATCGACTTTTAAAATACCTAGCGCTTCGTTGGCAATTTTCTGATGAATAATGCCATCTGTTTTGACATCGGCAAAATCTCTAACACGGCGTAACAATCTATTTGCAATTCTTGGTGTGCCACGCGAACGTCTAGCGATCTCATATGCACCACTTGGCTCAATTTCAATATTTAAGATTCTGGCTGATCGCTCAACAATAACTTGTAAATCTTTATTGTTATAAAATTCTAAACGCTGAACAATGCCGAAACGATCACGTAAAGGTGAGGTTAGCATGCCAGCGCGCGTGGTCGCACCAATTAATGTAAAGGGTGGTAAGTCAAGTTGCACCGAATGCGCAGCCACCCCCTCTCCCACCATAATGTCTAGCTTGAAATCCTCCAAAGCTGGATAGAGAATCTCTTCAACCACAGGATTTAGACGATGAATTTCATCAATAAACAAAACATCATAAGGCTCTAATTTCGTCAAAATTGCTGCTAAATCACCAGAACGTTCTAAAACTGGGCCAGATGTTTGTTTAAACCCTGCACCCATTTGATTTGAAATAACATTGGCCAATGTAGTTTTTCCAAGCCCAGGAGGGCCATAAATCAAACAATGATCAAGCGCATCTCCGCGCTTTTTAGCTGCCTCAATAAAAAGTGCCATTTGAGATTTGACATCATCCTGTCCAATATACTCAGACAAGCAATCTGGACGTACAGAAGTCATAACGATATCTTCGCTACCTTGATCTGCTCCACCTACTAAAGAATCTTCTTCTATCATGTTGATTTAATGAGTTTTTCAATCATTTTAACGTGAGACCTCAATCCAAAGTGGGCAAAATTTTCTGGAACAATAGTTTGATTTTAATAGCTTGAGTCGAATGCTTTAGTTTCACCACTTTGGCAACACTAGCACCTTGATATGATCCAAATTTAGTGATAGTTAATTGCCACTCATCCTCTGTATTTAAACGATGTTTAAATACAATATTACCCAGGTTCTTGACTGGAAAATACCAGCCAAATTCTTTGATCATTAGTTGTTTTAAATCTTGTGATGATTGATGTCCATCAATATACAACCCATCATTATTTGAAACAATATTAACTTGCATGCCAGTTAAAGTTAGGTTAAATTCCTGCTCTTTAAATTTAATATTAAAGCCAAAATTTTGAACCTTATTATGTGACACAACACCAATCCTACCTTTAAGTTGCCACTGACTAGGAGTATCACCTGCAAGCATGGTATGCTGAGGTTGTACTGACAGTGTTGAGCAGCCTTGTAGTAATAACAAAATATAGAATGTTAGGAGTAATTTCATAAGCGAAACTATTCTAACATCCAAGGCTAATAGCAAATACCTAAAAAACCGCGACTAAGGTATAATCAAGCGCTTATTTGTCATTGTTATTTGGGTTTATGTCACGCATTGCTATTTTAAGTGTTAATCATGCACAAGCGCCAGTTGCGGTGCGTGAGCGTGTGGCATTTGCGCCTAACCTTCTAACCAACGAATTACAAAAACTCAACACCATCGATGGTGTTGAGGCGTGTGTTATTTTGTCGACATGTAATCGTTCAGAAATTTACGCTGTAATTGAAGACAAAAACGCTAAAGAAATTCTAAGCAGCTACTTATCACAAACACATAATATTCCTAGAGCTGAGATCGACCCTTTTTTGGTTTATTTTGAAGCAGATGATGCTTTGTCACATATTTGCAATGTGGCTTGCGGGCTCGATTCATTAGTATTGGGCGAGCCTCAGATTTTGGGCCAATTAAAAGATGCTTATCACGCCGCCAAACTAGCTGAAACTTTAGACAAAAAATTAGAAAAGCTATTCCAACATGCTTTTTCAACGGCTAAAAAAGTTCGCACAGATACTCAAATCGGCTCATCACCAGTCTCTATTGCTTATTGTGCTGTTAAGCTCAGTGAAAAGATCTTTACGGATTTATCAGAGCAAACAGTACTGCTGATTGGCGCTGGAGAAATGATAGAGTTGTGCGCTCAGCACCTTAATCAAAAAGGTGTTCGCAATATGATTGTCGCTAATAGAACCATTGAAAATGCACAAAAAATTGCCGATCAATATGGTGCGCAATCCGTCAGTTTAAAGCAATTTTCAAGCATTATTCATGAAGCTGATATCATTATTTCATCAACTGCTGCATCGATACCTATTATCGGCAAAGGACTCATTGAGAGTGCACTCAAGCAACGCAAGCACAAGCCAATGTTCATGCTTGATATTGCCATTCCAAGAGATATCGAACCTGAAGTTGGGCAGTTAGATGACGCCTATCTTTACACCATTGATGATTTAGAACAAGTGGTGAGTGACAACATCGGCTCTCGTGAAAAAGAGAAGGTTCTGGCGCAAGAAATTATTATTAAACAATCTCAAGTATTTAATCAATGGCTGTCAATTTTACCAAACGAACAACTGATTCAAAACTATCGAGCTAGTGTAAATCAGATTAAAAGTGATGCGGTTGAAGATGCATTGAAGCGCCTTAAAAACGGCGGCGATAGCGAACAAATTATTAAAAAATTGGCCGATCAGTTAACCAATAAAATGCTTCATACCACTTTTAAAAACATCAAGCAAACTTCACTTTCCAGCCTAGATCAATGTGAAGGCTGTATTCCTAATATTAAAAAATAATGAACGAATCAATCCTTACTAAATTAGAACAAATGTCCATGCGCCTTGAAGAAGTTGGCGCCATGCTTAGTGATCCACAAGTAGCCAGTGATGCTAAGCAATTTAGAGAATTGTCTATTGAGTATTCACAGTTAACGCCAGTTAATGATCAATACCAAGATTACCTATCAACCATGCAAAATCTTGAAGACGCCAAAATGATGCTTGAAGAAGATGATGCAGAAATTAAGGCTATGGCCAAAGAAGAGATTAATGACGCCAAGCAAAATTTAGAGCGCTTAGATCTTGAGCTTAAAAAATCCCTCCTACCTAAAGATCCAAATGATTCTCGTAACATTATTGTTGAAATACGCGCAGGTACTGGTGGCGATGAGGCTTCTATTTTTTCTGGCGACCTATTCAGAATGTACTCTCGTTACGTGGAAAAACAAAAATGGCAGTTAGAAATAATGAGCTCGAATACGGGTGATCATGGCGGCTATAAAGAAATCATTGCACGCATTACCGGCACTGATGTTTATTCAAAGCTTAAATTTGAATCAGGCGCACACCGAGTTCAACGTGTGCCAGAAACTGAAAGCCAAGGGCGTGTGCATACCTCAGCTTGTACAGTTGCCGTAATGCCAGAAGTTGAAAACATTGAGGAAGTTAACATTAATATGTCTGATGTTAGAGTGGATACATTTAGAGCAAGTGGTGCTGGTGGACAGCACGTTAACAAAACTGATTCAGCTGTACGTGTTACTCACATTCCAACTGGCACTGTGGTTGAGTGTCAAGATGGACGCTCACAACACAAAAACAAAGCTCAAGCGATGTCTGTTCTAGCTTCAAGAATTCTAGATGCACAACAACAGATTCAGCACAAAGAACAAGCATCAACACGTAAAGAGTTAGTTGGTAGTGGTGATCG
>JYMV01001372.1_pt1 | contig 10381 bp, 11 predicted proteins | sample 338911 | NCBI WGS metagenome assembly JYMV01 (sample SAMN03354496, study PRJNA234377) | hydrothermal vent metagenome | biome: Deep sea; feature: Hydrothermal plumes at the Eastern Lau Spreading Center, Western Pacific Ocean; material: Seawater | place: Tonga | collected 2009 | depth 2000 m m
AAAGCGAATCATCTCGCCTATTTGGGTGACGCTGAGATTGGTGCGGGGGTGAATATTGGCGCCGGCACCATTACGTGTAACTACGATGGCGTGGACAAGCACAAGACCATTATTCGCGACAGGGTCTTTGTGGGATCCAACGTCGAGATTGTGGCTCCATTGACTATTGGCGAAGAGGCCGTTGTGGGTGCGGGTAGCACGCTGGTTCGCGATGTCCCGCCTCGTTCCCTGGCACTTTCCAGGGCACCGCAGTCAAATATTCGTGACTGGGCCGAGGACAAGGGTCCGTCTGCTCGTCGCAAAGCCCGCTCCAGGAAGGAGAGCTAAACCACCTATGTGCGGAATTATTGGTTACGTGGGTCCACGTCAATGCGCCCAACTCATTCTGGATGGATTGCGACGACTCGAGTATCGCGGATATGACAGCGCCGGAGTGGCGGTCATTCAAGATGGTGAAGTCACCATTCGACGAGAGGCCGGCAAGTTGGATCGTCTCGCCCAGAACCTGGCTAAACACCCCATCAGCGGCAGTCTGGGTATTGGCCACACACGCTGGGCTACCCATGGTGCGCCCACCGAGGCAAACGCGCATCCGCACAGCTATCAGAACACGGTGGTGGTGCACAACGGCATTATAGAAAACCACCTTGAGATCAAAGCGCAGCTTGTTGAAGAGGGGCATGTTTTCACCAGTGAGACCGACACTGAGATCATTGCGCATCTGGTGGCTCGAGAACGCAGCAAAGGCCTGGAGCTTCCGGAGGCTGTACGGGCTGCATTGACGTTGGTTCACGGTGCGTATGCGATTGCGGTTTTGGACCAGACGGTCCCCGACCTGATTGTAGCGGCCAAGAACGCATCACCTCTGGTGGTGGGTCTGGGTGAGGATGAGAACTTCCTGGCTTCGGACATTCCCGCCATTTTGAATCACACCCGCCAAATGCTCTTTTTGGGCGAGGGCGAAATGGCTGTGCTGACTTCGTCGGGAGTGAGCTTGCAGCGTATTGAGGACGGTGCGGCGCTGGAGGTCAAGCCAGAGACCATTACCTGGTCGCCCACCATGGCGGAGAAGGGGGGCTACAGGCACTTCATGCTCAAGGAGATTCATGAGCAACCGCGCGCCGTGGTGGACACCATGCGGGGCCGCATCCGCATTGAACACAACCAGGTGGATTTGCCGGGTCTTTCTCTCAGCGATGAAGAATTGGCGGCGTTTCAACGAATTGTGGTGATTGCGTGCGGTACCAGTTGGCATGCGGGGCTTATTGGCGAGTATTTGATGGAGCAGTTTGCCAGGGTACCGGTGGAAGTGGAGTTGGCGAGCGAGTTTCGATATCGAAAACCGGTGGTGGACGAAAAGTGCCTGGTGATTGCCATTACCCAGAGCGGTGAGACCGCCGATACGTTGGCCGCCGTTAAAGAGGCCCAACAGCACGGTGCGGTGATTCTGGGCATTTGTAATGTAGTTGGCTCCACCATTACGCGTGTTTGCGACAACATGATCATGACCCTGGCGGGCCCGGAAGTGAGTGTGGCGTCTACCAAGGCCTTTACCACTCAAATTGTGGCGCTCTATCTTCTTGCGGTGAAGCTGGGCATTGTCCGGGGCGCTCTTTCTGATGAGCGCGTGGGACGGCTCTTACAGGACTTGATGGAGATCCCCGCTCAAATGGAGGACTTGCTTCATCAAGCCGGAGACGTCTACCTGGCCATGGCGCGTCGATTCAGTCACTCCACCAACATGCTTTATCTGGGTCGCGGACTCAGTTTCCCCATTGCCCTGGAGGGCGCGCTTAAACTCAAAGAGTTGAGTTATATTCATGCCGAGGGATATGCCGCCGGCGAGATGAAACACGGTCCCATTGCCTTGATTGATGAGGATGTCCCCACGGTGGTGGTGGCTCCCAATGATCGGCATTTTGAGAAGTCTTTGGCCAATGTGGCGGAGGTGAAGGCTCGTGGGGGCCTGGTGATTGCAGTCACATCCGGCCAGGCGGCCACGGACAAGCTCATGGGCATAGCCGACGAGGTACTCACGATTCCAGAGGTTCCAGAACACGTACATCCGTTGTTGGCGGCGCTGCCCATGCAGCTGTTGGCCTATCACATTGCCGACTTCAAGGGCACCGACGTGGACCAGCCGCGCAATCTAGCCAAGTCCGTCACGGTTGAATGAACACTGCTGCCACCGTGTTTCGTGTTTATATTTTCTGTAGTCTTCGTACGAACATCATGCGGTGAAATCCCGGCTATTTCTGGGCTTTTTTTTTAATTCCCGAGTGAGTTGGGGAGCGCATATTCAGCCCATCTAAAATTTGGGCGCGATTGCCATCCGCAACTTCGTATTTCTTCGGCTTGGATTTGGTGTCGATGTATTTGATGGAATCCAAGTGTATAGGCAGCTTGTAATTGACTGTGAGGCGATGGCTATTGTCTTCATTCAGATGCACTGTGATCGTATCCACAATGCCCCGGAGATAATCTTTCTTTTCCGCATCGCTCAACTCCGAGTTTCGATCCAATTGGTATTGATGTTCGTATGCTTTGACCCAATCAATCCACTGCTGCTGGTCCTCTAGCTCCCGTTCCTCAATTCGGCAGTCTGCCAATGCGGACTCAACCTCGTCCCTGAATTCAAGCAATCTTTTGCAAGTTCCCTTGTGCGTTTTTTCATCCACTTCCTTCATCAAGAAGCGAACCTCCGCTTCCTCAATTGCGTCCTGAATCGTCGCCAGCTTAATTTGTAACTTACGCTGAGCAGTGGCGAGGCTGGCTTTCCTGTTGACGGTCTCTGCATCCTCCAGCCATCGCTTAGCCAATTGCTCTTTCTTGATTGCCTCCTTGAGCACGGCTGAGTCTGAGACCGTGGCAATGACGGTTTCCCAAATTAACGAATCAACCGATGGTCTATGCAGACTCCGGTTGTTTTCACAGAGCCTTTTTCGCGTCCATTTTTCCGATGCGGATATGGCTTGTTTCTTCCAGTGCCTTTCATTCTTGGGGCAATAATAGCGATTGGCTGAGGATGTTTTCCTTACACCGTTCTTCGGTGGAGTATATCTGCCTGCCAATCGTGTCTCGCAGCAACCACACATCAAGAAGTCCGCGAGTAGATATAAAAACTTCTTCCTCTTTGTTTGCTTTCTAGTGCCAGCCTTAAACCTATCGCGCACTCGCTTAGCTAGTTTTTCTGACACAATCGGCGTTCCCTCAATTGGGACTCTGATGGTTTGCTCTTCCTGCTGGCAGGTATAGTCGTAATATCCTAGAGGATGCGTGTTTTTGAGCATTTGTCGGATGGAGCCGAGTGACACTACTTTTTTGCCCCTACTGGACTGCACACCCAATTCCAGCAACTTCACTTGAATTTTCTGCAAGGATATACCCTCAGCAGCCATCTCAAATACCAGCCTCACAATTTTAGATTCTTCGGGATGCGGCACTAACTTGCGATCAACCACTTGAAATCCGAACACAGCACTGCCCCCGTGCCAGTAGTGGTTTTTAACTGCGCCCAATCGCCCTCTGCGTAACCGGGCTGTGCGGTCTGCCTGCTCCAGATTTGCCTGCAATTGCTGCACGCCGAAAAGGAATTTCTGAGCACTGGTAGCGCTATCCATTATGCCGGACGCAGTATGAACGACCACCTTGGCGCCAAACAGAGCCGAGCGAATCAGATATTGAGCTTCGCTGTCATCTCGGCTTAGCCGATTGATGTGATAACAATACAGATGCTTAACTAGCCCTGCCTTCACATCGTTGAGGAAGGCAACCATCTGCGGGCGCTTGTCTAGGTCATCGCTAGATGCTGATGCATCGCCCTCTCGCCAAACCTTCCACTTATATCCAAGACGGTCCGCGTGCTCTTTCCCGAGACGCTCTTGGTCATCAAGACTAACCTTGTCTTCCCGCGCCTGCTGGCGGCTGGATACACGCGTATAGATATGTAGGGTTTCTTGTTTATCCACACCACATTATACAGTGGCAGTTTCAACTAGTCTATAGCTTTATAATGTTCCAGCTTTCATATCTGCAGTGGTACCATACATGGCAGAAATAAAAATCCTGCAAAGTATTGCCGTATTGCGATCAGACGTCTTTTAGGCAGTCCATTGGTGACCGTATATTATATTTGTAATGTTGTGCCAGATACATGGGAGCAGGATGGCTGCCTGTCTCAGTCTATATCGCTGTCCGATCGGAGGGAATAGGTGGGATCATATGCAAAAGAGGGGACAGTCAACTCTCCCTCCTGAATGGGTCCCAACTCTTTGATCATTCTGTGAGATACGCTCCTCAATTGAGTAAGTGTGAGTTTCTCGCCCATTTGGCAAAACGCAGCCACTTGCTTGTAATAATCAGCGCCAGAAATCTCTTTCTCAAAACTGTGCTGATACAACAATTTTAAAACTTTCGTCCTGTCCGCGTGTGTCCAAATTGCCCGGGTTGGATCTCTTCTCTTCTTCCGTTTCTTTGGCTTCTGCACAGTAGCAACTGACACCGATTTTATCTGAGGGTTGTAGTGTTTGGTTCTGATGAACCCAGCAAGGGGTTTGCTGGTATTCCAAGCGCTAAAGTTCTCTATGTTTGTTTCAATCGTTTTCACCTGTTGAACATCAATCTCACCCACCACAACACGCCTATGCTCCAGTAGAGCAGCAACCGCGGTTGAACCACTCCCGCCAAATGGATCAATCACCAATTCCCCGTCCTCGGAGTGATTGAGGATTAAGGTTCGTAGGAGGCTGATTGGTTTGCGGAATGGGGACTTCTTTTCAAACGACTTATAAGCCTGAGCGTGTTTGGAAACGTATAAGGGAAGAATAGGATTGGAACTGTCACCATATGACGTGGCGTGGATCCAATGCTCTATAGCACCAGCGGGGTAGGGAGTGGCGTGCCGGTGACTATCGGACTTGCACCACACACCAGCCCTCACGAATCCAAATCCAGCTTCAGAAGCTGCCAAAGAAAATGTTGCTATTTGGTCAGAGCTTAAAAAGGCGAAGATGGAGCCTTTTTCACAGAGAACACGCTTGGCTTCTCGGAGTAATCGCCCTAGCTGTTTGGCGCTCAATTTCGCATCAAAAGGAAGATCGGTAATCTCATAAGGAAGGTCAGTTAGAATCAGTCCTACAGAGTTGTCTTTTTGCAATTCCAGCGTACGCTCAAAAGACCCGTGTAAAATGTTGATATTTGATCCCACAATCAGCCCGATGGTCTGCATCTTTCTGCAATTCTGGTCATGCAGGTTATAAAAATAAAAAACACGATCGAAAGGACTAGTCGTGGAGTGATTTGGTGCCTAATACATAAACGTCCCAAAGCCTACCGGTTGGACTAAGCTCAAAGCCCAACACCCTCCAATTACCTGCGAGCATTTCATTGAGTTGTAGAACGGAAATAAAGGCGTCTCCGCCCAATTTATTATTCTGTTGTTCGGCTGCGTGCTTTGGAATTTGACAGACATAAACCACCTTCTGCTTCACACTTATTCCTTCTACCTGTGCCATTTCTAAACCCTCCTGACTTCATACTGTTGGTGACTGTTGCTAAATGTTTATATCTAATCCTAAGAACAGGTTGCTTCGCTTGATTACCGCTCGATTCTTATCATGTCAGTTGTACGGAGATTATAAACATTATGCAATACACTCAATAAGAGCGTTTTAGAGCGCCAATTGGGTCCCGCTGGCATCGTTGGGTGTATTCGTTTCAAAGGAGCCTTCACGGGCTTGATACGGCGCTGTCAGCGAGGCTCTCTGCACCCCTAGAAGAGAGATGCCGTGTGGTGTGAGGATATCCGCGTTTAACTACCCACGCGACGTCCACTATCCAATTGGCAGCATATAGATTAGTTGTGCTATCTTTGGGTTCATATTGGCAGAAGAGGTGCGTATGAAACGTATTGGCATTAGCTTTCTATTAGTTCTCTGTTTTCTTGTCATATCCTCTTGCAAGGAAATCAAGGAATACATCAGTGGGGAAGATTGGAGTCCTGTATTTAAGGTTTTAGTAAAGAGTGGCGACTCTTATTTAGATCTTGTTGATTGCGCGCGCGTGCCTAGACTCTGTGATACGTTCGATAGTCTTGCCTTGTGCAAGAAAAGAATCCGGGTTGAGATGGGGGCGGTGGGTTTTTCCTTCCTTGAATGCGTTAACGTCAATATACCCAGCAGATAACCCTTCTTGCATTCCATATAACTGTCAAATCTGAGATTTTTTCCGTGATAATTTGAAGCACCCAGATACGCCATTGGTGATGCAAATTGCTCGGAGGGACTTACATTTGAATTTATATTTTCAATTCTCAGAGTACCGAGAACATGGCAGAGAGTTCGTTGTCTAAGCGAGGGATAAGGGGGGAGAGGCAATTATTATAATTCAAAATATAAAGAAAAAATAAAGCCTATTTTTTGCCTGTGAGATCACCATCGATCGATCGACTATATCTATCATTGAATTTAAGGAGATCTTGGAGCGTGCAATTGGTCTTTTTGGTCTGCATTTGCTTCATCATCTCAGCAACGGCTCGATTCACTTCGGCATCTACCAGCGCGCGGATGTAGAAGCTGTTCTGTCTGGCTGCATCACCATCGTGCTTGTTGGGTTGGACATTCTCGTCGACTCCCCATTTCCTGCTATCATCTTTACAGCGTCGCTCTCCTTGAGAATTCCGCTTTTCGCCTCGTCCGCTCTTTGCCGGATTAGTAAGCTTCCCCCCAACCCTCTCGCGGTCGCCATCTACAAAGTAGCTACTAATACACGTTGCGTCTTCGGCTGAAGAGAACTTCCCATCGGGTCCAAAATATATATTGGCTTCCTCGACGCCCTCTTCGCTCATAATCCCATTAGCCCATCTCTTGAAGTCGTCCATCTCAGGAAAAGCAGTGAGCAATTCGTCCTTCACAATTTCAACGAGCTTCTCACGGGATATCACCAACTTTATTTTATTTTTATGCTGAGTACTCATTACATGGTTCCTCCATTTGCTGAATGCAGCTACGAACGAGGCTCAGTATCCAGCTAGATTTAGAAACTGGCTTAACGAGCTTGTCGCTGTCCCTTATTGACTGGCAGTAATTTGAATATGCCTGATCAATTGAGCGCTGCATTTCAAATGCTGGGTATAGGGTGAATTTCAATCTTCGTATGCTGTCTCTGTTTTCTCTAATTGGGTCTGTAATCATTGTTAATCTCCTTTGATTAGGTGCAGGTATTCCAAGAGAACCTGCGGTTTTTTGCTCATTCTTGATTGTTGTTTGCCCTCTTGGAGACAGCACAAATGGCTCGTTCTCTCGGGCAACCCACGCTCTTCAACTCGCTATTTGATCGATGCAGCCGGAACCGCCCTTTTTGCATCTGGCATATCGTTTCGGACAAGCCCAGATAACTTCTTGCGGAAAATGTTTTTCCAAAATGTAGGTGTAGGTCCCGTGTCCGGGTTGCCACTGCTCGAAGTGGTGATCACGGAACACCCACTGTTTCGAAACCTTAAACTTCTTTATTCGCTGCGAATATCGCTCAGCCTCGTGCTGAGGGACACATATAGCGCCGTGCATATGTGTATTCGGTCGACCCTGAAGCCCCCATATCATCGCTATGTGGCAACCAACGAACTCAGCCAATCGCTGGATAAACTTTTTGCTGTCTTTGACCAAGTGACGGTGGGTAGTCTCGTTTGGCTCGGTCAAGGTGACCCAAGAAACCTCCGTCCAATCGTCCGACAGAAAATCAAGCTTGCAAGGGCTTGCATTTTCTCTATTTCCGCCATGTCTCACCGTACGCAGAGAGGCAAAGGCGGCATTTATATTTGTTGTGCCTTTGCAATTGTTGTCATGCGTGAAATCTGTCGTTGCTGCGTTCATTATAAAATAAATAGTTCCGCCATTCCCCAACAGTCCTTAACCGACAACAAGCCGTCTCACACCGGTATTGACATATTACCACGGTCGTTCTAGTATGTTAAGTAGTTATAAATTGGAGGCTAACATGCTGCAATGTCAGTTCAAAACAGAGACAAGAGAAGTTGTGGGGCTGGTTCGTGTATCAACGCGACAGCAGGGACGTTCGGGCTTGGGCTTGGCTGCTCAGGAGAAGGCTATTAGGGACTTCTGTGACCGTGAGGGGCTAAACCTCGTCAAAGTCTTCACTGAGATTGAGAGCGGCAAAGCAACCAGCCGTCCCGTGCTTGATGAGGCTATCCAATTTGCCCAGAAGCAGTCCGCATTCTTGTGTGTAGCCAAGCTAGACAGGCTCAGCAGAAAGGTAAGCTTTATTTCAAAGCTGATGGAAGAAGAGACTGTCCCTTTCATCTCCGTAGAATTGGGCACACAGGTGCAGCCTTTAATTTTGCATATCTGGGCTTCGGTAGCTCAGGCAGAAGCTCAGAAGATTAGCGAACGCACCAAGGCAGCGCTCCAAGCGAAGATCGCTACTGGCTGGAAAGCTGGGCAGAGCATCAATCAAATTAATCATCTGGGACGAGAGAAGCGCACTAAGAAGGCTGATGCGTTTGCTCTGAAGCTGTCCTCTATCATCCGAGGCTTCCAAGCCAATGGCGTTGATACGCTGAATGGTCTTGCGTTCAACTTGAATCAGTCCGAAATCAAAACCTCTCGAAATAATGTATGGACAGCCCAACAGGTGAAACGCTTGCTGGCTCGGCTGGATAAGCTGGAAGCTCAGAATCAATAATTCTCTGGTACGAGATCATGGAAAATATAAAGATCCTGTAATGAAACTAGATGCCCCGATTATGGATCCTTTTAGCGCAGCATTGGTGACATTATATTTTCCGTATCTCTTCGACTCCGAACATGGTCAGAAATTATAAATTAATAACCTCTATTTCTCCCTCTTGATCCACTCACCACCGATACAAATTATAACTCCCGTTTCACCCTGCCTGATTGTTGGAGGCGCACTCAGCCTGTCCTTCCTGATTGTTCCCTTTTTGATTACGCTATGAACGCCAGCGCCTACCCAGTGCTTTCCTCTGATTGTTTTAACGTGCTGCTTATTCAGAAGCTTTGCGATGGTCGTGTATTGCATCCCTCCATCTCTCAGTTCCATACAGAGCGCATATAATGCCTCCTGCTGCTCCGTATATGGACCTAGCCAAAGTGAATTACTTTCTATAATTGTCTGTAATGTCAGCGCAGCCGCAGTGGGTTTTTCTACGGTGGCAGTATGTGTATATCCAAGCACCGTGGAATAGCCCTGAAGTATACGAATCAGAATCCTGATGTTGTCGGCTTCCTGACCTTTGAGATGGTCTTGTAGACACCGAGCCAGATCTGGCTCGGTGTCTACAACCAATAATTCCCAGGCATCTGGTCTGAATCGTAGAACTAAATTAGAGGAAAACTGGAAGTGCCTGGAGCCGACTCATTGCTACCGGACATACAGGCATAAGCTCCAGTAATTCTACTTTTTCTTTTTTGATTTCTTACCGAGTTTCTTTGCGCCTTTCTTTGCGCCTTTCTTACCGAGTTTCTTTGCGCCTTTCTTTGCGCCTTTCTTTGCGCCTTTCTTTGCGCCTTTCTTTGCGCCTTTCTTTGCGCCTTTCTTTGCGCCTTTCTTTGCGGCGGCGGAAGTCCCTTCTTGGCGCACTTCTTGAGGCACGCACCAATTTTCTTTCCCCGAGCCTTACAAGCTACTTTGCATTTATGCGGCGCAATCTTATTCTTCATGCACCATTTTGTGCATGAAACCGCACTTGATTTTTTCTTTTTCTTCTTAGCTGTGGCGGTGCCGGCTGACAGCCCCAATACAGCTAATGCAAACATAAAACTCACTAAAACTTTTTTCATATCTCTCCTCATGCTGTTGAATATTTCGATCAGATTTTTGTTAACAATCCACTCATATCACATCCATATGAATGGAATCTATACGGCTACCTACATCTATTCAGATGGGGAGGAGCAGAAACTTCATCAGTGCTTTTCGTATGCTCATCAACATTTCATCGCCGTGTTTTTATACGCAAGCTTGTCATTATCCGTTTGGCGATAGCAGCCCCTCTGGGTGTATCAACACATACTTAACGGAGGTTGCTCGGCCGTGAAGAACAACGATTTACTCTGCAAAACGTCAGCATGAGTGACGGTAAAATAAACTCGTAGCTGCAATTACATTTCGAATGGGATAGCGAATGTTCAGCGGCGTTTCAGCTCGAGCGAGTAGCTGGATTTTCCGTCGTGAAATCCACCGCGGACCACAATGACTGAGATGCGTTTTGCCCCTTTCTTTTTTGGGACCGACAGTGTTCTAGATCCCTTTTTGGGGCTTTTCTTAATGAGTTTGACGTAAGGCGCGCGCGCAGCCTTCCCTTTCCAGTTGTCCGAAAGAGTTCGGTAGTTTGCCGTTTTGAGAG
>JYMV01013344.1_pt1 | contig 10381 bp, 11 predicted proteins | sample 338911 | NCBI WGS metagenome assembly JYMV01 (sample SAMN03354496, study PRJNA234377) | hydrothermal vent metagenome | biome: Deep sea; feature: Hydrothermal plumes at the Eastern Lau Spreading Center, Western Pacific Ocean; material: Seawater | place: Tonga | collected 2009 | depth 2000 m m
ATGCAAATACAAACTATCAAGTTGTCGCAAACCCGCTTCAGCGATTGTTTTTCCAACGATGGGCGAACTTTCATCCACCCGCATTTTGATTTCGTATTCTCGCTTATGTTGCACCCCTGAAATCGGTGGTTCTCTATCAGGAAGTAACCATTTAGAAGTCAAGAGAATAAAAGCCATACCCACTATTGCAATCGGTACACCAATCCAAGCAGCACCCCACATGGATACAACTCCACTTGGCGCTGTGATTGGCAACGTCTGTACCCAAGAAGGTGGAGTTTCCCACCATTGGATAAATAAACCCATGATGATTAAATTTGAACCTGTACCTATCATCGTACCCTGTCCACCCAATATTCCGGCAAAACTAAGTGGCATGAGTAATTTCGATGCAGGAATTTTCAACCTTTTCGCCCAATCACTGACCATAGGAAGGTACATAGCAACAATTGGTGTTGTGTTCATAAATGCAGACATAGAAGCAACCGGAACCATCATCCGCAATTGCGCAGTAAATAATGTTGAAGGTCTCCCGAGCAATTTTCGTCCGATGAGTTCAATACCACCGGTTTCTTGCAAAGCACCTGCCACTACGAACAACCCCGCAATCATGAGCACTGGCCGTTGCGCGAAACCCGCAACAGCCTCATCGAAAGAAACAACACGAGCGATCATCAGAATAACAAGCCCACTTGCCATAATGAGATCTGGACCTATTCTTCTCTTTTGAATGAGAAGAATAATGACGATGAGTATTGTAAGGGCTGTGATTATTGCATCGAAACCCATAAAAGTTACTCCTGTCCAATTCCTAGAGAATCAATCGAGTGAATGATTTGTTCATGAAGCCCGTGGATTGCACAAATCACACCGCGATTTTCTTCAAGTCTCGTTCCTCGTGTAAAGTCAAGCGACTTTCCAGAAACATCGCTGACAAGAGCGCCTGCTTCAGTAGCGATGCACATTCCAGCAGCATGATCCCAGATTTTTTCCACATACTCCTTACTTGTTGGCAATCGCAAATAACCATCTGCTTGACCACGGGCGACAAGCGCATATTTGCACTGGCTATCGAGCCTTGCTGGTTTACCTTCAGTTCCAATGGCATCAATAATTCTGCCACTATCACCACGATTTGAATGTGCTCGTTCTGCGGATTCGCAAAAACGCAGTGGGCGGGTAGCGTCGAACTCTCGCGCAACAATTCGCATTGGTTGAGCATGTTGTTCACACTTTGCAAATTCCCACGCACCGGCACCCTTTGATGCTGCGTAGACAACTCCCTCTGGATCATTTTCATCAAGTGGATGTGATTGATCAGCCGAAAGATTTGGGCAACCCATGACGCCCGCAACAACTTCACCGTTTTCAATTCGACCAAGTGCAATTGCATACTGTTGACCGCGAAGGAATCCTTTTGTGCCATCAATTGGATCGAGTGCCCAGTACCCATTGGAGCTTCCGTCATGATCGCATCCATCAATTGCATCGAGCATTTGCTCTTGTGTGACATGGGGTTTCCACGATTGCACCGCTTGAAGAACTGCTCGCCGAATTAACGATTGTTCTTCAGTACGAAGTTCCGCTGCATCTTCTTCGCCGACTATTAGACAGTCAGAAGGATCAAGATGTTCGGCGAGAATTAAAGCGACAATCGCTTGAACAGCATAGTCAGCGACCGTTACAGGGCTTTGGTCATCCTTTGTGGCTTGACGTAACTCTTCGAGATTTGCTTGCACAGCGCGTGAAACAGCGCACGCGGTACACACGGCTTCTAGAGCAACCGGGATAAGACGGTGTTGTGTTTCGAGTAGACTCATAATTCCCTCTCTAATCGGCTAAAAACCAACTTTTCGACCATGAGAAGTCAATGCTTCTACGCGTCACAGTTTAGTTGGTTCGGTTGCGAGTTCAGGTACCGGAGCCATTTGGTTTCACTAAAGGGACATCCAGTAGATTTGCTAGGTTATCCTCGCAAATCTTGGGTGTCCCAGTTAGTTGTACGCATACTGCAACGCAACCCCAATCACGGCACAAGATTACCCAACAAACGTTGCTTTGTATTCGCCAATTGCGGTATTGAACTCTTCTTCAAGACCTTTGAATGACATCGCGTCAATGAGTTTATCTTTGGTTGCTTTACCGGTTGTGTTCATATACTCAAGCAATCCCTCTTCAAACGCATGGACTTTAGACAAGTCAACATCATCAAGGAAGCCATTTGAAGCTGCGTAAATGGAAATCGCTTGGTCAAGCGCCTTAAAGGGTGTGTATTGCCCTTGTTTCAAGAGTTCAACGAGTCGTGCACCACGATTCAATTGTTGCTGCGATGCAGCATCAAGTTCTGTACCAAGTTGAGCAAACGCCTCAAGTTCACGGTATGCCGCGAGGTCGAGTCGCAGTGAACCTGCGACTTCCTTCATCGCTTTAATTTGGGCATTACCGCCAACACGGCTTACAGAAATACCAACATTAATAGCAGGGCGAACACCTGATGCGAATAATTCTGGTTGCAAGTAAATTTGACCATCTGTAATTGAAATTACATTGGTTGGGATGTATGCCGAGACATCGCCTTCCTGCGTTTCAATGATTGGAAGGGCGGTCAGGGAACCACCACCATTTTCGTCAGATAATTTCGTGGCACGTTCAAGCAACCGGCTATGGAGGTAAAACACATCACCTGGGAATGCTTCGCGACCAGGAGGTCGACGAAGAAGCAGTGACAACTGACGATATGCAGTTGCTTGTTTTGAAAGGTCATCGTAAATACACAGGGCGTGCTTAGGTAATTTGCCTTCTTTGCCCTGCCACATGAAGTACTCACCCATCGCACAACCCGCGTATGGAGCTATGTATTGCAACGGGGCAGCAGTGGACGATCCCGCAACAACGACAATGGTATATTCCATCGCACCGTTTTGCTTCAACGTTTCGATGACACCAGCAACGGTGGAATCTTTTTGTCCTACAGCAACATAGATGCACACCATCGCCTGGTCTGTTCCCCAGTATTGTTTTTGGTTAATAATGGTATCAATGGCAATAGCAGTTTTTCCGGTCTTTCGGTCGCCAATAATCAGTTCCCGTTGCCCTCGTCCAATTGGAATCATAGAGTCAACCGCTTTGATTCCAGTTTGCATTGGCTCAACTACAGGTTGCCTTGCTGCAATTCCGGGGGCAACGATGTCCAACTTTGCAATACTTGAAGCGTTGATTGGTGGACCACCGTCCATGGGGTTACCCAACGGGTCAACAACTCGACCAAGAAGTTCCGGTCCTGTAGGTACTTCAAGAAGGCGCTTAGTTGTTTTTACAGTGTTACCTTCTGCAACCGCTAGATAGTCACCGTAGATGATTGCACCGACAGTGTCTACCTCCAGGTTCATCGCTTGACCCATGACTGTGCCACGAAGTGTTTCAAATTCAAGCAGTTCACCAGCCATACAACCAGAAAGACCATATATTCGTGCAATGCCATCACCAACTTCGACCACTTGACCGACTTCAGTGATTTCAAGTTCGCTTGTGAACTGTTCAATTTCTTGTTTGATAACGGATGTAATTTCGTCTGTTTTAATCTTCACTGTAATCCTCGCCTTCAAAAAAGGACTTTAATCATTGTTCTCTATATACGTTTCAAATCGTTCTCTAATGGCCACAGAGCCACCACTCTGAATACTTTCAGAAAGTCGTCGCAATTTTGTTTGTACTGAACCATCGATGAGTTGGTCGCCAATACGGAGTTTCACTCCACCGAGCATCTTTGGGTCTACGTAGGGGTGAAGTACGGGTTCTTTACCAAGCATCTTTTGAACTTTGGCTTTAATTGTGTTGATCGAATCAGCATCGATTGGGCTAGGCGTAAAGACATCCACCTCAACTCGCCCCATGGCATCCTGCACGAGTTGGTCATATGCAATTGCGATTTGCTGAAGGTGGTTCAGTCGACCTTTGTTGTTCAAGACTAGAAGAAAACGAAGGGTCAAATCCGTGACTCTGTTAGAGAAAATCGCAGAAAGAGATTCGTTTCTTTTTGTCCTATCAATAATGGGTGATGAAAAGAACTTTTCAAGTTCTTGGTTTGATGAAATAAGGTCGCAGATTTGTTCAATCTCGTCTGCGATTTCAGTCACCTTTTCATTACCACCGGCATCTGTTGCGAGTTCGAACAGAGTTCGGGCATAGATATTGGCAAGTGCATCGGTTTGCTTGTTCACGTCACTCTCGCAATCTCAGCAAGCGATTCTTTAATAAGGGCCTGCTGATCAGTAGCAGATATCTCGCGTTCGAGAATTCTGCTTGCAATAGAAACAGCAAGATTACTCGCTTCGATATGCAGTTCGCCAATTGCAGCCCTCTTTGCAGCGTCGATATCTGAAGTTGCAGCGATTTTCATTTCTGCAAGTTCACGTGTGTTATTTGCACGGAGTTCTTCAGCAACAGCTTTTGCGTCTTGCCTTGCCTTGGCAATCATTTCACTCGCCTCGGTCCGCGCCCTTGTTAACTCTTGTTCGTACTCTTGGAGAGCATCATTGGCTCGTTGCCTTGCTTCCTCCGCGGCCTGTAAATCGTCGCGGAGTTTCTCATCTCGTTGATCAAGACCTTTAAGGATATGTGGCCAAACATACTTTGAAGCAACAAGCAAAAAAAGCACGAATACGACAATGGTTGTACCGAGTGTAAGAAACTGTATGTCGACTGGTGAGTCAGAAGCAATAAAATGGTTCATCAATGGTGTCCTTGCATGAAGGTGGGCTAGTTGAGGTTCAGCATGGTTTGCATGTGCAAATCAGCCAGAATTCAATCCACCACACTCTAAATAATGGCGAGTAGACCAATGACGACCGAGAAGAGCGCTACACCTTCAACAAGCGCAGCCATAATGACCATGTTGGTGAAGATTGTTCCACTCATTTCTGGTTGGCGTGCAATCGAGGCAACGGCGCTGCCACCGATTTGACCGATTCCGACACCTGCACCCAGTGCACCTAGACCAGCAGCGAGTCCACCACCAATTCCCTTGTTACTAGCAGATTTTGCTAGTTCAACAGCGCGTTCTTGTAGTAATTTTGCAGCTTCGGCTAATTTTTCATTCCCCTCTGCAGCATGGCGGGCGGCTTCATCAACTGCATTTTGGGCAGCCAAAACATCAACATCGAACATCATCAAGGCCAAGGTGGCCAGACCAGTGAAAGCAACAAGCTTTTTCATAACATCATCCAGTTCGTCATACTTGACGCAATTTTTGCAGTTGCCGTGGGTGCACCTGCAGTGATACAGAAAATTCAAGACCCATCCCACTTCGGGTCAACAATTAGTGTGTCGCAGGTTCCAAGACATGTTCTTCGTTCGAATCTCCATGATGCGACATTTGCCCAATGAAGACCGCAGTAAGTAACATAAAAATAAACGCTTGCAAAAAGGCGACAAAAAGTTCAAGGAAACTAATCACAACGGCAGCGATTACGGATACTGCTTCGATAGTACCAGTGAGAAACCAACTCGAGGTTGCTTCGAACGCCATCATGCCAAACATCATGAGTACAGCAAGCATGGTGTGACCCCCAACCATGTTTGCAAACAATCGAATAGCGAGCGCCGTTGGTTTGATAAACATACCTACGAATTCAAGTGGTAACATCAATGGTAATAAGTAGAGTGGAGCTCCACCAGTGAGGTGTTGTGCCCACCCACCTAAACCCAACGATTTAAAGGCATGAAATTGAATGACAACAAAAGAAATAATTGCAAGACCCGCAGTCACAGCCAAGTTGCTCGTTGCGGTACCCCCAAAGACTGCCCAATCATACTCGCTCGCGGTTGTCACCTTGCCCAGGACAGTCTGGAAATCTGCGAACGGAATCATGCCCAACAAGTTGCAGGTCAAGATGAAAAAGAACAGGGAGAGTAAGTATGGCAGGAACCGTTCTGTTTCATGTCCAAGCACGGGTCGGAGAATTGTGTCACGAAGGTAGAGCGTGATGACCTCGATAATTTGGGGGAGGCGACCTTTTGTCAGAAATCGATCTGTCCCTTGCGACTCTTCCCCAACTGCAATTCGTTTTGCTGCAACCCTCAATATCATGAAAGTAACAATGGCAGCGAGGAGAATTGACATCATGTGGATTGTGATAGCTGGCTTACCAAACAGAGTGATGTGTTCTACCCCCGACACTGGTTTATCGAGGATATGGTGAATAGGGTTGGAACTTGCTAACAAAAAAGACATGGGTGTTCTTACTCTTTAGTCAAAGTGCTGCTTGAGATGTCGTGTGTGATGACACGCGTCTCACAAATGAGCAGTAAAACTGCGGTTAAAAGGAACGAAAACAGCAGAGGGCGTACCCCAAACTGAGCCACGTAGTATAGCAAACTTGAACCCCCAAGTGAGGCAAAGAAGCGTGCAAAGGATGTTGCTGACCAGAGGGTTGCAGCAGTCGCTACGGGTCTTTCCTTATTTGGATTAAATAGGACTAAAAACACGAATGAAATCAGCAAGAGTACGGCCGATTGAGAGATTCCTTCAAAGGCAATTTGCATTCCATACCCAAACAACAACGCTCCCGATCCCCAGAGCATTGCAGCGATTACCGTCGCTAAAAGTTGAGCAAGTGCAAGGCGTCGAAATTCAAAGGAGATTGTGGGAGGTTTCATCAATCAATCTCCCGTATTGCTCGTCGTGCAGCTCGGATGAAATCCACCATACCAATGATGATGCCAATAATTGTGCCTATGATAATAAATAATCGCTTGTTCTCTGGTTGCTCCAAGACCCACGAAATCCCCCAGCCAATCAACCCACCAGCAATAATCATTGATGCAAACGTGAACCCCATTGCGGAGAGTCTCCACAGTCTACCTATCTGAGAATCTTTTACCATTTGGTGGCATGATACTTGAATATAGATTTTTTTTTACCATGGGGGTTCAGAGCGACGGTCTCTGTGGCGAATCTTCATAAGAAGGCACATTAGTCGAGTGTGCGTATAATATATGGTTCTATGAAGGATTACATTATTGATGTGACACCGAAACCGCTAAGTGCAGCGGATTACTTTTTTGTGCCTGCTGTTCTTCGCGGACTTGGAACTACGCTTCGGCATTGCCTTGGGAACATGGGACGAGGCGGATCAAACAAGAAAAATATTTGGGTGGTGCAGTATCCCGAACAGAAACGGGATGACCGAGATGTCCTTGAAGGTGGGCAGGAGCGATCGACATTCAGAGGCGTTCATCGTTTAAATCGGGATGAACAGGGTCGAGAAAAATGCGTGGCTTGCTTCATGTGTTCCACAGCGTGCCCAGCGGACTGTATTGAAATCGTTGCCGAAGAGGCTCCGTGGGATGACCGCGAGAAACGACCACTCATATTTGAAATTGACGAATTGAAATGCATCTTCTGTGGCATGTGTGAAGAAGCGTGTCCATGTGATGCAATCGAACTCACGCCCCGTTACGAAATTGTCGGTACATCGCGCGAAGAGATGATTTTCGATAAAGAAAAATTGCTTGCAATCTACGACCTAACGGTCGAAGATAAACCAATGTGAATGGTTATTACCTCGGGCGGCTGTATCCCAGTAAATCGTGATACAAACAAAACAGGACGAGTAATGCTGCGATTGCAAACAAAATAATTGCATAGCGAATGCGTCGTTTCGTTTGTCTTGAGAATTCACCCGGGGTTGAAGTCCACTCTACTTGCATCGTCTCTCCGCATTCTGGACATTTTTTCGATCTCGTATCAACGTATGACAAGTCATATCCGCATTCACACGTCCAGCCCTCTTCCTCCTTGAATGGAAATTGAAGTAGACCAGCACCAGATAAAAAAAGTGCACTGATGTACAACCACCATTGATCGTCAAACCCGCTTGGCAACGGAATGTGCATGAGGCGAATTGACTTGATGAGTGAGATTGGGAAGAAAAGGGAAACGATTATTGGTACGACAAGAGCAGCAAAGCCAACAAACACAAAAGCACGACTAATTTGCTTTTTACTCATGAACTGCGCCAAAATTTTGGCACAAACAGAACGAGCACAGCGAAAATTTCAAGCCGTCCAATTGCCATCAATACGCACAGGAATAATTTTGATGCGTCACTGAACCACGCATAATTTTCCATAGCACCGACCTTCGCCAGTCCCGGTCCAACAGTACATATTGTTGCTATTGAAGCCGTTGCCGCAGTTGTTACTGTGCAATTTGGATTACCTGATTCGAGCAACATCAACGTACCAGACCCAATTGCGAACAGCACTAACACACCAAGTACATACGCAACAGTGGCGAGTTTTAGTTCAGAGTCAACAGCGTGCTTTCCTACTTTCAGTGGTCTCACCACATGCGGTCTAAACGCACGTTCTAACTCTCCTAACATGACCTTTAATGCAACCCATATTCGAATGACCTTGATGCCACCACCCGTGGATCCAGCACACCCGCCAATGAACATCAGCGTCAACAATACACCCTTTGCAACAAATGGCCACGTATTGAAGTCAGCAGTCGTAAACCCAGTTGTTGTCTGCTGTGAAACAACGGTGAATACACCTTGGGTGACAACCTCAGACACAGTCGATTGTTCGACGCTACCAGTCGTTGTTATGATTGCTTGCCCACTTCCGAGCAATGAACAAATGACAATAATTGAACCCGCGGTCAGTAAGAATAAATACAACCTGAATTCGGGGTCTGTCCAAATAACTTTGAGTTTTCCTTTTACTGCGGCGTAATAGAGACCGAAGTTTGCTCCAGCGAGCACCATAAAAATGATTGTGATGATATCAATGGTTCTTGAATTGAATGCGCCTGTACTTGCATTGTGCGTACTAAAACCACCAGTTGCAAGGGTGGTTAACGCATGACAACTTGCGTCAAACCACTGCATGCCAGCAACCTTGTATGCAACGATTTCAACAACCGTTAAGCAGAGGTAGATAATCCAAAGAATTCTCGCTGTTTCTCTGATGTGTGGTCTAACTCCCTCGGGATCTGGACCGGGTGCCTCAACTCGAAACAACTTTTTACCGCCAACCCCTAAACTTGGAAGCACCGCCACAAAGAGGACAACAATGCCAATCCCACCCAACCATTGAATCATGGATCGCCAGAACAACAACGGTTCTGGAACTGTTGAAATGTCAGTTAATATAGTTGCACCAGTTGTTGTTAAACCACTCATTGCTTCAAAGAAACAATTAACAATGGAATGAAACGGATGACTGCCATCTTCATTGGTTCGACCCCAAATCAAAAAGGGGAGCGCAGCAACAATTGCACCGATGAACCAACTCGATGAAACCAAAAGCAATGCCTCGCGACGACCCATTGCACCAGTACCCTGTTTGTGCTTTCCTGGCTTGCCAAATAAATACAAAGCAGATCCAAGAAGGGCGCTAATACCTGTAGACCAAAGTAATGCAACAACGCCACCGCCCAGAAAACCAAGGGCAATAGAAGACCAAATCCAGATACCAAACAACACTGCACTTAACACAAGCACAATCAAGCCGAGTTGATGAACAATCAAGCGGTAATTCATTGGACTACTTTACTGCGAAGAGGGTTCGCAGTTCATCCTCAAATTCTCCACGAACAACGACAAAAACAACATCTCGCTCTTCTAACACCTCATGTGCACCGGGAACGACTCCATAATGCTCATCATGCTCCAGCACAATCACCATGCAATTTGGCATCAATTCTAATTCAGAAAGGGGTTTTCCAGAAACAGGGGCACCTCGACCAACCCGAATCCTGTAAATGGCGAGTTGGTCACCAGAGAGTGAAGTAACCTTCGTCATCTGCTTGCGAGCCAACCGCTTTTGAATCTCTTCCACAGCCAATTCACTTGGACTAAAGGTATTGGTAAGCCCCATAGCCTTCACAAAAGGTGCGTAATCCTCCCTTGAGACAACGGGGTATGTTTCCCTGACGCCAAGCCCAGCAGCCCATGCACAACTGAGAATGTTATGTTCATCGTTTGTGAGGGCAACAAATGCATCAGCATTTTCAATATGCTCATCTGTAAACACATTTGGGTCTGTTGGGTCAGCTTGGATGACAGTAACCCACGGGAGTTTTTCAGCAAGTTCATTTGCTCGTTCAACATCAGTCTCAAATAGGCGAATCGAAAAACCACGATTTTTTAATGTTCTACAAAGCCAGACTGCAACAGGTGAACCACCCATGATGACCACACTTCGTCTGCCAGAGTCCTTTGTTCTGAACACTCTTCGAGCATCATGAAACACATCAGCATTTGCAACGAGTAATATTTCATCTCCCGCATCTACGGTACTTACTCCACTTGGTAAATAGGATTCACCCTTTCTTGTAATTGCAGCAAGTCTCGCTCCGCCAGGCAACTTC